>Ga0302324_100010000_pt1 | contig 19715 bp, 20 predicted proteins | sample Palsa_T0_1_FD_201949 | JGI IMG/M metagenome (GOLD analysis project Ga0302324, IMG submission 201949) | Peat permafrost microbial communities from Stordalen Mire near Abisko, Sweden - Palsa_T0_1 | ecosystem: Environmental > Terrestrial > Soil > Palsa > Peat permafrost | place: Sweden: Abisko...
TCGCCACCGCTCCGCTACGCCTTACGGGCTTCGCTCCGCGGTGGCGAGCCCGCTTTCCACAGGGCCCCAACAGGCACTGAAGAAATTACATGGCCGGTTATGGCGAGTCCCGGTCATTAACACTGATGGCTTCAAACAACCACCCCCCGGCAACGGGCCTACCAGGAGTGCCGCCAACCAGTCGAGTTGACCGTCACGACACTCGCGAGCTGGCTGCGGAGCTCGCCACCCTCATCGGCCAGCAGGCCACGCCGCCGTTGCTCGACTCAGGCCAGGCCGCCGCGATCTTGAACGTGCCGCAATCGTGGATCGCCGCCGAGGCTCGCGCCGGCCGCATTCCGCACGTGCGCCTCGGCCGCTACGTGCGGTTCAACCGCGACGAGCTGATCGCGTGGTGTGACGGTCGCTCTGTGGGTCCGCGAACCAAGCGCAGGACGGCGGCGTGACGGTCGGCTGGCAGGGCGATCGCCGCCGGGGATCGTCAGCTTTCCCGCGGGTCCTCGCCGCCAGCGTGGTCGAGTGCGTCTTGGAGCTGGGGCAGATTCGCGTCGAGGGCGTCGAGCAGGCGCTTGAGGGTGCTCCAGCGGATGTCGCGCCAGCCGCCCTCGACGCGGGAGAGGTAGGGGGCTGTGATGTCGGCGCGCGCGGCCAGTTCCTCTTGTGTGAGTCCGGCTCGGGCGCGAAGGATGCGCAGCGCATCTCCGATATCGGTCTGTCCGGGACTTACCATATAGTAAAGATTGTGCTGTGTTGGATAGCGCAGAACATAGTTGGCGCCTGCACGAGTAGGACCGCCGGGCGCCGCCGGGGAAGACCGCGATGACGGCGGCCGGCACGGCGGCGCGTCGGTCGTATGGCAGCGGGCGCGTGTATGTCCGTACAGACAGCGCGGGTCGGGAAACGTTCTATGGCTCGTGGTGGGCGAACGCCCGCAGGGTGAACCGCCGGTTGGGTGTCAAGCGCGCCCGTGGCAGCAGAGAGGGGCTGACGGCCGCGCAGGCGGAGGCGGAGCTGCGGCGGCTGATGGGGGAGGTCACCCCGAACGCGGCACAGAGCGACCGGCTGGACGTGGCAGAGATCGGCCGGCGCTACCGCAAGCACCTGGAGGCTCTTGGCCGCAAGCGCAGCACCCTCGCGGCGGTCGAGATGGTGCTGCGGGTGTGGATCGAGCCGCATCTCGGGGGTCGCGCCCTGGAGAGCGTGCGGTCCGAGGACGTCGAGGACATGATGCGCGCGATGTCAGCCGACGGGGTGGGGGCCAAGTCAATCCGCAACTACATCGGGACGCTGAGCGCGCTCTACCGCTACGCGATGCACCCCCGCAGGCGATGGGCCACGTCCAACCCCTGCGACATGATCGACCTTCCACCGCTCGCGATCTCAGACGAGATCCGCTTTCTGACGACGGTCGAGGTCGACGCGCTTGCATCCGCGGCGGTGGCGGGCGACCACCAGGCGCTCGACCGGGTGCTCTACCTGACCGCGGCGATGACGGGTCTGCGACAGGGCGAGCTGATCGCACTGCGCTGGCAGGACGTGGATTGGGCTGCCCAGCGGGTCAGGGTTCGTCGCAATCATGTCCTGGGCGAGTTCGACACACCCAAGAGCCGCCGCTCGACGCGCAGCGTACCCATGAGCCGCCGTGTCACTCGCGAGCTCGACCAGTGGAAGAAGGAGACGAGCTGGGCTGGCCCGGCCGATCTCGTGTTCGCCGAGCCCGTGTCAGGCGAAGTGCTCCGACGTGGAGCGCTCATGCGCCGCTACCGCCGGGCGCTGAAGGCCGCAAAACTCGAGCCGACGCACCGCTTCCACGACCTGCGGCACACGTTCGGGACCGCGATGGCTGCCGCCGGGGTGCCAATGCGGACGCTCCAGGAGTGGATGGGTCATCGCGACATGGCGACGACGCAGCGCTACGCCGACTACGCGCCGAACGAGCGTGAGGTCGAGATGGTCGACCGGGCGTTTGGCGATCCGGGCGCGTAGGTAGCCTCGGGGCCATGTTGTCCATCGTGGATCGCGAGGCGTGGCGCGTTCGTCCGGCACCAAAAGCGAGCCGGCCATGAACGAGCGTCCGATCCTGGCTGAGACGAGGACGCCAGAGGGCACGCGAGTGGTGCTGTTTGAGGACTCATGGCTCCGCCACATCCTGCTCCCGCAGCAGGGGCATCCAGAGCTTGAGCCCTATCTCGCCGTCGTGCTCGCGGTCCTTCCCGACCCCGATCATCGTGAGCCGGACCCACGACCGTTGCGCGAGCGCTTCTTCAAGCAGGATGTCGGCCCTAGCAAGTGGCTGATGGTGGTCGTAGACTCTAAAAAGGAGCCGCCACGCATCGTGACCGCTCTCGGCTACGGACACGGAGAATCGCCAAGCGGATGGACAACATGAAGGTCAAGATCGACGATCTAGTATTCGAGCGCGCCAACTACGACGCGGACGGCGACGTGCTCTACCTCACCCGAGGCGAGTCGAACATGGCCGCCGATGCCGTTCTGACGCCGGAGGGTCATGGCGTCCGCTACGGCCCTGACGGTGACGTGATCGGCGTAACGATCATCAACGCCAGATGGCTGTTGGAGCGCGACGGGCACCTCACGATCACCGTGCCGCACTCGGTGCGCGTCGAGGCGGGCGAGCTGGCCGCTGCCCTCGGTTAGATCAAGCTCGCGATCTGAAAACGGCAGGCATGGTCAGATGGCGAGCTTCTATGCCCGCTCGGGAACGGCGTAATAGGTATTTCTCTGGGGCATACCACGCCCGGACACCTGTAGAGCCAGCCAACCCGTGGCCCTGGGTGGCTGGTGGGTCCTGCCATCTCTGTCGTAACGCGTGGCCTCTGTGGGCGCTGCCAGCCCGCCATAGCGCACCCCAGAGCCAAAGTTGCGGGCCGTCGAAACGAAGCGCAGAAGTCCTCCATTCTTCCGCCGCCGCGTCTGCTGAACTTTTCTGTACCCATCGCACTGGGTGGATCGACAAGGATGACGACCCAAGCTTGAAACGGAAAGCTAAACCAACAACCGGACGTAAAAAATGACCAAGACAATCTCAATCCACTACTGCCTCAAGAGTCCCGGTGGCAACTACGCCGCCGTGGCGGAGTACATCAAGGGATTCGACGGCTATGCGCATGTCCATGAGTCCCTGTGGTTCGCATGTACCAATAAGAACGTGAGCACGGTGCGGGACGAGCTAAACCAGATCGTCCGAACGGGTGATCGAGTGATTGTGCAGGACGTGACCGGCGATTCGTGGGCGACCAACTTCGCCGACGACATCACGGAGTGGATGCTCAACCACATGGGCACGCGCGTCGCTGCGTGAGGCGAACGTCAGTTCGCTATTTCGATGCAAGCACCGAGCAAACGTGGGACAATGGTAGGAGCCCAATGTGAGGGCTAGTTGGGGCATCCCGGCCCCGGAAAGGAGGCACGCATATGGCTAAAGGCTCAAGCTCCAGCAAAGGTTCAGGCGGTTCGGCTGGCAAAGGTCAGTATCACTCAGCCAAGACCGGCAAATTCGTGACGCCGAAATACGCGAAAACGCATCCGAGCACCACGTTCAAAGAGTCCAGCAGGAAAAAGTAGAGGGACGACCGTTAGGTCGCCCCTCTAGGTGTGGTGTCGCCGCGTGACGTTCTGGAAGGCGCGCGGCGGCACTTTATTTCTACCCTAATCACGTAGTTCGTGACATCACCGCCATATTCCTTGCATCACCCGCTACAAGCTCCACCGCGTTGTCCTGCGGCTTGGCTGCCTCGTTGTGCGCCGATGCATGCACGGCGCCGAGGTCAAGCTGCTCGGCGGCTGGGCGATATCGTTCGTAGCTGGGAATCAACACGATGAGCACGATCGACAAGAAGACAGACGAGTTGTTCATGGCCGCCACGCAGAGCGACGATAGTCTTGGCTACCCGGATGACGTGGAGTTCGTCCCTGGCGACAAGGACTGGGCCGATGAGGTGGTGTGGCGCAGCCTCGCTGAGGAGTGCCGCGCCACAGTGATTGTGGATGAGGACATCGAGCTGATGTTGATCCCGTTCCCGCGCAGCATTGTGGATCGGTTGCGTGGGTGCGTTCGTGTGCGCGTCACGCACAGACCGCACGGGCACATCGCTGCGTTCGCGACATCGAGCACGCTGGGTCGTCACCCGGTGCGCGAGATGCGCGCGCTCGCGGCTGCGTAGGACCGAAGGAGCAACGGCATGACCATCACGATCGGGCGCGGCACCCCGGCGGCCCCTCCCAAGGTTCCATTCAAGGTTCCGTTCTGAGCAAATCTCAGCGAACCTGAGATCACCCAAGCCCAGCAACCACGGGGAACATCACCCAACCCGAGCCCCCCGGCGTGGTTCGAGCCCAGTATCGCCCATCGCATTTGGCCCCGTGTTTGCGGGGCTTTTTGCGTTCTTGGGCTCGTTGGCTGAGGGAGCCAAAAGGCTGCTTTCCCACAGACTTCCCACATAAGCCTCCAGATGCGGCTGTGAGTGCCGGCCTGAAGGGCGCCTCACGTAGGGTGTGCGGTGGACCAGTCGATCAAGGCCGGGAAGGTGCCACGCCTCTGAGCAGGACGGCTGGCGAGACCTCCAGCGCGTCTGCCAGCCGAACGAGCGTCGTTACGCGAGGATCACGCAGTCCACGCTCGATCCGAGAGACCTCGGTCACGTGGATGCCCGAGCGATGGCTGACCTCTTCCTGCGTGAGGCGCCGCCGCTTCCTCGCTCGGGAGACGTTCTGCGCAAAGACATCGAGGGGAGGCACCCTCGTGATGGTCTTGTGAAGTTGGCCTAGCCGCCAGAGGGGACTTCACAAGTCGATCCAAAATTGAGTAGTCTGGCCTGCGGGCAATGGAGTTGCCGAGTACCGCTGGCGTAGCGCGTGCGAAGGAAGGGGCAGCGATGCGGAAAAGACGAGTCCACGAGAGAGCAAGGCCGTCGAGCATGATGGCCGTGCTCCGCGTCGTGTTGGTCGCCCTGGCGTTCATCTTGAGCTCCAGCGGGACGGCTCGCGCCGAAACGACCACCACCTTCTACTACACCGGCGGCGAGCAGACTCTGGCGATACCCGCAGGTGTCTCGACGATCACTGTAGTCGCCGCTGGCGGCAGGGGAGGCTCCGCGAACGGCAATACGGTGCTTGGCGGTTATGGCGCCACGGTGTCGGGCATTCTCGGCGTGACCCCGGGAAGCACTCTCTATGTGGAGGTCGGTGCGGATGGCGAATCGACCGCATACTACGGATCTGGAGGTGGAGCCTCCGATGTCAGAACCTGCTCGCGGATCGCCAGCACTTGCGCCGGCGGTGGCACCTCTCTTGGCTCACGTTTGCTGGTCGCCGCTGGTGGCGGCGGCGCTGGGTGGCGCAACGTGCCCCCCGAGGGTGCCCCGCCCGCGACCGGAAGCGCCGGCGGTGATGCAGGCCAATCGGGCGAACGGGGAGTATCCCCGTCTGGCCGGGTAACGGGCGGTGAAGGTGGGGAGCCCGGCACGGACCTGGCGGGAGGAATCGGCGGAGCTGGGGGAGTCGGCAACGACGGGGAAACGGGCGGCGGCGGAGACGGGAGCCTGGGTAACGGAGGCTCTGGCGGCGAAACTAGAGAATTCGGCAAGCAGGGAGGACCGGCCGGTGGTGGAGGTGGCGGCGGGCTCTACGGCGGCGGTGGCGGTGGCGAAGGAGGATCTGGTTGGGGAGAACGCGGCGGAAGTGGAGGTGGAGGTGGGGGCTCCAGTCTCGTGCCACCCGGAGGAACCCTTGGAATAGACATGACCGGAGTCCCCATGATTCAGATTATAGTTCCAACGCCGGTCAAAGAAGAATCCAAAAAGGAAGAACCCACAAAAGAAGAATCAAAGAAAGAAGAATCTCCAGCTAAAACCCCTTCTACCTCGCCAACTACGCTAACTCAGCCAATAGTCTCTGCGTTGGTACCTATGATGGCTCCTCCTGCATCACCAGCAATAGCGAAACATAAGTTGTCTAGGGCGCAACTTCTTTCGAGAGAACTAGCAAAGTGTAAAAAGCTCAAGAACAAGAAAAAACGCGCAAAGTGTGTCGCCGCCGCAAGGAAGCGTTACTCACTTAAGACCAAGAAATAGCAACGTCGAGTCACCTGCCAGCTACCGTGGCTCGGGCAGCCACGAGGCTCAGGGTTAGGTGCCCGTTCTCAACGCACACCATGTGAACGACTGGTGGTATAATTTCAGGGACCGCCCCGGCGCCCGTCGTTGGTTTATATGGCTAAACGAGAAAGGAGGTGAAAGATTGATGTCTGATTTAATCACGACCTTATTGGCATTAGCCATAGTCATTTCTCAAATCTGCATTTATAAAGCACTTACTAGATGAGTGAATGAGAATTGTTTGGTGTTATTTATATAAAGATATGTTTGGATTGAAGAATGATCTCTACTTTTAGTGCTTTCAAAGTGCATGAACCTGTCGTCGACGCGAGCTGATCATGTGGTTCGCGTCGACGCAGGGCCACGCGGCTACCTGAAGAGAAGGCCGCTCGGCCGACGGGCCAGCCGGTCGCTGACGATGAAGCCCCCGCGCCACTTTCCGGCCGTGTCCTGGTAGCCGTAGCGGAGCCGCTTGATCTTGGAGCGGAGGGCGAGGCGCATCGCGTCGTAGTGCGGTGAGTTGTGGATGCTGTGCCCGTGTCCGGTGCAGTACGTGTAGGCGGCGGCGGGAAACAGGATCGCGGAGGCGATAAGGTCGGCGATCTGGATGCCGGCGTAGTTTTGGCTTCTTCCGAACACCGGCGCGTCTACGAGATGCGGGAACGCGTCGCCAGATACCTGGTGCTTCTGTGTCACGATTGAGTGACCGACGAGAATATCCTTGGAGTGTGAGCGGGCGTCACAGATGACGAGGCCCAGGTCTTCGGTAGCCGCGAGGTAGTGCTCGAAGTGCGTGGCGATGTCCTGGACGGCGAACGTGTAGGTGGCGGTCGGGTCGAGCGCCTGCCCCTTGCCCTTGATCCACACGCGGCCTACGACCTTGGCGTCGATCTCAAGGAGCAGATCGAGGACGCCATCCAGGAACAGGATGGCGTGTCGCCGCTCGTTGCGCCCGGGGGCTCGCAGGTTTCGACGGACCTTGCTTCCCTTCAGCTCGTCGAGCAGCACGTCGAGGGGCGGCTTGCCGGGTGCAAGCGAGCTGCGATAGAACCGTTGCCGGAGCTCCAGGAAGTCCCGTGTCAGTTGCCGCAGGTGCTCGTGGTCCACGATGAGACCGATCAACACCATGAGCGGCGTGGCATCAGCGGTCGAGCCCTCGGCCTCGAACCCGCCCGACTCGTCGATGTAGCAAATCTTCATGAGGCCCCTCAACGCACTATGGGCACCTCGAAAGGTGCCCATAGGATGCGGCGTTCGGCACGAAGCCTATGCGCCAAGTTATGTGCTAGAGCAGCATCGTACCAGATGGGATCGCGTAGGTCGAACCCGCCGGGACCGGGCGATGGGGCGATCGGACATGGGCTCAGCGTCCGCGACTGATGCCGCGGTTGGGTGTATCGCGGAGGGGGGCGGGTGAGCCAGCGTGTTGGCGAGAGGGTAGAGCGAAGCCGTAGAGGACTGCGGCTCGGCGCCCAGCCGGGGTCGGGCAGCTCGGGATGCGCGAGCGAGGGTGTCTGCGCGCGGCTGTTGCACATCTGTTGGGCGAGGCGCCTGATGCAAGCGGCGTCCTGCCCTTCGGTGCCGAGGTCGTCGCGGGCGATGAACCAGTCGGTGCCGTGTCGGGCGCGGGTCGCCTCGACATAGACGGTCTCCTTGCTGGTCTGCCAGCCGCCGGTGAGTACGACGGAGCGCTCGACGGTCGCGCCCTGCTGGCGGTAGACGTGCTGCGCGTAGGCCAGTCTCAGCGAGTCGAGGTCCTCGCCGGCGAGCTGGACTTTGCGCTGTGACCCGTCGAGGGAGACGGTCACGCGCCGCTCGTGGATGGCGCTCACTTGGCCGCGAGTGCCGTTCTCGACCCGCGGCTGCCCCGGCGGGCGGTGCTGCGCGGTGAAGGCGATGAGGTCGCCTTCACGCAGGCCGTAGTGGACGCCGGGCAACGGGAGCTCCCGGTGTCCGAGTTCGCCGCGCTCTGCACGTAGGTGTTGTGCGCGGGCGTTGAGCCGGTCGATCTCCGTGTTCGCCGCGTCGGCAATCAGAGCGACCTCGCGGATATCGCGCCCGTTCGTGAGCGTGGCCCATGTTTGTACGGCTTGCTCTGCCGCTTGGTCGCGGGTGTCTGAGAGGTGCAGCTGGCCGCGTGAGGCGTAGTGTGCCATCGCGCGCTCTGGTTCTCCCGCGCGTAGTGCTTGCCACGCGCGCTGGTCGGCAGGGTTCTTGGTGCGGTGGATGTCGGCCAGCTCAACGGTCGGGGCGTGGCGGGCGAGCCGGTCGAACATGCCGCCGGGGCCGATCGAGGGGAGCTGCTTGCCGTCGCCGACAGCGACCAGCTTTGCCCCGGAGCGCTCCACGAGCCCGGTCAGGGCGTCGAGGCGCTTGTGGTCGACCATCCCCGCCTCGTCCAGGATTACTGCCGTGTCCCTGCCGACGTGGATGGCCCCCGTGTTCGCGCGGGCGACCAGCGAGTCCAGAGTGAGTGTCTGCCCGGCCAGCGCGGGGCTGTCCGCGCCGAGCCGCTCGGCGGTGGAGCCCGACACCGCGATCCCGATCGTCTCTCCCGGCGGCCTGCTCCGCGCGGGCGGCGGCGTCGATCACCACACCCTTGCCGGTCCCGGCCGGGCCGACGAGGACCGCGGCACGCTCGGGACCGGTGAGGACTGCGAGCGCGTGGTGTTGCTCGGGGCTGAGCGGTCCGCCGATGCGCTCGGCTGCCTCACGGGCAGCGTTATCACGTGCAACGTCGCCGACGTCCCGGCCCGCGGGCTGGGCGAGCTGTGCGGCGCGGCGCTCGATCGCCTGCTCCTGGGCGCGAACCGCCAGGGTGGTCATCCGCCCGCCCTCAAGAGTCAGCACGCGCCGGTCGCGGACCATCTCCCGCGCTATGGCAAGCGCTTCGTCCGATGTCATCTCTCCGGCGGCCTGCTCCAGCACTACCGCGCGTAGGTCGCCCTCCTGGAAGACGGCGCGCTGCTCGGTCAGCTTCGCCTCGACGCGATCCTCGATCTTGCGCTCGGCCGTTGGGCGCTCCGATGCGCCGATCAGCCGCACGGCCTCGTCGGGGCCGAACCCGTGATAGCGGCCGGTCTTGACCCATGCTCGTTGTAGGTCCGAGCGCGTGGTCAGCTCCTTCGCTCTGCGGTTCTCGAGTGCGAGGTTGCGAAGCTCGCCGCGTTCGGGTGCTCGGCCGTAGCGGGCACGGAAGCGCTCCGCCGCGCGTGCAACCTCACGCGAGCGACCGGAGAACGCCTCACACAACTCTCGGGGGACACCGGCAATCTCGAAGTACCGGCCATCCCTGCCAGTGCCCTGCTCGATCGCATATCCCTCCCGCACGAGCTCGTCAGCGAGCGCGGAGCGGTAGAACGCGCCCAGCTCCCGCGCGGAGCGGAAGATCGGCCGCGAGGCGACCGCCACAATCCGCTCGTCGTCGCGGACCGCACCGGTGATGACGACATGGCTGTGCAGCTGCGGGTCCGGGGCCTGGGCGCCCGAGACGCCGCGGGCAGTGGTGTGCCGGTACTCGGTCGAGATCACGTCCTTGGCGTGTTCCTCTACGACCTGGCCGCTGTAGCGGCGCCGCACGACGGGCACGTGCTCTCGCAGGTGCCGGATTGTCTGCTCGACCGCTCTTGCGTGGGCCTGCTCGATCTGCTCGCGCTGCCACGGGTCGCCGAGCGCCCACACCGTCGAGACGGACTTCGGGGCGCTGAACGTCACGTCGATCCCGCCGCCCCGTCCGCCGCCGGCGCCCTCCGGGCGTAGCCACCGGCCGGTGCCAGGGTGACGGCCCTCCATTAGCGCGACGAAGTCTGCGCCGTCCAGCGGCTCGCCGGCCTGAACTCCGAGCCTCTCCAGGGTCTCGGCATCGGCCAGCCAGCGGCCGGGGGCCTGCGCCATCTCCCCATCGGGGGTCAGGTAGTAGTCCCCGCGCTCGGGCTCCACGGTCTTGCTCTCCAGGTAGCGTGCGTACCCGCCGCTCCGGGACGCACCTATGCTCGCTGCGGTCATCACATGGGTGATGACCCTCAGCGCGCCAAACCGGCCAAGCAATTCGCACAGCGCTCGCTGTGCCGCGGCACGGCCGTGCATGTTTGGATGAAAAGTCAAGGGTTTGGGCCGTGATTTTCTTTGGAGGTATCGGCCGGTGGGACGCCTGGGGTGGTGGGGGAGCCGGGGTCAAGGCCGGCCGTAGGCCGCCCGGTAGGGCTTGGCCTTGACGCCGGCGGCGGTGGCGCTTTGTGCGGCAGATAATGGGGATTGGCCGCCCATCGGGCGGCCTTGGGTGCGGCGCTTTGATCGTTGGCCCACCTGTGTGCGCGGGAGCGTTGCCGCCCCCGCCTTGGGCGCTGGCCGGGTCGTGGGTGGCACGGTGATCGCACAGCGCCCGGAGGGCTGTGCATCTGGTCTATACGGCCGTTCTGTTGCGTCGGGGCCTGCTCGTGGCGCAGGGAGACGCGTCGACGGCAGGGCCGTCGCGTCGGGTGCTGTGGGGTGCGATGATGTGTGGTGGTGCGGGTGACTGACGTGAGCGAAGCGCAGGCGTCAGGGGCTTGTGGCCTGCCGCGCGGCTTTGCCCTTCGAGGGCCTATGAGAAGATGCGCGCCCCGGTGTCGCGCCCGCACCATCTTTCTTCGGTGCTGCCGCGCGCCAGTCAGCGACCAGGCGCCGGTAGGCAAGCTCTGCCTGGGCTTGCAGCTCACGCTCCGCCGCGCGTTGCCCTGTGGTCGGGGAAACGGTCAGCCCGTCGTGACGGCGTGGCAGGTGTGACGCACCGGCGGTCAGTTCCAGCCGCCGTGTCTTCTGGCGCGTCAGCGATGGGCGCGCGAACGCGTAGTCCTCGTCCTTGCTGAGCAGCTGCCAGCACAGCACCACGAGCTTGCGCGCGACAGCGACAGCTGCGACCTGGGCGCCGCGGCGGGCACGGACGCGCTCACCGAACGCTCTGAGCGGGCCGGGGCTGCGGATCGCGATCCATGCCGCCTCGACCAGCATCGAGCGGGCCTGCGCGTTGCCGCGCTTTGAGATGTGCCCATAACGCGCGGGCTCTGAGCCAGACTGGCGGACCTTCGGGTCCAACCCCAGGTAGGCGACGAGCTGGCCAGCGCTCGGGAAGCGGGAGATGTCCCCGACGGCCGCGATCACCGCCGCCGCGGTTCCGATGTCCACACCCGGGATCGTCAACAGCCTGCACAGCCCCGGCCACGCGAGAGCCTGCTCTGCGATCTTCTGGTCGAGCTGGGCGATCTCGCCGTTGAGGAAGTCGATCTGGCGCAGGCAACCCTGCACCGTCTCGGCCTCCTCCTCGGGGAGCTGCTGCTCTGAAAGCCAGACGCGGCCCTTGCGGCCGAACAGGTCGCTCACAGGCGGGCGGCCGAGCAGACAGCGCATCACGACACCGTGCACCTGGTTCTTGGTTCGGGTGCGCGCCCGCACCAGCGCCGCGCGGCGAGCGACACGCCGGCGCAACGCGAGCGTTGCCTCGTCCGGCACCCACACCTCGCTGAGCATCCCTGAGGAGAGCAGCCGCGCGAGCATCGCCGCGTCGAAACGATCGGACTTCACCCGCGCGTGCGAGATCGCACGCGTCTGCGCCGCATCAGAAACCACGACACGGCCAACGTTGCTTTCTCGCAAGATCCTCGCGATCGCCATCACGCTGCCGCTCGCGTCCAGCGCGACTTGGTCCTCGCTGCCGAGACCCGCCGCGAACTCCCTGATCGCCTCCGGAGTGCTCGCGATCCGCCCGACCTGCGAGACCTTGCCGCCCTCGGCGACCGCGACCTCGCAGAACTCCAGGTGAACATCAACACCGAAATACCGCAATTTTCGCTCCCTTCCACGAACATCGAACTCAGAACTGGAAGGCGCGGCGGGCAAGCGACAAATACGGATTCGAGCTCTCAGCCCAACCAGGCGAGTCGCAGGGGCGGCCATATAGTCATTGACGGGCTCGCAGCCCAAATGCACGACGGCCTGCCCCACCATTGCGTCTTCCCACAAGGCCCCTGTCCTAGTCAAACGACCCTACGAACACGACCGGACAACAGCCTCGGCGGTATTACATACCCGTAGTCTGTGAAGGAAGGGGAGCGAAGCGATCCGATGGCAACGAGAGGTCCGGCGTCACGGATCTGCGGAGGTGTCGCTGGAGGTGATCGGCCAGGCTGCCGGGGACGGCCGGCGCCGTCGGCGCGCATAGCTGGCGCAAGAAGGGGCCGGGGTGTCGGCTCAGGCGCGGCCGGGCGTTCGCAAACTTCGTGGCCGTTTTCGGCCGCTCAGGGTCAATAACCCCAGACGCATCTCTGCCCAAGCCCGATGAACACGCTCCCCACATCCATTTCTCCCCCTCCTCGGCTGACGCGCGAAGACGTCCTCGACGGCCGTGCCGTCGCCGAGCTGCTGCATCTGCCGATCTCGACCGTGCTCGAATACGCCCGGCGCGGGGTCCTTCCTGGGCGCAAGCTCGGCCGGCGCTGGATCTTCCTGCGCGACGAGGTGGAGGCAACGGTGAGGCAGGCTCCGATCGGGGGCATCGAGGCCCTTTAGTTGGAGGCGTCCTGATGTCACATCAGAACACAGTCAAGCCATAGAGATCAGCTATGCGTAGCAGCGCCTCGTCATCGCGTGGGATGGGCCGTCGCTCCTGCTCATCAAGCGCGACGTTCTCGAAGAGCGCCCAGCACTCCCACTCCGAGGAGAGCCGGGACAGGTATCGGATACCCGCGAACTTCATGCGGTCGTTTGCGTCGCGTTGCTCGTAGGCCCAGCGTCCAATCCAGCGCGTGATGCGGCGGTCGCCACCGCGGACGGTCGGAACATCAAGGTCGCTGTATCCATAGAACGCGAGTAGCTCGCCGAGTTCCTCGCGGAGCACGGCCCGAGTTTCGGCTGCCTCGACGTCGAGGAAGCGGATTGTTGGGATCGCATCGCTCGGTGTGGGCGTTACGCGGACGGCGAGACGCCGGTGGCGCCAGTCGGCCGGGACATCTCCGAGTGCCATGAAGCCCTCTTCGTGGGCGATCGCGCTGAGGCCGGGGTCGGGTCGGAAGCGGGAGAGCGTCTCTCCGTAGCATCCGTCGAGCGTCGTGGCGAAGTAGCAGACGCGGTAGTCCCCGGTGGGGCTGTCGAAGCGGTTTCCGGTGGCGCGGCTCTCGAGTAGCTCGGGGTCGAGCGGGTCGGAGAAGCGGAGCGGTTCAGGTGAGCGGCCGACTCTCCAGAGGCCGCTCTTCGGAGGCTCGACGACCCTCGGGTTCGGTGCCACTCATCCCCCGGCGAGGAACGCCTTGGCGGCTACGAGCACGTCGCGGAACGCTCCGTCGCGGATGCTCTGCGCGGGTGACTGGTCATCGAGCTGCGGGTTCAGGCCGAGGAACCAGGCACGCACGGTGTGGGGGGACTCCTCGGCGAGTAGTAGCTGGAAGGTCTGGTAGGCGCAGCGCAGCCGCTGCTCGTGCTCTGCTCGGGGTGTGCGCTCGCCGGCCGCCCAGCGGCCCACGGTGCGGGGGTCGGATACCCCGGCGATGTAGGCGACCAGCTTCTGGCCGAGAACCTCCTGCATGTATCCGACCACGTCCTGGATCGTTGACTCGACCGCTTTCCTATGCGCGTCCTGTGGTGCTGAGCGGAGCTGCGGCATGGTTTCCCTCTGCTAGTGGTCGGTTTGCAGTCTGTCCTTCTATTCGACAGCTACCCAAAACATTTGGCGAACTATTTGCCTGCATATTGGCCGTATATTTGGCGATATGGTTGGACATTATATCGGCCTAACGGATGGCGCATCTGTAGAAGTCCGCAGAGCAAAGGCCAGATTGACGCGCTCGACATCCTCGGGCCGGGCCTTGGCATGCATGTAGCGCTCGGTGGTCGTGATCCGCGAGTGCCCCAGGAAGTCCTGTACGAAGCGCGCGTCGGCGTGGCGGGCGACGAGGCTGCCGGCGGCGTGGCGCAGGGCGTGGAAGCGCAGGGGTCGTAGGCCGGCGGCGTCGCGGGCGCGCTTGAAGCGCTTGCGCACCGCGGAGGGGTCGAGGCGCCGGCCGAGGCGCGAGCAGAAGATGTAGTCCTCGCGTGAGGTGTAGTCGCCGCGCGCCTGTAGCCGGATGAGGGCTTCGGCGGCTGGGTCGGCGAGCGGGATGAACCGGGCCTGCCAGCTCTTGGTCGGCCCCTCCACCCCGGCGGAGACGGCGCGGTGGACGACCATCCGCCGCGTGTCGAGGTCGATGTCCTCCCAGCGCAGCGCGAGCAGCTCGCCGAGGCGCAGGCCGGTGTAGGAGGCGAGGCGGAACAGCTCGGCGTCCTGGGCGTCCTCGCGTACCCGCCATGCGATCTCGTCGGGTTCGAGGTTCGTGTGCTGCGGGCCGCGGTGTCCGCCGCCGCCGGCGGCTTGGGCGAGGGCCTCGATTTCCTCGGGCTCGTAGAAGTCGAGCACCGCCGGCGGGGGCTCTCGGCGCTTGGTCGTCGCTTCAACCGGGTTGGCGGGCAGGCTGTGGGTGTCCTCGCGGCGCCCGTAGTTGAAGATCGCGGAGAGGAGCTGCCGGTGCTTGTTGACCGTGCGAGGGGAGACCTCGCTCTCATCGAGCTGGCGCAGGAACGCGGACACCTGCCGGGTTGTGATCTTCGCGGCGGGCAGGTCGCCGAATGTCGCCATCACGGGACCGGGGCTCTTGCCCTTCCCGCGCTGGTGCGGTGTCCCCGGCTCGGCGAGCATGTAGCGGTAGTCGCTCAGCGTCGAGGGCTTCGCGCCGCGCTCGCGCTTCAGGTGATCGAGCCACTCTGCCGCGAGATCCCTGAACGTGACGCCCTGCTCCCGGCGCTCGCGCTCACCCGCCTCGATCGCTCGCTCCCGCTCCTCGTGCTCGGCGATCAGCTCGGCCATTCGCACAGTCGCGCGCTTCTCGTCCAGGAACCCGTCTGGCATCCGCCCGCGCCGTGGGCACCAGCCTTTGCCGTCCGCGCCATGTTCCAGCCAAGCCGGCCCGACGCGCCGCTTGACCTGCTGGCGGCCACGGCGCCACTTGGCCTCGTACACCGGCCCGTCGCCGCGCTCGACCACGACCAGCGCGCCGGTCGGATAGGTGTGAGTGGAGCCGCCATCTTTTCGCACGATCTGTGGAGAGTACCAAGCGAGTACCACGCCTGCGCGAGTACCGCTTTCAGTACCGCACGGGCCAGAATCAGCTCTTACAAGGCCACTTTGAGCGATCGTAAACCACTGAAAACACTGGCTTCAGCACCCTTACTCCGGCCTGTCACGCCGGAGGCCGCGGGTTCGAGTCCCGTCGCTCCCGAGGAGAAAAGCCCTGCAAATCGGTCGTTTTTGGTAAGCGTTCAGTCCGTCAGCGTCGCGTGGGGTTAGGTGAGTATGGGAGCTGGGTCGCCGCGGGCGTGGGCTGTGAGCGTGTCGGTGAGGTAGGCGAACAGGGAGCGGTGTTGTAGTCGGCAGGTGGTGTGCGCGGAGAGGAGGCGCTCGATGCGTCGCTCGCCGCTCTCGGATTGGCTGCCCAGGCAGAGCTTGCGGTAGATGACGGCGCTGCGTAGCGAGCGCTCGGCGTGGTTGTTGGTCGGTGTCACGCCGTGGTGGCTGGCGAACGTCCAGAGTGCGGGCCAGGCCTTCAGGAGGTTGCGCGCCATGCCGCGGCAGCGCTTGTTGCGTGCTCGTTTGGTGGCGTAGCGGCGGATGACCGGCTTGTATTCGCGTTGCAGGCAGCGGATCGTGCGCTTCAGCTCGCGTCGATCGCTGGTGTGCTGGAAGACCTCGAACGCCCAGAAGACACGCTCGGACAGGGCGAGGCCGTGCTCGCCGAACTCTTTCTCGGCGGCCAGGCCTTCGGCGTGGGCTTGGAAGTCGCGCTGGAGGTGGCTCCAGCAGAGCTGGCGGCGTGAGAGTGGGAGGTGGTTGTAGGCCCACCAGCGGTCTGAGGTCACGATCCCCGTGTGCCCTTCCAGCAGCCGTTTGGCGTGCTCCTCGTGGCGGCCGGCGGCGACCGCGAAGACGGCGTGGCGAGCGGTGAACATTCCCCACAGTGCGCGCTGGGTCCCTTTCAAGCGCCACCCCGTCTCGTCCATGTTCAAGCTCTCGCTACAGCGCACGCGGCCCAGCAGATCCTCATAGGGGTCATCGAGGGCGTCGGAGATGCGCGTGAGGATCGCGTCGACGGTACCGGCGCAGACGCGCGCGCCGAAGAGCTCTTCGCAGAGCTCAACCACGTCGCGGCGACTGACACGGTTGCGCACCGATAGCGCCGCCACGGCCGCCTGAAAGCGCGGCCCGAACGCGCTCGCGGCGATATCGCTCGGGATCTCGGCCCGCGTGTGCGCACCGCAGCCAGGGCAGCAAACCCGCTGAGCGCGATGCTCGATCACCTGCGCGGAGATGACGGGCAGCTCTTCGACCTGGTGGCGAAGCGGCTCGCCGACCGCGAGCAGCTCCCCTGCGGCGAACGCGTGACCGCATTCACAGCGCTCAGGCCAGTGCTCGATGACCTCATCCACGGCCGAGAGCGGCAGCAGCTCACGGCCATGACCCTCATGCCCGGTCTGGGCGCCCTGCGAACGCCCGGAAGGGTCCTTCCCACGCTTGGGCTTCTTGTTCGGCGGATCGACACTCGGCGGGCTGGAGGAGTTACGCGAGCTGCGATTCAGCCGCCGCTCCAACTGTGCGATCCGCTCGTCCTGGCGCGCAACCCTCGCGGTCAGCACCTCGACCTGCGACGCAAGCCGCTCATTCTGGGCCGAGAGAGCCAACAGCACCTCCACCACCGCCTCACGGCCCTGCCCATAGATCGCCTCCGCCTCAACGCGCTCCACGCACAGGAATTCGACGCGCCCGGATTATGTCCCCCAACCCAACTGAACGACTACACGAAAGCCCTGGTTTCCAGGGCTTTCGCTTCATAGCGGGGGAACGATCCGATCCCATTAGCGACCTTGCGGTGCCCGTGGGACGAGCCATGCCCGGCTGGCCTGGATCGTAGCATCGGCGCGGCTTGGAGCGACAGTGAGCGCAGGGAGGTTGGATCCAAGGGTCGTCCCTACGTGGCTCGTCTAATGGCACTCAATCGTCGTCCCTACGCTGCGAGTGCAGCGTAGGGCTCGCCCGCTACGCCTGCGGCCTCAGCGAGCCCGGCAACGCCATTTCGATACTGCTGCTGGCTGATGAAGAGATGGGAGTGGCTCCGGATCGAGAGTGTCTCGACGCCAGCCCGCGTCAGATGCGGACCACGTGAGATTCGCGGCACAATCAGGAGCGGGACGTGCTCGACGACCCACGGCCAGCGCTCGCCGTCGAAGCTGCCGACCTCGCTCACGAACTCTGGGTCGAAGCGAGCCTCGGCGGTGACCTCTACTGCACCGACGAGGCGCTGGTGACCCGAGGCGTAGATCAGAACGCGATCTCCAACCTCGAAGCCCGGCCGTCCACTCCTCGGGCACGCAAACCATTCCCGCCGATCGCGCACGAACCAGTCCTCATCGAGCCATTTCTCGCTTACGCCGAGGCTCTTGATCCAGTAAGACATCGTAACCTCCCGTCTCTATTGACATTTCTTGGCGTTAAAGGCAAGAATTGAGCATAACACCACAATGCATAGGGCATTGCTGGGTTCTTTTAACGCAGCGAGTGGCCGTTTCGAGGCACCAGGGGTCGGGCGGTCCACTTCATGCGGCCCAGCCGGCGCCACCCCTCAAGTTCCTACAGCACTTCTAGAAGCGAGGCCATCTGCACATAGGTCAGTTCCAAGGCCAATGAGGCCTTCCACGCCGCCAGCGCGCGCCGGGTCCGCGCCTTCCGTCTGGGCACGAGGCCGGCCCTGCATCCAGGGCCTGGTTCTGGCTAGGCCTTGAGATCGCGTGCGAGTTCTGCTCTGATCGCGCGCCAGCCAAGACAATCGAGTGGCCGGACGGGTGTTAGAGCACCCGCCCGGCCCGTGTAGCACCGAAGGACGGACCTTCGATGCCACTGGACCACCGTAGCTTTCTGCGGAGACGGTCCTGCGGGTCGCTGCGTCCGTGCGTGTCGGTGCCCGAAAGGAGCCGCAATGAGCACGACAGACAACGATGACGAGGCGCCGAGCAAACGGTTGGAGCTACCGGAGTCAGCCCGACAGTTCCACGAGCTATACCTCGCCGACCTCGCCCGCGTTCGGCCAGTCTCGGACGCGCAGATACTCGCGGCGATCGACCGCGCCGAAGTCCACGACGAGCAAGACGACGCCTCGCGCGCAGATATCGCCGCGCACCTGGGCTTCGCGCATAACTCGTGGACGACAAAGCAGCTTCGGCCGCAAATCGACGCACTCAAGGCCGCTGGACGAATCCGCGACGTTCGCCGCAATGGGCTGGACTTGCTAGCGCTGACGGACGCCGGACGCCGGACGCTTGAAAATGCACAAAGCACGGGAGCCGTGGTCCTCCCGGAGTCTCCCCAGCATCGAAAGTGGCGCCACTCGCGCACGATGGCTGGCCACCGGATCGACGGGTTCCGCGAAGCGCTCCGAACATCGATGACCGAGGTAGGCGCGCTGCTCGACGCGGAGCAGACACCCTCGGATACATGGTTTGAGTTCGGCAAGCGGCTCAGCGCTGAGTGCAGGCGCCTCGGGTCCGCCACCTACTGTCTATTCGAGTGGGCCGAGCCCGACGAGGCGCGTGCTGATGTTGACGACGTTCTAGGCCGACGCAGCGTGGGGGGCTGGGATAGCAACTACGGCTACTAGTAGTCCCTCAAGCCAGCATCGCCATTGCGACTCTGTAGACGCGGCAACTGACGATGCTCAAAGGCATCTTCAAGTGACGATGCGAGTGAGTTCGTGCTCATGGGCGATCCGCGACTGAGCAGCGGAGTAGGCAGCGCGGAGAGCATCCGCGTAGCTGCCAGCCAATCGACCAATACGAACACAGTCAAAAGCGAACGGCGTAGGAGTGCCGATGAGCGTAGCCTTGATCGGGCCTCCTGCGGCCAAGACGCTATGACGCAACTTGTTCGCGACGGCGGAGGTAATGCTCTCGCTCTGAACTAGGGTCTCGATCACCTCAAGTAGTTTCGTCGCCTCTGCAACATTCTTCTCGATAGCATCGGACCGAGCCTGGAGCCCCGGAAGAAGGGGTGTCAGCGCAGTGCCCTTTTTGGGACGAGTGGTAGCACGCCCCTCGGTATTAAAGCTCACCAAGTCCAGAACGTCGAACAGAACATGATGCCCTGGGCGAAAACGCACCTCCCACTCTCCGTCGCCTAGAGGCGAGCCCAGCGGAAGTTGATACGAGCTAATCTCGCCTCGCTCGATGACCTCGCTGCGGGGCTTGATGGGCAGGAGAGTCGCAGTACGCGGATCCCTGGCCCGTCCATCCGGACGCAACATGAGGTCGCAGGGTTGTCCGACAAGTATGTACGCCGGGCCTGCTTTTATCTTAAAGATATCACCATTAGCAATCGGCAAACCTGCCTCATTAACATAGTCACTACCCTCATAGGCCTCGGCTCGCTCCACCTCAGCCGCCAGAACCGCCGACTCCTCCCGCGCCCCGTCGGTCCGCTCATGCAGGAGGTTTCTCACGTCCTCAATGGCGCGTCGGGTTGACTTGTATACGGCCACCACCCGTCGTGCGTGA
>Ga0302324_100010001_pt1 | contig 19715 bp, 6 predicted proteins | sample Palsa_T0_1_FD_201949 | JGI IMG/M metagenome (GOLD analysis project Ga0302324, IMG submission 201949) | Peat permafrost microbial communities from Stordalen Mire near Abisko, Sweden - Palsa_T0_1 | ecosystem: Environmental > Terrestrial > Soil > Palsa > Peat permafrost | place: Sweden: Abisko...
GGCCCCCGGCTGCTGCACACCGTGCGCGGCGTGGGATTCGTACTGCGCATGCAGTGACGGGACTGAAGATGAATTTTCTGTCGAGAATCCTGACTCGCACGCCCTCGCTGCGCGCCCGCGTAGTGGTGGCGACGGTCATCGGTGCGGCCATCCCGGTGCTCATCGTCGGCGTCGTCGTCTGGTTCGGCATCACCAACGACCGCAAGGAACGGCTGGACCGCCGGCTGGACGAGGCGGCAGGTTTTGCGATCCCGTTCCTGCCCCGCGGACTTGGCGAAATTCCCAAGTCGCCCAGCGACCAGGACGCTGTCATCACCGTGCGCCACGTCAATGGCGAGGTCACCTCCAACACGACGGTCACGCTGCCCGAGCTGCCCGCCGGTTACGCCGACACCTACATCAACGGAGTGCGCTACCGGGTGCGCTCGGTGACCATCCCCGCGCCGCACCCGATGTTGGTGGAAGTCGGCGCCACCTACGACGCGACCATCGCCGACACCAACAACCTGCATCGCCGAGTGATCTTGATATGTCTGTTCTCGATCGGGGCCGCGGCCATATTCGCTTGGCTGCTGGCCACTTTCGCGGTACGCCCGTTCAAACGGTTGGCGCAACAGACCCGGTCCATCAACGCGGGCGACGAGAATCCACAGGTCCGGGTGCGCGGCGCCAGCGAGGCCGTGGAGATCGCCGAGGCCATGCGAGGCATGCTGCAAAGGATCTGGGACGAGCAGAACCGCACGATCGAAGCGCTGGCCTCGGCCCGCGACTTCGCCGCCGTGTCCTCGCACGAGTTGCGCACACCGCTGACCGCGATGCGCACCAACCTCGAGGTGCTGGCCACCCTCGAACTTCCCGACGAGCAGCGCAAAGAAGTGCTCAGCGACGTGATCCGCACCCAAACGCGAATCGAGGCAACGCTTTCTGCGCTGGAACGGCTGGCGCAGGGCGAGTTGTCGACATTCGAGGATCATGCGCCGGTCGACATCACCGAGCTGCTCGACCGCGCGGCACACGACGCCATGCGGATCTACCCCGACCTCGACGTGTCCCTGTCGCCGTCGCCGACCTGCATCATCGTCGGGCTGCCCGCCGGCCTACGACTCGCGGTGGACAACGCGATCGCCAACGCAGTCAAACACGGCGGCGCCACCAGCGTGCAGCTGTCCGCGGTCAGCTCGCGGGCCGGTGTGGAGATCGCCATCGACGACAACGGCAGCGGACTACCCGAGGCGGAACGCCAGGTGGTGTTCGAGCGGTTCTCCCGCGGCTCGACCGCGTCGCACTCTGGCTCCGGGCTCGGTCTGGCGCTGGTAGCCCAGCAGGCGCACCTGCACGGCGGCACGGCGGCGCTGGAAGAAAGCCCGCTCGGCGGCGCACGTCTGCTGCTGCAGCTGCCGCCGCCGCCGCCGAGCTGACGTCGAACGCTAGCGAGTACCCAGCAAATCGATGACGAAGATCAGCGTCTTACCGGACAGCTGATGCCCCGAGCCGGCCGGCCCGTACGCCTGCTCCGGCGGAATGATCAGCTGACGCCGCCCGCCGACCTTCATGCCCGGGATGCCGTCCTGCCAGCCCTGGATCAGCCCCTGCAGCGGGAACGAGATCGACTGGCCGCGGCCCCACGAGCTGTCGAACTCTTCGCCCGAGTCGTAGTCGACGCCGACGTAATGCACCTCGACGGTGCCGCCCGGCACGGCTTCGGGTCCGCCACCGACCACCAGGTCCTGGCTGACAAGTCGGGTCGGTGCTGGGCCGCTGGGAAATTCAATCTCAGGTTTGCTTGCCACGGAAAAGACCCTAGTCCGGCACACTTGAGTCGTGAAAAAGGACCGAGCATGACCGACAAACCCGACAACGCTGCGCTGTCGCGTATCAACGAACTCGTCGCCGAAGAGAAGGCGCTTCGAGAACAGTTACAGCACGGCAAGATCAGCGAGTCCGAGGAGAACAAGCGGCTGCGGCAACTCGAGATCGAACTCGACCAGTGCTGGGACTTGCTCAGGCAACGCCGCGCCCTGCGCGAGACCGGGGGCGATCCCCGCGACGCCGCGGTGCGCCCCGCCAACGAGGTCGAGGGCTACCTGGGCTAAGCAGATGACTGCGCGTGAGGTCGACGCGGTCGTCGTGGGTGGCGGGCACAACGGTCTCGTCGCCGCCGCGTACCTGGGCCGGGCCGGCCTGCGGGTGCTGCTGCTGGAACGGCTGCCGCACGTCGGCGGTGCCGCGGTGTCGTCACAGGTCTTCGACGGCGTCGACGCGCGGCTGTCGCGATACGCCTATCTGGTGAGCCTGCTGCCGGCGCGCATTCTCGACGATCTGGGCGCGACGGTCCGGTTGGCCCAGCGGCGCTATTCGTCCTACACCCCCGATCCGGCCACGGCCGGGCGCACCGGCCTGCTGGTCGGTCCACGGTCGACGTTCGACGCCATCGACGCCCACGACGACGAGCCGGCCTTCGCCGAGTTCTACCGGCGCTGCCGGCTGGTGACTGAGCGGCTGTGGCCCACGATGTTGGAGCCGCTGCGCACCCGCGGGCAGGCCCGGGCAGCGGTCGTCGACGGCGATCCCGAGGCAGCCGCGGCGTGGCGGGCCATGGTCGAGCGACCGATCGGCGCCGCGATCGCCGACGCGACGCGCAACGACCTGGTGCGCGGCGTCGTCGCGACCGACGCGCTGATCGGCACGTTCGCCCGGCTCGACGACGCGTCGCTGCTGCAGAACGTCTGCTTCCTGTACCACCTGATTGGCGGCGGCGTCGGCGACTGGCACGTCCCGGTCGGCGGCATGGGTGCGGTGAGCGCGGCGCTGGCCGCCGCCGCGTCCGCTCACGGGGCCGAAACCGTCACCGGCGCAGAGGTTTACGCGATCGATCCGTCCGGCGAGGTGCGGTACCGCCTCAGCGGCGACGTACACGTGGTCCGCGGCCGATTCGTCTTGGCCGGCGTCACACCCGCGACGTTGGCCGGCCTGCTCGGCGAACCGGCGCCGGCCGCGGTGCCGGGCGCGCAAGTCAAGGTGAACATGGTGCTGCGGCGGCTACCAAGACTGCGCGACCACAGCGTGACACCCGAGCAGGCTTTCGGCGGAACACTGCATGTCAACGAAACCTGGTCGCAGCTGGACGCCGCCTTTTCGCGCGCAACCGACCACGCGCTGCCGGACCCACTTCCGTGCGAGATCTACTGCCATTCGCTGGCCGACCCCAGCATTCTGTCGCCCGCACTGCGCGACTCCGGCGCCCACACGCTGACGGTGTTCGGTCTGCACACGCCGCACCCGGTGTTCGGCGCCGAGCGTGACGCGCTCACCGAGGCCGTGCTGTCGTCGTTGAATTCCGTTCTGGCCGAACCGATTCAGGATGTGCTGCTGAACGACGCAAACGGCTTGCCCTGCATCGAGACGACAACCACCCTCGACCTGGAGCAGCGGCTGGGAATGACCGGCGGCAACATCTTCCACGGCGCCTTAGGCTGGCCGTTCGCCGAGGACCACGACCAGCTGGATACCCCGGCTCAGAGATGGGGCGTGGCCACCGCCCACGAACGCATTGTGCTGTGCGGCTCAGGGGCGCGCCGCGGCGGTGCCGTCTCCGGTATCGGAGGTCACAACGCCGCGATGGCGGTACTCGCGTCGCTCAAGCTAGTGTCGTGAGCCACCATTTTCGGACCTTCTTATGCACTGCGGTGGGTTTTCGTCGAGATTGACATTGGCGCGGGAAAGTTCGAGTGACCTGCGCGCTAGCGTCGATCTCGGTGTCTGAACTACCAATGGTGCCAACCCATCGACCCGCCTCTAGTTAACGCGCGTCGATGGTGGCGTATTTGCGTTCGGTGTAGCCGGTGTAGATCTGGCGCGGGCGGCCGATCTTGCTGGGCTCACCGTTCATCTCACGCCAGTGAGCGATCCAGCCGGGCAGCCGGCCGAGCGCGAACAGCACGGTGAACATCCGGGTCGGGAATCCCAACGCTCGGTAGATCAACCCGGTGTAGAAGTCGACGTTCGGGTACAGCTTGCGCTCGATGAAGTAGTCGTCGGTCAGCGCCGCCTCTTCGAGCTCCTTGGCGATGTTGAGCAGATCGTCGTCGCCGCCCAGCTTGCCGAGGATCTTGTCGGCCTGCTCTTTGACGATGCGGGCCCGCGGATCGTAGTTCTTGTAGACCCGGTGGCCGAAGCCCATCAGCTTGACGCCTTCTTCGCGGTCCTTGACCTTGCGGACGAACTCGCTCACCTCGTCGCCGCTTTCCCGGATGTCCTCGAGCATCTCCAGTACCGCCTGGTTGGCGCCGCCGTGCAGCGGACCCCACAGCGCGTTGATGCCACCGGAAATCGATGTGAACAGGTTGGCCTGCGAGGAGCCGACCAGTCGCACCGTCGACGTCGAACAGTTCTGCTCGTGGTCGGCGTGCAGGATGAACAGCAAGTCCAGCGCGCGCACGATCTCCGGGTCGGGCTCGTAGGGCTCGGCGGGCAGGCCGAACGTCATCCGCAGGAAGTTCTCCACCAAGGTCAGCTTGTTGTCGGGGTAGAGGAACGGCTGACCCACCGACTTCTTGTAGGCGTAGGCGGCGATGGTCGGCAGCTTGGCCAGCAGCCGGATCGTGGACAGGTCGACCTCTTCTTTGTCCACCGGGTCGAGCGAATCCGGGTAGTAGGCGCTGAGCGCGTTGACGACGCTGGACAGCACCGGCATCGGGTGGGCGTTGCGGGGGAAACCGTCGAAGAACCGCTTCAGGTCCTCGTGCAGCATGGTGTGTCGCTGAATCTGGTAGGTGAAATCGGCCAGCTGTTCCTTGTTCGGCAGCTCTCCGTTGATCAGCAGGTAGCTGACCTCGATGAAGGTCGACTTCTCGGCCAGCTGCTCGATTGGATAGCCGCGGTAGCGCAGGATGCCGGCGTCGCCGTCGATATAGGTGATGGCGCTTTTGGTGGACGCCGTGTTGACGAAGCCGTTGTCGAACGTCGTATATCCGGTCTTGGACAACAGCGGGCCGAGTGCGATGCCGTCGGCCCCCTCGGTGGCGTGGACGATTTCCAGGTCAAGCTCACCACCTGGGTATTGAAGCGTGGCGGAGTCGTCGGTTGCGGCCACTAGAACCCCTTTGCGGTCTCGGCTGATCTGGCCCTACAAGCTTGCTACTAGGTGAAGGTAGTCGCTGTCGGGGCGGCGCGCCTGCCCGGGGTCAAGTCTGCCAACCTTGCGGCTTTCCGGCCGGAAAACCAGCCCCCTCGATGACCTTTACTCGATCTTGACTGCGTGTTGAATACCCACCCGGACGATCGGGAACGTGACTACGCTTCAAGCCGTGGAACTGGGGGTTTTGGGACCTCTGCAGGTCCGACAGGACGGAGCACCCGTCGCGATCCCGGGCGCCAAACCTCGCGCCGTCCTCACCATGCTCGGGCTGCACCACGGCTCGGTCGTCTCGGCCGACACGCTCGTCGAATTGCTCTGGGGTGAGGATCCACCACGCACCGCCGCCAAAGCCCTGCAAACCCACATCTCCGCGCTGCGTCGCGCCCTGGGCGACGGCTTCGTGTTGACGCAGGGGACGGGTTGGGCCCTCGCCGACAGCGAGGTTGATGCGTCGCGTTATAAATCAGCAGCCCGACTCGGACGCGATGCCGCCGCGACCGGCGACATCAGCCAAACGGTGGCGCGCTTCGAGGAGGCGCTTGCCCTCTGGCGCGGTACCCCCGAACTTCCCGACGGTAGGCGGGGCACGTCCGAAAAGACGCGGTGGATCGAGGGCCACGCAGCGCTCGTGGAGGATCGAGCCGACGCACTGCTCGCGACGGGCCGCGCCGCGGAGATCATCGGCGAGCTGGAGGCGGCAGTGGCCGAGGCGCCGCTGCGCGAACGGCGATGGGGCCAGCTGATGCTCGCCCTGTATCGCGTCGGCCGACAGGGCGACGCCCTTGGCGCTTATCAACGGGCACGGACGCTGCTGGCCAACGAGTTGGGAATCGACCCCGGGCCGGAGCTTCGGCGGCTTGAGACCGCAATCGTGGCACAAGATACTTCACTAGATGTTGTTGTGGAACAACAACTTCCGTCGGTAATGCGCGCAGTGACCTTTTTACTCACCGACATTGAGGGCTCGACGGCCGCATGGGAGGCAGAGGCCGATGCCATGGCAGTGGCGCTGGCCCGACACGACGAACTCGTGGAACAGGTGGTCACGTCGCGGGGAGGACGGCTGATCAAGACACGCGGCGAGGGCGATGCCACGTTCTCGGTCTTCGAGCGACCGTCGGCAGCAGCCGCGGCCGCTTTGGAGCTACAAGACGCAATCACCCACGAGCAGTGGGGCCTCCGAGATCCGATGCGTATCCGGATCGCACTGCACACCGGCGAAGTCGAGCTCCGCGACGGCGACTACTTCGGTCGGGCGGTCAACCGCGCTGCCCGCCTGAGATCGCTGGCTATGGGCGGTCAAATTTTGTGCTCTGGCGCGACGGCCGAGCTCGTCATTGATTCACTTCCCGACGACGTTGTCCTCGCCGACCTGGGTTTGCGCGAACTGCGCAACCTCGCCCGCCCGGAGCATGTCTTCGAGCTCCGACTGGAAACCGCTGAGGAGAGCGCCCAGCCGCCGACAACCGAAGCGCCGATGCAGCGTCCGGGCCTCCCCTCGGTTCTGATCGGTACCGGGCCATTCGTCGGGCGCGGGAGCGAGCTCGAGCGGCTTCTGTCTGCCTGGCAGACCTCGCTTGGCGGTGGTGCGTGCGCAGCCCTGATCGCCGGCGAACCGGGTGTCGGCAAGACGCGCCTGGCCGGCGAGTGGTCCCGGCAGGCCTATGAGCAAGGCGCGGTCGTGCTGTACGGACGTTGCGACGAGGACCTCGGTGCGCCTTATCAACCCTTCGCGGAAGCCATGCGTTCGATGGTGCCGTGTGTCGGCGCGAGTCGGTTGCGCGGACTACGCGGTGTCGAAGCCTTGCTTCCGCTTGTTCCGGGGCTCGTCGACGAAGTGCCCGATCTGGCCGCGCCGACGCGCGCCGACCCCGACACCGAGCGCTATGCACTTTTCGATGCCGTCGTTGCGCTCTTGGAATTGGCTTCCACGGAAGCGCCGGTTGTCCTGGTACTCGACGACCTGCACTGGGCGGCCAAGCCAACCCTGCTCCTATTACGACATCTGCTGCGCTTCGGCGACCGCGCGCGCGTGCAGATCGTCGGCACCTACCGCAGCACTGATCTCGACCGCTCCCACCCTCTGGCGGCGATGCTCGCCGACCTGCACCGCGACGGCACCGCCAACCGCATCAGTCTCAGCGGCCTCGATGAGGTCGACGTCAGCGCGTATGTCGCTAAAGCCGGCTACGACGACGAAGAGCTCGGCCACGCATTGGCCTCTGTCACGGGGGGCAACCCGTTCTTTCTGATCGAGGCGCTGCGCCATGTCGACGAGAGCGGCGGCGTGTGGGACCCGAGCACGCTCCCACAGGGAGTCCGAGAAGCCGTGAGCCGCAGACTTTCTCGGCTTCCGATCGAGACCAATAAGGCCCTTGCGGCGGCCGCGGTGGCCGGGAGTCGGTTTGCCCTGGACCTAGTCGAGCGCGTGGTTGGGGACGACCTGGTCGACGCGTTCGACGAGGCATCCAAAGCCGGCATCGTCATCGAAGAACCGGGTGGTCGCTACCGGTTCAACCATGCGATCGTCCGACAGTCACTGCTTGCCGAGCTGCCGTCGATGCGGCGTATGCGGCTGCACCAGCGCATCGCTACGACGCTGGAGGACGAGCCGGGCGCCGACGACGAGCTGCTCGCTGAACTGGCTCACCACTATTTCGAATGCGCGTGGGCGGGAAACGCGGCCAAGGCCGTCGAGTATTGCCGGCGTGCGGCGGACCAGGCGATGTCCCGGCTCGCCTACGAAGGGGCGGCCGAGCTTTACGACCACGCCGTGCACGCTCTGGAGGAGCTCGACGACGAGCTGCCCGACCGCGACGACCAAGTCTCCGACCTCCTCGTCGCACGCTGCGAGGCTCTGCTCGCCGCAGGCGACGTGGTTTCGGCAGCCGGCGCGGTCTCCCAATTGCAGCAAGCGACAGTCGATTCCGCCCGGCTATCGGCATGGGCGACATGCTTCGACGGCCAGCTCTCGGTATTGGTCCATCCCGAGCGGTTGGACGACGTAGAGGCCGCACTGGACGCCGCCGCACACAAGCTGGCCGAAATCGACGATGCCGCAGGGGAAGCCAAGGCGCATACCGTCCGTGCCACATGCCTCGCCCGGCTCGGGCGAGTCGGCGACTGCGAAATTGCCTTGGACGACGCTCTGACGGCGGCGCGGCGTGCGCGTGATCACCGGCGGGTGAACGCGGTGCTGGCCGGTGCGCCGCTTGCCGCGCTGTGGGGGCCGAACCCGGTTCCGCGAGCGGGCGGTCGGTGCCTTGACGTGGTGCGGCTGCTCCGAATCACTACCGACTCGCCGGCGGTCGAAGCGACGTCGACGCGGTGCCAGGCCGTGTTGGAGGCCTTCCGCGGCCGCGATGCGGCGGCCCGCCGAATGATCGACTCAGCCCGGCGGACGGTCACCGAACTCGGCCTGCGCCATGCCCTTCTGGAGGTCGAACAGTTCGCCGGCATCGTGGAGCTGGTTTTGGACGATCCGGCCGCGGCCGAGCCGCATCTTCGTCAGGCCTACAACGGCTTTCGCCGGATGGGTCTCGACGCCGATACCGCCGAGACCGCTGCGCTACTCGGCCGCGCGTGCCTGGCACTCAATCGAGATGCCGAGGCCGACGAATTATGCACGGAGAGTGAGCGACTCGCAGGACATGCATTGAAGGCTTCGATCGCCTGGCGTACGGTTCGGGCTCAATTGCTTTCGCGCGGCAGCGATCACGAGGAGGCTCGGCGGGTCGCGCAGGCTGCCATCACCCTGGCCGAGCGCACCGACGGGTTGGTCGATCACGGCGACGCCTGTCTGGCACTGGCAACGGTGTTGGGTGCAGCGGGCGACGTTGTGGGGGCGCGAGCCGCCGCCGAGCGGGCAGCCAGCCTGTATGAGCGCAAAGGTGCTGCTGCGCTTGCGGAGAAGGCGCGTCGCATGCTCGACCAACGTGTCGAGGCAAATGCCCCGACTCCACCCGAAGCACCCGTTGTCGAGACTCACACCGCGGCCGTCCAGGCGAGCGAACGCGTGGCAGCCGCTATTGAGCGCGAGGCCTGGAACGAATTCGAGCTGCTGTTCGCACCCGAGGGTTCTGTCGAGAGTCGGCGGAAGATCGTCGGCTTTAAGCAGAACGAATTCACTTGGGACGAGGTGATGCGCCAGACGTGGCGCGATCTCGAGGCGGGGATCATGCGACTCAACCACGTCGTCATCGCCGTGCGAGGCGAGCGCCTGGCTCTCGCTCGAGTGGAGCTGGGCACTCCCGATGTGAGCCCCGGGGCGCCGAACGACGAATTCCTCCAGGTGTACAACGTTGACGAGGAGGGTCGGTTCGCGTCGCAGATCTGGTTCGACCTCGAAGACATGGACGCCGCGATCGCCGAACTCGACGCCATGCACGCCCAATTCGAGGATGAACGCTCACAACCCCGGCGCCTTTTCGGTGGGCGCGAACTCCCTTCTGCTACAGCGTCCGCCCAAACGCCGAGTGTCGAGTTCGACAATGAGTGCGTACGAGCGATCGGCCGCCTGTGGGATGCTTTCGACCGCGAAGCCTGGGATGAGGTCGAGGGGCAATTCGCGACCGAGATCGCCGCCGAACACCGCCGGAAGATAGTCGGCTTCTCCCCCAGAGTCCTTACGCCTAGCGATTGGGCACGCCGAATAAGGCACATTCGTGCCACCGGCGCCGTGCGGCACAGTCGCGCAGTGGTCGCCGTACGGGGGGACCGCCTGGCTCTCACCCGATTCGAGATCGGCACTGCTGACACGAGTCCGGGCGCACCTCAGGAAGAGCTACTACATCTTTTCGGCCTCGACAACGACGGTCGTATCGCGCTGTTCGTTGTGTTCGACATCGAAGACATGGACGCCGCGCTTGCCGAACTCGACGCCGTGCACGCCCGATTCGAGCAGAAACGCCCACAGACGCGGCGATTGGAAAACGCGGCAACGCGCGTAATCGAGCGCGTTTACTCACATTACGCAGCTCGCGACTGGGATGCGCTTGCTGAGATGACGGCCGAAAACTATTCCATCGACGATCGTCGCCGGACGGTGAACACTGGGATCCGACGTGGTCGCGATGCCGGGATCAAAGAGTTGCAGGCGGCCGCTGACGTCGGCTTCACCATGACGATGTTGGGCGCGTTGGCAACCCGCGGCGAACGCCTCGTCCTTACGCGCGCTCGCGTCGCCGGCCGCGATCCCGAGACGATTCAAAACGATGCGCTCAACGTCTTCGAGATCGACGCCGACGAGAAGATTGTGGCGGCTGTCGTGTTCGACCTCGAAGACTTCGACGCGGCGATCGTCGAACTCGACGCCCGACATCTCGCCGGTGAGGCCGCGGCCTACGCGCAGACGTGGTCGGGCCTCGCGATCGCCTTTGCCGGGTTCAACAGACGCGAACTACCCAAGCGGACGCCCGACTGGGTCAACATCGACCACCGACGCGGAGCAGCCTTCGCCGCCGGCGACATAACCGCCTACGTCCGCGACTTATGGAACGACTCGCCGGACATCAATATGTACGTCGAGGTCGTGCATCGCCTGAGCAACCTCGGAGTCGTCATCACCCAGGCGGCGCATGGCACCTCGCAACACGGCTTCGAGGCCGAATGGCGGGAGAACTCGATTTTCACGTTCGACGGCGATCTGGTCAGCGGCATCGAGCTATTCGACGAGGATGACCTCGACGCCGCCATCGCGCGGTTTGAACAGCTTGGCCAGCCGGCGTGGCGACTGGAGAACGCGGCGTCGCGGGTTTTCGAAAACGAATGGTTACATTTTGCAGCCCGGGACTGGGATGCCTTGGCCGAGCTCGTGGCCGACAACTATTCGGGCATCGATCACCGAAGGGTCGTGAGAGCCGAGAATCAACATGGTCGAGATGTTGTGGTCAAAGATTTGCAAGCGGCCGCCGACGTCGGCTTCACGATATCGATGTTGAGCGCCATCGCAATCCGCGGCGAGCGTCTCGTCCTCGCACGTGTTCGCGCCTCCGGCCGCGACCCCAAGGCGATTCAAAACGATGCCCTCAACGTCGTCGAGATCGACGGGGAGGAGAGGATCGTAGCGGCCGTTACGTACGACCTCGAAGACTTCGACGCGGCTATTGCCGAGCTCGAATCCCGCTATATCACAGGCGAAGCCGCCGCTCATGCGGGCACATGGTCCGTCATCACAGCTGCTTATGCCGGCTTCAACCGGCGCGAGCTCCTTGCGACTACGCCCGATTGGGTGAACATTGACCACCGTCGCGGAGCAGCTTTCGCCCCCGGCGACATGATCGAATACCTCCAAGCGGCATGGGACGACTCGCCTGACACCAAGATCTACATCGGGGCGGTGCATCGGCTCAGCAAAATCGGAGCGGTCGTCATCCATCTAGCGCGCGGGATCTCGCAAGAGGGCTTCGACGCCGAGTGGCGGGATGTCCACGTGCTGGCGGTGGAAGGCGAGATGGTCAGCCGTTCCGAGCTATTCGACGAGGCAGACCTCGACACCGCGATCGAGAGGTTCGATCAACTCAGCCGGCCTGCACGGCAGCTGGAAAACGCAGCCAGCCAAGTCGCCGCGCGCTTCGTGGCGCATTTCGGGGCGGGCGATTGGGACGCCATGGCGGAGATCCTGGCCGATGACTTTTCCGGCGACGATCGGCGTCGGGTGGTGAGCGCGGGAGTCCGACATGGTCCAGACGCCCAGATGGCTAACACGCGGGCGATCGCCGAGCTGTGGTCCACAAAAGTAACTCGGAGCGTCATCGCGACCCGCGGGAGGAACCTTGCCCTCGGGCGTATTACCTTCTCGCGTCGCGACGAAGGGGTCGACGCGTTCCTTACCGAGGTGCTCATGATCGTCGAGATCAACGTAGACGAGAAACTCGCGTCGATCGTCACGTTCGATCTCGAGGACTTCGCGGCCGCCCTCGCGGAGCTGGACGCCCGATACCTCGCCGGCGAAGCGGCCGCTTACTCGCGCACATGGTCGGTGATCGCGGGTGGCCACGCCGCACTCAACCGGCACGAGCTACCGGCGACCACGCCGGACTGCGTGAGCATCGACCACCGCCGGGGGGCAGCGTTCGCGCCCGGTGACCTGATCGAATACTTCCGCGCAGGGTGGGACCTCGGCCAAGACATCCGAACCTACGTCGAGGTTGTGCATCGCCTCAGCGAGCTTGGAGCGGTCTGTACCCATGCGGGACATGGCGTTTCGCACGAGGGCTTCGACGCCGAGTGGCACGGGGTCGACCTCTTGACGGTCGAAGGCGACATGGTCAACCGCTGCGAAGCATTCGACGATACGGACCTCGACGCCGCCATCGCGAGGTTCGACCAGCTCAGCCAGCCGGCACGGCGACTCGAAAACGCGGCAAGCCAGATGGGTGACCGCTTCTTGGCGCACTTCGCGGCAGGCAATTGGGACGCAATGGCGGAGACCCTAGCCGACAACCTGTCCAATGAAGATCGTCGCCGAGTAGTGAGCGGCGGAGTCCGACATGGTCGAGACGCTCAGATCGCGGACATGCGGGCGACCGCCGAACTGTGGACCACAAGCGTGACATCGACCGTCATGGCGACCCGCGGGAAGAACCTTGCCCTGTCGCGTAACGGCTTCTCGACTGGCGACAACGGGCCGGAAAACTTTCTTTCCGAGATATACACCATCGGCGAGATCGATGCCGACGAGAGGATCGTGTCGATCGTCACGTTCGATCTCGACGACTTCGACTCCGCGATAGCGGAACTCGACGCCCGATACCTCGCCGGCGAAGCGGCCGCTCACGCGCGCACGTGGTCGGCGATCTCTGGCAGCTACGCGGCGATCAACCGACACGAACTGCCGTTGACCACGCCGGACTGTGTCAACATCGACCGCCGACGGGAGATCGCGATGGGTGTCGGCGACCTGATCGCATATATCGGCGCCGGGCCGGACCGGGATCAAGACTACAAGGTTTACGTCGAGACAATGCATAGGCTGACCGACCCTGGAGCAGTCGTCACTTACGCAGCATATGAGACCTCGCAAGAGGGTTTTGACGCCGAGTGGCGCGGGATCGCGGTTCTGACAGTTGAAGGCGACATGGTCAGCCGCACTGAGGTATTCGACGAGGCAGACCTCGACGCAGCGCTCGGCCGCTTCGACGAACTCAGCCGGCCGGCACCGCACCTGGAAAACGCGGCAATCCTCGTGACCGAGCGCTTCCAGGCGCACTTTGCGGCCCGGGACTGGGCTGCCTTGGGAGAGATTCTGGCTGACGGATTTTCGAGTGACGATCGCCGTCGGGTGGTGGGCGCGGGAGTCCGACATGGTCGAGACGCCCAGGTGGCTAACCTGCGGGCGATCGCCGAGCTATGGTCCACAAACGTAACGCGGAGCGTCATCGCGACCCGCGGGAGGGACCTTGTCCTCGTGCGTATTACCTTCTCGCGTCGCGACGAAGGGGTCGAAGCGTTCCTTGCCGAGGTGCTCATGATCGTCGAGATCGACGCCGACGAGAAACTCGCGTCGATGGTCACGTTCGACCTCGAAGACTTCGATGCCGCCATCGCGGAGCTTGATGCTCGATACCTCGCGGGCGAGGCGGCCGCCCATGCGCACACGTGGTCGGTGATTGCAGAGGTATACGCCGCGGTCAATCGCCGTGAGATTCCCGTGACCGCTCCAGACTCGGTAGACATCGACCATCGTTCACTCGCAGCGATCGGGTCCGGTGACCTGAAGGCATACCTGCAGGCTGCATGGAAAGATTCACTACGGCAAGGCATCTACATTGAGACCGTTCATCGGCTGAGCGACCTCGGCGCAGTTGTCACCCATGTAGCGAAGGCAACGTCACGAGAAGGGTTCGACGCCGAATGGCGTATAACGAGCCTCTTAATAGTCGGCGGCGATCTAATGAACCGCTACGAGATTTTCGACGAGGCCGATCTCGACGCCGCGCTCGCCCGCTTCGGCGAACTACACCCGCAGCCGCCGCACCTGGAGAACGCGGCGAGCCAAGCGCTTGAGCGCATCCAGGCGCACTTCGCGGCCCGCGACTGGGACGCCATGGCCGAGGCATTGGCTGACGAGGTTTACCGCGACGACCGCCGGCGGGTGGTGGGCGCGGAACTCCGAAGGGGCCGCGAGGCCGTGGTCGCCGAATTCTCCGCACTCGCTGAGATCGGCGTCAAGCGCCTAACTTTCGACACCATTGCGATCCGGGGCAGCCGCCTCCTCCTCAGCCGTTCGCGCGCCTTGGGCAGCGACCCGCGAGCCGAAGCATTCCGCACCGAAGTCCTCACTATCGTCGAGCTCGCTGCCGACGCGCGAATCTCGGCGATCATCACCCTCGACCCCGACGACTTAGACGCCGCCGTCGCCGAACTCGACGCCCGCTATCTCACCGTCGAAGCAGCCCCGCACTCAGCCGTGTGGGCAACCGTCGTGCAGGGTTATGCCGCCCTCAACCGGCACGAGCGGCCCCTCATGACGCCAGATGTGGCCAGTGTTGACCACCGGCGAGGGCGAGCGTTCGCGCCCGGTGATCTGCCCGCATTTATCGACGCGACGTGGGACCTCATGCCACAATCCTCGTTCTACATCGATGATGTGCACCGGCTGAACGACATCGGCGTCGTCGTCACCCACGTGGTGCACGGGACTACGCCAGAAGGCTTCGACGCCGAGTGGCGTCAGATCACCGTGCTGAAGGTCGCGGGCGATTGCGTGAGCCACTGCGAGATGTTCGACGAGGAAGACCTCGACGCCGCGCTTGCGAGCTTCGATGAGTTCACCCGGCCCGCAAGGCGGTTGGAAAACACGGCAAGCCGAGTGGGTGAGCGTTACTTGGCCCATTTCGCCGCTGGCGCTTGGGATGACATGCCGAAGATCCTGGCCGACAATTTCTTTAATGACGATCGCCGTCCAATAGTGGGCTCGGGAATCTTAGTTGGTCGAGACGCCCAGAAGGCGAACGAGCGGGCGATCGCCGAGTTGTGGACGACAACGGTGACGTTGACCGTCATGGCGACCCGCGGGAATCGACTCGCCCTTGCGCGTCTTGGCTTCTCAGGTCGCGATGAAGGTCCCGAGGCATTTCTCACAGAGATGCTCAACATCGTTGAGATCAACGCCGATGAGCGGATCGTCGCAAGTGTCTCGTTCGGCATCGACGACTTCGAGGACGCCATCGCCGAGCTCGATGCCCGCTATCTCGCCGGCGAGGCGGCGGCCTACGGACAGACCTGGTCAGTCATCACGGCGGGCTACGCCGCGCTCAACCGGCACGAAGTCCCACAGTCGACACTGGATTACGTCATCATCGACCACCGGCTACACGCAACGATCGGAGCGCTTGATCTGGGCGAAGACCTCCGTGCCGCTTGGGATCTCACTCCAGACCTCAAAGGCTACATCGAGACCGTGCATCAGCTAAGCGGTCTGGGAGCGGTCGTCACCTATATCGACCATGGAACCTCGCGAGAGGGCTTGGATGCCGAATGGCGAGGGGTCCACGTCTTGACGCTCGACGGTGACATGGCCAATCGCTGCGAGATCTTCGACGAGGCAAACCTCGACGCTGCGCTGGCCCGCTTTGGCGAACTGCATTCGCAGGCGCGGCGACTGGAGAATGCAGCGGGCCGAGCATCTAGTCGCTATCTAGAACGATTCGTTGCCCGTGACTGGGAGACGATGACGGAGATGCTGGCCGCCGACTACTACACGGACGATCGTCGCCATCTGGTAGGCGGCGGCATTCACGGACGCGATGTCGAAATAGCCAGCGTACGAGCGCAAGCCAACCTCGGCGTCACGCACGCAGTGCCGACCGTCATAGCGGTCCGCGGTGAGCGCCTCGCCCTCAGCCATGTCCGCTACTCCGGTCAAAATCAAGAGTCGCAGCCATTCGATGCAGAGATGCTGATCGTCTTCGAAATCAACGCAGACGGCCGGTTCGCAGCAGCCGTCGCGTTCGACCTGGATGAGATCGACGCTGCCTTCAAGGAACTCGACGCCCGCTATCTCGCCGGCGACGCGGCCCCCTCCGCGCACATATGGACGGCCATGGCGCAGGTCCAAGCCGCCTACAATCGACACGAAGTACCCCTGGCGACGGCGGACTTCGTGACCATCGATCATCGGCGGGGTAGGGCGATCGCACCCGGCGACACGATCCCCTACTTGCGTGCTACCTATGATGTCGCGCCGAACGTCAAGGGTCACATCGAAGCTGTGCACCGGCTGAACAACCATGGGGTGGTCATCACAGAGATGGTCAGTGGCACCTCAGAGCAGGGCTTCGCTTTCGAATGGCGCGAGGTCGCCCTTTTCACATTTGAAGGCGACATGGTCTCCCGATTCGAGATCTTCGACGAAGCAGACCTTGACGCCGCGATCGCCCGCTTTGACGAACTGCATCCGGGGTCCCGCCGCCTAAAACATCCAGTGCAAGAGCGCTTCCTGGCGCACTTTGCGGCGCGCGACTGGGACGCCGTCGGGCAGGATTTTGCCGACGATTATTACTGCGATGATCGCCGTCGGGTCGTGAATGCCGGGGTTCGACATGGTCGAGATGCAGCGATCGAAGATCTGCGGGTGGCCGCTGACATCGGCTTGGCAGCAAACATCACGTCGGACATCATTGCGACCCGGGGCGAACGCCTATTCCTCATTCGGGCCAGATGGTTGGGGCCGAACCAGCGGCCCGAGGACTTCTACACCGAGGTGCTTGATGTCATTGAGATCGACGCAGAGGAAAGGATCGCGGCGCAGGTCATGTTCGACCCTAACGACATCGACGACATCGCCGCCGCCTTCGAGGAACTCGATGCCCGGTACCTCGAAGGCGCGGCATCTGCCGACGCGCACACGTGGTCGTTGGTGATGCAGGCCCAGGCCGCGTGGAATCGCCACGAGTTTTTCCCGAACACAGACGACTGGGTGAATATCGATCATCGGCGCGGCAGAGCGTATGAGCAAGGCGAATTGAAGCCGTTCCTGCGTGCCTCATGGAGCGTCATCCCCAACGCCAAGCTCCAAACCGAGGCTGTTCACCGGCTGACCAACACCGGAGTGGTCAGTACGGTGGCGGTGACCGGAACCTCTCAGGAGGGCTTCGATGCCGAGTGGCGCGAGATCTGCCTTCTCACATTCGACGACGACCTCCTCAGCCGGTGTGAGCTGTTTGACGAGGTAGACCTCGACGCCGCAATTGCCCGATTCGAGGTACTGCATTCACGGCCTGCCCGGCTGAAACATCCAGTGCAACAGCGCTTCCTCGCGCACTTCGCGACGCGCGACTGGGACGCCATAGGGCAGGACTTTGCCGTGGATTATTACTGCGATGATCGCCGTCGGGTCGTGAACGCGGGGGTTCGACATGGTCGAGATGCCGCGATCGAAGATCTGCGCGTAGCCGCTGACATCGGCTTGGCGGCAAACATCACGTCGGACATCATTGCGACACGGGGCGAACGCCTCATTCTCACGCGTTTTGGAGTGTCGAGCCGCGACCGTTCGGCGACTCAAGATGTCCTTCAAGTCGTTGAGCACAACGCCGAAGAACAGATCGCAGCAGCAGTCGTATTCGACCTCGACGATATCGACGCCGCCTTCGAGGAACTCGATGCCCGTTACCTCGCCGGCGAAGCGGCCGTCCACGCGCACATATGGACGGCCGTGACGCAACTCCAAGCCACGTACAACCGACACGAATTTCCCCCGACGACGCAAAAAGTGAACATCGATCATCGGCGGGGCAGAGCCTTCGCGCCCGACGACATGATCCCCTTCTTGCGTGCTACCTATGACGTCGCCCCGGACGTCAAGGGTCATATCGAAGCCGTACACCGGCTTAACAACCTTGGGGTGGTCATCACCGAGGTGATCACTGGGACCTCACAGGAGGGCTTCGCTTTCGAATGGCGCGAGATCGGCCTTTTCGCATTTGAAGGCGACATGGTCTGCCGGCTCGAGATCTTCGACGAAGCCGACCTCGAGACCGCGCTCGCGCGCTTTCAGGAGCTGCAGTCGCCGACACCGGGACGCGATCCGGCCCTATGAATCAGGGTTGCAGGCGTTCGACGCGTCCGCCGACCACACGAATGCGGTTGTGCAGCCGGTCTTCTCGGCCCTGCCAGAATTCTACCTCGTCGGGCGCGATGCGGTAGCCGCCCCAGTTCGGCGGCACCGGGATCTGCTCGGAGTCGGCGAAGCGCGCGGTCACCTCGGCCAGCTGGTCGACCAGTGCGGCGCGGGAGTCGATCACCTGGGACTGGTGTGACGCCCAGGCGCCCAGTTGCGAACCGCGCGGGCGCTTTGACCAGTAGTTTTCGGTGTCCTGCAGATCGACCTTCGTTACCGACCCGCGGATATGGAACTGCCTGTTCAGCAGGTACCACGGGAAGGTCGCCGACGCATACGGCGTCGCGGCCAACTCATCGCCCTTGGCCGAGTCGTAGTTGGTGAAGAAGGTGATCCCGTCTTCGTCGACGCCCTTGCAGAGCACCGACCTGCTGGCCGGTCTGCCCGCCTTGACGGTGGTCAACACCATCGCGTTGGGTTCGGCGACGCCCCCGCGCTCAGCTTCGCCAATCCATTTGCGCAACAAGGCAAGCCAGCCATCGTCGAGCCAATCGACGTCGAGGTCGGGGCTGCCGTCCCGCTCCCGGGATCCGTACTCCTTGCGCATTGCCGCCAGGTGCTCGTTGTCTGGTCCTGCCACCCCGCCAACGCTACCCTCGGCCGGCCTGGGCTTTGGTTACCGACCGGTAGCAACCGGCCCGCGATCGCGTGGGAGAATTCGGTCATGACTGTCACCTCGGACAAGATCCCGGAGAATTTCGTTGCCGGACTCGAAGGCGTGGTGGCATTCACCACCGAAATCGCCGAGCCCGACAAAGACGGCGGCGCCCTGCGCTACCGCGGTGTCGACATCGAAGACCTGGTCAGCCAGCACGTCACTTTCGGCGACGTGTGGGCCTTGCTGGTAGACGGAAAATTCGGCCACGGGCTGCCGCCCGCCGAGCCGTTCCCGCTGCCGATTCACAGCGGCGATGTGCGCGTTGACGTTCAGGCCGGCCTGGCGATGCTGGCACCGATCTGGGGATTCCAGCCGCTGCTCGACATCGACGAGACCACCGCGCGCGACCAGTTGGCCCGCGCGTCGGTGATGGCGCTGTCGTACGTCGCGCAATCGGCCCGGGGCATCTACCAGCCCGCGGTACCTCAGCGGGTTATCGACGAATGCTCAACGGTCACAGAGCGTTTCATGACACGGTGGCAGGGCGAGCCGGATCCCAAGCACGTCGAGGCCGTCGACGCCTACTGGGTTTCGGCCGCCGAGCACGGTATGAACGCCTCGACGTTCACCGCACGGGTGATCGCCTCCACCGGCGCCGACGTGGCGGCCTCCTTGTCGGGGGCCGTCGGCGCGATGAGCGGCCCGCTACACGGCGGTGCGCCGGCCCGCGTGCTGCCGATGCTCGAAGAGGTCGAGCGCACCGGTGACGCGCGCGGTCTGGTCAAGGGCATCCTGGACCGCCACGAGAAGCTGATGGGCTTCGGCCACCGGGTCTACCGCGCCGAGGATCCGCGGGC
>Ga0302324_100010002_pt1 | contig 19715 bp, 20 predicted proteins | sample Palsa_T0_1_FD_201949 | JGI IMG/M metagenome (GOLD analysis project Ga0302324, IMG submission 201949) | Peat permafrost microbial communities from Stordalen Mire near Abisko, Sweden - Palsa_T0_1 | ecosystem: Environmental > Terrestrial > Soil > Palsa > Peat permafrost | place: Sweden: Abisko...
AATTTGCCGAAGACGCGCTCCGGAAAGATCATGCGGCGTTTGCTGCGCGCCGTCGCGCGCGGTGAGGAGATCACTCAGGACATCTCAACTTTGGAGAATCCCGCGATCATCGATCAGCTGCGCGGTGTCGAGACGAGCGGCACTCAAGCAAAGTCAGCCGGCAAAAAATCTGCCAAGAAGAAGTCCAAAGCCGCGCGCAAGGCGCGTCCGCGGCACAAGCCAAAGCCTCTTGGCGCACGCCGCGCCAAGCCTCGCGCCGCCGCACGCAAGAGCGCGGCGCGCACCGCGCGCCGCCGCAAGGCGGCACGCAAGCGCTAAAAGCTGCGGCGGCGCCGCGAACCGATCAGGGCGCAATCAGGCGCAGGTTGAAGGTCACCGTCACGTCAGCGCCAACCCATTCGGTCGATTTCCAATCGCCCTGACCCACGCCAAAGTCGAGGCGCTTCACGAGCGACTTGCCCGTCATGTAGAGAACGTGCCGTCCCTGCTCGGTGGCGCTGCGTAGCGTGAACTGCACGCGCTGCGCTTTGCTAACCCCGCGCAGCATGAGCGTGCCGGCCGCCTCATAGCCGGCGCCCGTCTTCGTGAGCTGCGTTGCGCTGAAGCGCGCCTGCGGGTATTTCTTGACGTTGAAGAGATCCGTATCGCGCAGCGTGTCGTCGCGCTCCTGGTCTGCCGTGTCGAGTGCCGCGACATCGATGGTCACGTCGAGCTTGGAGGCGGCGAGATTGTCGTCGGCGAAGGCGAAGTCGAGCGTGAACTTCGGAAAACGCCCCTTGTTCTGCGCGCCGGCCTGTACGAAGGTAAATTCAAGCGTGCTCTTCGTGGCATCGAGCGCATAGGTCGGCGGCGCCGTTGCTGCGCTCGCGGTGCTGGCGGCCCACACGAGCATGCATGCGGCAAGCGGCCACGCGCCGCGGATGTGGCTCATCATCGGATTTTTCCTTTAGGGCGTTTTCGTAAAGGGAAGCATGCGGCGCAGCACCGTGTCCTTCATCACGAAGTGGTGCTTGAGAGCGGCGAGCAGATGCAACGTGGCAATGCCCGCCAGCGTCCACGCCAGCGTCTCGTGGGTGTCCACCATGAAGTCATAGAGCGGACGGTTCTTGGCCACAAGATCGGGCAACTGGAACTGATTGAACCAGCTCACCGGAAAGCCGCGCGCGGAGGACATGATCCACCCCGTGAGCGGCGTAATAAAGATGAGTAGGTAGAGCGCCGTATGCGTGAAGTGGGCAAGAAAGCGCTCATAGGGTTTGAGAGTCGCAGGCAGCGGCGGCGTCGGATTATTGAATCGCCACAGCACCCGCAGCAGCGCCAACATCAGGATGGTGATGCCGATCGACTTGTGCGTCGCGAGCACGGCAAGTTTCTTCAGACCGTGCAGATTCTCCGCAGTGAGCGCGAGGGTGAACTGCGTGATGATGAGCACCACGATGGTCCAGTGGAAAAACTGGGCGACGCCGCCCCAGCGAACGGTAGTATTGCGCAGCATGGAGACTAAGCTTATGCCGATGCACGCTGCTTGCAAGATGGGCGCGCTCGGCATCGCTGTGCTGGCGATCCTCGGCGGCTGCGCGACACACGCGGTTGAGCACGGCACGCGCGCGCCGCCTGCGCAAGCACCGGCGCAGTCAATTCTGGGTCAGCCTTATGAGCTCATCAGCAGCGAATCACTGCTTATCGTGCGCGTCTATCGCGGCGGAACCCTGGGGCGCGCCGGCCACAATCACATCGTGGCCTCGCACGATGTTGCCGGCAGCATTCACGTCGCGCAGGATCTTGCGCGTTCGAGCTGTGAACTTTCATTCCCCGTCGCGGCACTTACCGTGGATGAGGCGGAGCTGCGTGCCGCGCAGGGCCCGGACTTTGCCGCCGACGTTTCGGAGTCTGCCAGGGCAGGCACGCGCCACAATATGCTGGGGCCTGCGGTTTTGAACGCCGACGCCTATCCGCTCATCAAGCTGACGTGCGTCGGCTTCGAGGCCGGCGGCGCGCAGCTTCTCGCCCACCTGCAGGTCGAGGTTCGCGACCACCGGTCCGAATTCACGGTGCCGGTGAGCTATACGTTGAGCAGCAGCGAGCTCCTCGCACAGGGTGAGTTCTCACTCCGCCAGACGGATCTTGGGCTGGCGCCGTTCACGGCGCTCCTCGGCGCGCTCGCCGTGCAGGATGAGATGCGGCTGCAGTTTCACATCGTCGCGCGCGCTCAATAAGCACGCGCCGGCGGTGTTTGCCGGCGGATCAGCTCTCTTCGTGCAGGAAGAGCAGCGCCGTGCCCTCGGGTGCGCTGAGGAGCGCGTTGGCTTCGGGATTCAAACCCTGCGGCGTCGGCAGCCACGCGCCGATCGCAAGCTCGCGCAGCTTCGCAAGACGCTCCTGCATCAGCGCATCGCGGAATACCAGCATCGCCTCACCGCAAGTGCGCGGGCGGTGGCAGGCAATGTCGAGATGGTCGCTCGTCAGCGCAATGTGCGGGTAGGGCAGGTCGGTCTCCTCGGTCGCCACGAACCCGAGCGGCTCCCAGAACGCCTTGGCTGCCGCGAAGTCATGGCTCGGTATGCTGTACTCCTCGAAATAGCCGCACAGCGAGCGCTGCTGGGCGGGTCGCTCCACAGGCGAGAACGTGCGCGCCTCGACGAGCACGAGCATCTGACCGTTCGGATCTTTGAAACCGACACTGTGAAACTCATCCTCCGCGGTGCGCTGATAGTCAAGACTGACGCCCTGCGTCTGAAGCTTGCGCGCATGTTGCGCGATGTCGGCATGCACGAAAGTGAGCGCCGGCGAGTCAAATGAGCTTTGGTGCAGCCCGATGAAGAGCCGCCCATCGCTCATCACGCCATACGGATGCGACCAGGTATCACCCGTGCGCGCTTGCGCGAAGCCGAGGCGCTCGTAGAACTCGACCGACGCGCGAATATCTGTCGTGCGAATGCCGATCTCGAGGAAGCGGCCGAGCACGTGCGCTGCGCGCCGCGTCTAGGCCGAAGCGTCGCGTGCCGCGCCGGCGGGAAACAGGCCGCGTTCGAACTGCGTCCAGCCCTGGCAGTGCTGCGCAATCAGATCGCCAAGCGCGCGTGCGTGTTCCAGGCGGGCGTTGAGCGCGGGCACATACAGGAAGCGCCGGCCGCCCGCAGCGAGGAAGCGCTCGCGGTTCGCGATCGCGATCTCTTCCAGCGTCTCCAGACAATCGATTGCAAAGCCCGGGCAGACGACGGTGAGCTCATGGACGCCGCGTTGCGGCAGTTCGGTGAGCACGGTCGCGGTGTACGGCGAGAGCCAGCGAGCCGCGCCGAAGCGCGACTGAAAGCTCACGCTCCACTGCTCGTCGCGCAGCATGAGCTCCTCGGCGAGCAGCCGAGCAGTCTTTTGACACTTGCAGAAGTACGGATCGCCGCGGTGGAAGTAGCGCTCCGGAATGCCGTGGAAGGAGATGAGCAGGCGCTCGGTGCGGCCCTGTGCCTGCCAATGCTGCGCGACGCTTGCGCGCAGCGCTTCGATGTAACCGGGATGGTCATGGTATTCGGCGACGAAGCGCAGCTCCGGCAGCCAGCGCCAGCGACGCAGCTGCGCGCTCACTTGGTCATAGACTGCGCCGGTCGTCGCGCCGCAGTACTGTGGAAAGAGCGGCATGACGAGGATGCGTTGCGCGCCGCAGTCGCGCAGTCGCAAGAGCGCGCTCTCGATCGTGGGTTTGCTGTAGAGCATGCCCAACTCGAGAGAGAAGGGCGCAAGCATGCGTTGCGCGAGCACTGAGCTGAGCTCGGTGCGCAGCTCCTCGGAGATCTTCGTCATGGGTGAGCCCGCGCTCGTCCAGATGCGCGCGTACTTGCGGGCCGAGAGGTACGGACGCGTAGGCAGAATGAGAGCGTGCAGGATCGGCAGCCACAGCGCGCGTGGCAGCTCCACGACGCGCGGGTCAGAAAGGAGTCCTTTCAGGAACTTTCGCACGTCGCGCGTCGCGAGCGACTCGGGCGTTCCCGAGTTGACGAGCAGCACGCCGATGCGCTCGGTGGCATCGTGGCGGAACTGCGGGGAGCTGAGGTAGCCCATTACACGCCGCCGATGCAGACGTACTTGATCTCAGTGTAGTCGAGGATGCCGTACTTCGAGCCTTCGCGCCCCATGCCCGATTCCTTAATGCCGCCGAATGGCGCGACCTCCGTCGAGATGATCCCGGTATTCAAACCGACGATGCCGCATTCGAGCGCCTCGCTCACGCGCCACGCGCGCGCCAGGTCACGCGTATAGAAGTAGCCGGCAAGGCCAAACTCGGTGGCATTGGCGAGGCGCACCGCTTCCTCTTCGGTCTTGAAGCGAAAAAGCGGCGCCACGGGCCCAAAGGTCTCCTCGCGCGCCACCAGCATGTCCGGCGTGATGTCGGTGAGCACGGTGGGCTGGAAGAAGGTTCCGCCCAAGGCGTGGCGTTTGCCGCCGGCCGCGATTTTTGCGCCCTTCGACACCGCATCCGCGATGTGTTCCTCGACCTTCGCAAGCGCGTTCTTATCGATGAGCGGCCCCTGGTCGGTACGGCCGGCAAGCCCATCGCCGATGGCGAGCTTCGCCACCGCTGTGGTCAGCTTGCTCACAAATTTATCGTAGATCGATTCGTGCACGAAGAGCCGGTTCGCGCACACGCAGGTCTGCCCGGTGTTGCGGTACTTGCTCGCGATCGTTCCGGCCACGGCCGCATCCAGATCCGCATCTTCAAAGACGATGAACGGTGCATTGCCGCCAAGCTCCATCGAGAGCTTCTTCAGTGTGGGTACGCATTGCGCCATCAGCTGCTTGCCGACTGAGGTTGAGCCCGTAAAGGAGAGCTTGCGCACGATCGGGTTCGAGGTCATCTCGGCGCCGATGGCGGCTGAATCGCCCGTGAGGATACTCAGAACGCCCTTCGGGACGCCGGCGCGCGCGGCAAGCTCCGCCATCGCCAGTGCCGAGTAAGGAGTCTGTGTCGCAGGCTTGCAGACAAACGTGCAACCGGCGGCGAGCGCCGGGGCCACTTTGCGCGCAATCATTGCCGCCGGAAAATTCCACGGCGTGATCGCGGCGACGACGCCGATCGGCTGGCGCAGCACGAGGATGCGCTTGTCGGGCTGATGGCCCGGAATCACATCGCCATAGAGTCGCTTGCCTTCTTCACCGAACCACTCGATGAACGATGCGGCATAGCCGATCTCGCCGCGCGCTTCGGCGAGCGGCTTGCCCTGCTCGGCCGTCATGATGCGCGCCAGATCATCCTGGTTGGCCATCATGAGCTCGTACCAACGGCGCAGGATGAGGGCGCGCTCCTGCGCGGTCTTCCTCGCCCAGGCCGGAAGCGCCGCCGATGCCGCCTCGATCGCGCGGCGCGTTTCGGCGGCTCCCATGTTGGGCACCGTGCCAAGGCGGCGTCCCGTCGCGGGGTTCATCACGTCGCGGGTCGCGCCGTTTTGCGCATTTGCCCACTCGCCGGCGAGGAATGCCTGCATGCGCAGCAAAGCCGCATCCGTCAAATTGAGCGCCTGATCAGGCTCCTTCAGTGCGTGCATTGCTTTACCCCTCGGCGCGCGCCACGTGCTTTGCCAGGAACGCCAGCGTGCGCTCGCGCGCAAGCTTGGCGCTCGGCGCATCGAATGAGCCGCGCTGATCGCAGTTGAACCCGTGATCCGCCGGATACAAATAGAACTCGCCCTGCGGATGAGCAGCCTTGATCTGCTCGATGTCGCTCATCGGAATGTGCGTGTCCTTTTCGCCGAAGTGGTACATGACGGGGCACTTGGGCTTCTTCGCGAGTTCCTTGGCAATGCCGCCACCGTAGTAGCACACCGCGCAGGCGACGGCGAGGTCGCAGGCGCTGAGGTAGGCCATCTTGCCCCCCCAGCAGAAGCCGATGACGCCGACCCGGCCCGCATGGCGCACGACGGCGATCGCCGCTGCAATATCAGCCATCAGTTGCTCGGGCTTGAGTTGGCTCGCATAACCGCGCCCTTCCTGCATCGCCTGGTCGTTGTAGGGCAGCTCGATGCCGCGGCGCACGCGATCGAAGAGACAGGGGGCGATGGCGACGTAGCCCTCTTTGGCATAGCCGTCGGTCACCGCGCGAATGTGGCTGTTGACTCCGAAGATCTCCTGCAGGATGACGAGCGCGCCGCGCGCTTTGCCGGGTGGCGGCGCAAGCCAGGCTCGGAACTCGTGGCCATCGCGCGCCATGAGAGTCGTGTATTCACTCATAAATCCTCACGCACAGCGCGTTAGCTCTTAAGGTTCTGCCCGAGAGCGCACTACCGGCTGGTCGATGGCGCCGAAGATGCTTTCGCCGCTCTCAGCGAGCATTTCGATACGGACGCGTTCGCCGAACTTGAGAAAGGGCGTGCGGGCAGAGCCGTATTCTAACACTTCAAGCGTGCGCCGCTCCGCAAGGCAGGAGCAGCCGCTCGCGACGTCGCGATTGGAGACCGTGCCCGAACCCACGATGGTGCCGGCGGCAAGCTGTCGCGTGCGGGCGGCATGCGCCAGAAGTTCGTAGAAGCTGAAAGTCATGTCTGCGCCCGCGTTGGGGTGTCCGAGCATGGTGTCATTGATACTGCTCAGGAGCGGCAGATGCACCTTGCCCTCGCGCCAAGCCCCGCCAAGCTCCTCGGGAGTCGCTGCAATCCCGGAAAACGCAGTAGCGGGCTTTGACTGCAGGAAGCCGAAACCCTTGGCGAGCTCGCCGGGAATCAGATTGCGCAAACTCCAATCGTTGACGAGCACAATGAGCTTCACATGTCGGGCGGCCGCGCTCGCGCTGGTGCCGAGCGGCACATCATCCGTAATGACTGCGACCTCGGCCTCAAGGTCAATGCCGTGCTCCTCGCTGACGAACGTCGCCTCGTCGCGCGGGCCGAGGAGCGCATCCGAGCCGCCCTGGTACATGAGCGGATCGGTGAGAAACGAGACCGGCATCTCGGCCCCGCGCGCGCGGCGGACGAGCTCCACGTGATGCAGATATGCGCTGCCGTCGAGCCATTGATACGCTCGCGGCAACGGTGCAACGCAGGCGCGCAGATCAAAGCGCTGTGCGCGCGCCGCACCGGCCGATTCAAACTGCGTCGCGGCCGCACGCAGCAGCGGCTCAACCTCAGCCCACCGATCGAGCGCGGCCTGCAGCGTCGGTGCAATGTCCGGCACGGCGACACAGCGCTCGAGCGCGCGGTCAACAATGACGAGCTTGCCGTCGCGCCCCGTCCCGCGCAGGCTCGCCAATTTCATCGTTCGGTGCGCCAGCTATCGACGTAGCCTGCCCACTCCACGCCCTTCGCGGCGGCGCCAATATCGAGCGGATCGCGCGCGTCGATCATCACCGCCACTTCGTCGGTTGCGCTCTTTGGCTGCTGCAGCACGTTGGCGAGTGCCTTCGGATGCGGACCGTGCGTGAAACCGCACGGATGCAGCGTGACCATGCCCGGATGGATGTTGTCGCGCGAGAAGAAGTTGCCCGCGTGATAGAAGATGAGCTCGTCGTAATCGTCATTGTTGTGAAAGAAGGGCACCTTGATCGCGCCGGGATCGGACTCGAAGGGGCGCGGCACGAAGGTGCACACGACGAAGCGCTCCGCAACGAAGGTCGTATGAGCCGATGGCGGCAGATGGTAGCGATGGCTCATCAGCGGACGGATGTCACGCACGTTGATGCGCGCGACGGTGAGATCGCCATGCCAGCCGACGATATCGAGCGGATTGAACGGATAGGTGATGGTCGAGATTGCGCCGCGGCGCTTGACGCGCACCTGCCAGCGCGCGGTGTCACTCTGCTGAGCGCGAAACTCATCATCGAGCTGCGGCACATCGAGCATCGCGGCATCAAAGAGTGCGTGGGCCCCCACGAGGCCCTTCTCCGGCAGGCGAAAGCTGCCCTGCGTCGCCTCGATGAGAAGCGCGGCGAGCGGCTGCGTCGCAGCAACGCGCCACATCGTGCCGCGCGGCAGCACGATGTAGTCGCCGGCTTCGAAGGACAGATGGCCAAAATCACAGAAGAGCTCGCCAGCGCCTGCATGGATGAACAGAATCTCATCGCCATCGCCGTTGCGCACCAGATGATCCATGCGGCCCACCGCGCTCGTCCAATAGCGTAGCCGCAGCGCCGCATTGCCCACGATCTCCGCCGCCTCAAGTGGCGCCGGCGCCGCCTGCGCCGGCAGCGCCGCAAGATCAAATGCGTGCGGCCTAAGCGGCCCGGCAAACTGCACCCAGCCCGTGGGCGGGTGGCGGTGATAGAGGTGGGTGGCGGGGCCGAAGAAGCCATCCTTACTCATCTCACGCTCGAAAGTGCCGGCCGGCAGATCCGCGTGCGCCTGTCGCGATGCGACGCCGGCGACGCGGGGATAGGTGATGTAGCGCTTCATGGCTTTAGCCTCCGGCAGGGTCGTGCACGGCAATTTAGTTTCAGGTGAAACTATTGGCAAGCGCCGTCAACATGCACCGCTCGCGGTGCTTGTTAGCCGACGACGCAGCGGTTGCGCCCGGTTTCCTTGGCTTGGTAGAGCGCGCGGTCCGCGCGGTCAAAGGCAGCATCGGGCGTGTCTTCAGCGATGAAATTGGTGATGCCGCAGGATGCGGTGACGGTCACCGGTTGGTCGTGGAAATGAAAGCCGAGCTGCGCGATCTCGTTACGGATCTTATCCGCCACCGTGTGTGCCTCGGCGGGGGAGGAGCCGACGAGCAGCATGACGAATTCCTCGCCGCCGTAGCGGGCGACGAAGTCCGTCTCGCGCACGTGTTTGGCAAGCTGCTGCCCGAAGATGCGCAGCACCTTGTCGCCCGCCTTGTGACCATAGGCGTCATTGATCGTTTTGAATCGATCGATGTCCCAGGCGAGAATGCTCACGGTGCGACCGAAGCGCTTCCAGCGCCGGAATTCCTGCTCGATGCGGTCATCATAAGCGGCCCGATTGGGGATGCCGGTAAGAGCGTCGATCATCGCGAGGCGCTGCTCCTCCTGCAGGCTCACGTGCAGCATGTGGCTTTCGCGCTCGAGCTCACGGATACGCGAGCGCATGCGCCCGACACGCTCGCGATAGGTCTTGATGCGCGATTCCTCGCGGCCGCGAAAATCCTGCAGATGGCCGCGGATCGCGGCGAGGCGATGGCTCACCTGATCGCGCATGCCGGGAAGATCGAGCGCCCGCATGACGTTGCTCTTCAGCTGTTCGACTTCGCCGCTCACGAGGAGATCGAGCTTTTCGGTCTCGCCCTGCGCGGCATTCTGCTCCTCGACCTCGCCCGCAAGATGCGCGGCGATCTCATCGAGCCGCGAGGTGAGCTGCTGCAGCAAGTGCTCGAGCTCAAGTTTCTCGCGCTGCCCGGAGGCGCGCTGCTCGCTCGCAACCTGCGTGACGCGCTCGAGCAGACGCCCGAGATCCGGAGCGCTTAAGGTGCCCGGCGCAGCGGCGCGCAGCTCATCGATCATCGGGCGCAGTTCGGGTAGCAGGGCGAGCTGATCGAAAACCGAGAGGCTCTGATCGGCGCCATCGCCGCTTGGTTGCGCGGGCGCACTCGATGCGGCGGGGCTCGCCGTTGCCTGCAGCTCGAGCGCCGCGACGGCCTGCGAAAGCGGATCCAGCAGCGGTTCGATGACCTGCGGATCGACTCCTTTGCGCACAGTTTCGGCGACTTTGCGCAACTCGCCATCGAGGCGTCCATTGCGCCCCTGGCCGGCAAGGCATAGCCGGCCGATGAGGCTGCGCAACACGCTTTGCAGGCGGCTGCGGCGCACTTCTTCGGCCGACAGTCGGCTTAGAGCTTCGCGGTATTTCTCACGCCAATGGCCGTCATCGCTCATGAGGTAGTTTCCGCCACTGTTCTCAACGCGTTCGCGCCGTGCGCTGGTGCCTTAACGGGCGCGTGACGCGCCTCAGTCAGCGCTCCAGAATCGCCGCTACCCCCATGCCACCGGCGGTACACACAGATATGAGCCCGCGCTTGGCGTTGGCGTCGTTCGAGAGCAGCTTCGCCAGCGTCGCGACGATGCGCGCGCCAGTTGCAGCGAACGGATGCCCGATGGCGACGCTGCCGCCTTTGACGTTGAGCTTGGCACGATCGATGCTGCCGAGGGCCTTCTTCTCGCCGAGCACGTCGCGGCAATATTCCGCCGACTCCCACGCGGCGAGCGTGCACAGTACCTGCCCCGCAAACGCCTCGTGGATCTCGTAGTAGTCGAAGTCCTGCAGGCCGAGGCCCGCCTCGCGCAGCATCGCCGCGACGGCGTAGGTCGGCGCCATCAGCAGGCCCTCCTTAGCGCCGACAAAATCCACTGCCCACTGCTTGCCGTAGCGCAGATACGCAAGCACAGGCAGCTTGTGGGCCGCCGCCCATTCTTCCGATGCGAGCAGCACCGCCGCCGCACCGTCGGTGAGCGGCGTGCTGTTGCCGGCGGTCAGCGTGCCTGAGCCGCTAAGGTCGAACGTCGGGCGCAGCTTCGAGAGCTTCTCCCGGGAGGTATCGGAGCGGATGTTGTTGTCGCTCTTCAAGCCACGGTACTCGATGACAAGATCGTCAAAGAAGCCCTCGGTCCACGCCTCCGCCGCATGGCGGTGGCTCTGGAACGCAAGCTCATCCTGATCCTCGCGCGAGATCTTCCAGCTCTTCACCATGAGCTCGCAGCTTTGCCCCATCGACAAGCAGGAGCGCGGCTCGATGACGCCGGGGAGAATGGGCTTCAGGTGCCGGGGACGCAGCGACAGCCAGGGCTTCATGCGTTGCCAGAACGAGCGCCCGCTGTAGCTTGAGAGCAGCAGCTGCTGATAGGCGTGCGGGTAGACGATTGGCGGATCGCTGATGGAGTCGACGCCGCCGGCAATGCCGGCCTCGATCTGGCCGAGCGCAATCTTGTTGCCGACCAGGATCGCCGCTTCGGCGCTCGTGCCGCAGGCGCGCTGCACGTCGAGCCCCGGGGTGTGCGGATCAAGCCCGCTGCCGAGCACGCACTCGCGCACCAGGTTGTAGTCCTTTGAGTGCTTGATCACGGCGCCCGCGATCACATCGCCGAGGCGCTGCCCGGCAAGTCCGAACCGATCGATGAGACCGCGAAAGGTGGCGGTGAGCAGGTCCTGATTGCCAAAGCGCGCGTACGCGCCATTGGCGCGGGCGAACGGAATGCGGATCCCGCCCAAGATGGCGACGCGTCTGACTGCGGAGCCGACCAGCATGAATCTCTCCCGGGTGCGCGCATCCTAATGCGACTGCATGCCGATTCTATGCGATTTGACGCACCCTATGGCCTGGGAGGCGCGACGCGCCTCACAGCTCAAGCGCAAACCAGCGATCGCACCCGCAGTTGCCGCTTGCGCCGACCCGCTCTGGCAGGGGCCGAAAACCCGCGCGCTCGTAGAGGTGACGCGCCGCGGCCATCGTCGCCAGGGTTTCCAAATAGCAGACTTGATAGCCAAAGCCGCGCGCCACACGCAGGCAGCGGCGCAGCAGAAGCTCGCCGACGCCGTGGCCGCGCGCGCCCGGCAGCACATACATCTTGCGCAGCTCGCACACCTCAAAGGCGGCCCCCGCAAGCGGCGCGATGCCCGCGCCACCCACAATGGCGCCGTTATCCTCGCTTACGAAATAGGCTGCACGCGCACCCGCGTAGGCCCGCGACATGAGCGCAACTTCGGCATCCGCCGGCGCGCACTCCTCGCCTACGGCGCACTCGCTCATGACAGCGCCGATGAGCTGCGCGAGCGCGGCATCGTCGGCTGAGCTGATGGGTCGGATAAGAGGCGGGGCGTTCACGGCGCGCTACGCTAGCTGCATCGAGCGGATCAGGCAATGAACCGGGCGCGATATCGGCGGGACACACCTGGCTGGAACGTATCGATGTGCAGCACCCGAATCCTTACCGCGAGCGCTCGTGGCGCGCTGCTGCTCCTGTGGGCGCTCGGCACGCACGCCGCTATTGCCGTTTCTGGCTGGCAGCTATCGGCTGAGGAGCTTGCGCGCCTGGATCGCCGCGAGGTGTTGCTGCCGCCGGAACCGCCGGCGATTCACCATGAGAACAGCTTTCGCGCGGCCATCGAGATCAACGCGCCCGCCGCGCAGGTGTTTCGCACCATGACCGACTGTGCGCAGGCGCTGCAGTTTGTGCCGCACCTCGTGCGCTGCGCGGTGCTCGAGACGGCGCCCGACCGCTCCTGGCAGATCATCGAGCACGAGGTGACTTTCGGCTGGTTTCCGACGCATGCCTCCTACGTGTTTCGCGCCGCGTATGAGCCGGCCGCGCGCGTGCATTTTTCGGGCGTGGGCGGTGATTTCGCGAAGAACGAGGGCGACTGGCAGCTGGCACCGCGGCGCGCCGGCGCAGCAACCGTCGTGACCTACCAGGCGGACGTTATGCCCCGGTTCTATGTGCCGCGGTGGATCGCGCTCGGGAGCCTCAAGCGCGATTTGCCAGCGCTCCTCGTTGGCCTGCGGACACGCTGCGAGACACCCTAAAAGCGGACGCAGCGCGCGGATTTGCGCACCCGCCTGCCAAGGCGGCAAGATGCCGCGCTCTTTTCTCGTGAGGTTACATGGCCGCTTCCGGTGTCGACCGTGAGTTTGAACGACGGCTCTCCGCCCTCATCAACACTGGCCAGCCGCAGGTTCTGCAGGGCGGTCGCAAGGGAGTAGAGAAGGAGTCGCTGCGCGTCACGCCCGACGGGGACATCGCGGCTACGGCCCATCCGCGCGCGCTCGGCTCGGCGCTCACCAACGAGCACATCACGACCGACTATTCCGAGGCGCTGATCGAGCTCGTCACGCCACCCTTCACCGCCAGCTGGGAGCTGCTGCAGTACCTGCTCGACCTGCATCAGTTCGTTTACCGGCATCTCGGCGATGAGCTCCTGTGGGCGACCAGCATGCCGTGCGCTCTGCAGGGCGATGCGAGCATTCCCATCGCCGAGTACGGCAGTTCCAACATCGCGCGCATGAAGAGCGTGTATCGGCAAGGTCTCGGCCTGCGCTACGGCCGCGTGATGCAGGCGATCTCCGGCGTGCATTTCAACTATTCCTTCCCGGCTGCCTTCTGGGAGGCGTACGCGGCAGTGCGCGGTTCGCACGCCTTCGACGCGGCGTTTATCTCGAAGAGCTACTTTGAGCTGCTGCGCAATTACCGCCGCATCGGCTGGATCGTGCTCTACCTTTTTGGCGTCTCGCCGGTGGTGTGCAAGTCGTTCATGCGCGGTCGCGAGGCACAATTGCCGCAGCTTGCGGCCGGCACGCTCTACGAGCCCTACGCCACCAGCCTGCGCATGAGCGACATCGGCTATCGCAACCGCAACCAGTCGGGGCTGACGGTCTCGGTCAACAGCCTCGAGGAGTACGTGCGCGATCTCACGCGTGCCATCACCACGCCGTACCCCGCGTACGAGGCGCTGGGAATTAAGTTAAACGGTGAGTATCAGCAGCTAAACGCCAATGTTCTGCAGATCGAGAACGAGTACTACAGCTACATTCGCCCGAAGCGCGTTGCCCACTCCGGCGAGCGCCCCACCAAGGCGTTGCAGCGGGCGGGCGTTGAGTACGTTGAGGTGCGCGCGCTCGACGTCAGCGCCTACGATCCGGTGGGCGTCAACCAGAATAAGTTACGTTTTCTCGAGGCGCTGCTCGCGCTGTGCCTCCTCAAGGAAAGCCCGCTGATTGCCGATGAGGAGCAGGCGGCGCTCGATGAGAACCATCTGCTGGTGGCGCGCCGCGGCCGCGAGCCGGGTCTGATGCTCTCGCGCGAGGGCAAGCCGGCGGAGCTGCGCGTGTGGGCGCGCGAGCTCATCGACTCGCTCACCGGTATCTGCGAGATCCTCGACCGCGGCGATCCGTCGCGTCCGTACGCACAGGCGCTTGCGGTCCAGGCGGGCAAGATCGACAACGTTGCGCTCACGCCCTCCGCTCGTCTGATGACAGAGCTTGCGACGACAAATGAATCGTTTTTCGAGCTTGCACTGCGGATGTCGATGATGCACAAGGAATACTTCTTGGAGCTCTACCCACCCAATCAAGCGCGACTCACGGAGTTCGCTGCCGAGGCGAGCGAATCGCTTGTGAAGCAGCGCGACATTGAAGCGCGCGACAAAGAGAGCTTCGAGAGATATCTCGCACGCTACTTCTCCAACTGAATTAAAAAATATTATGTTTGACGGTACCGAAATTCCTTCTCGCGAATTTATAGATACAGTTAAAATGGGTTTGGGCCGTCGTCGCGTACCGCTTGCTGCGGGTGGAGCGCGGCGCGACGGCCTGCTAGGGGATTATGCAAAAACTGTTCGACGCTCACGTCGACTACGCATTGGCCGGGAGTGCCGCGAATGAAGAATTCCCGCGGCCCACTGTTCCCATCGTTTCCCCTGCCGAACTTCCGCAAGCCGCACACTGCGGCTGGAACGCTTATGAGATCTGGCACAGCCGCATCCGTCTGATGCCCGGCGTGACGAGTCTCTTCCTGCCGCAGCAGTCGTAGCACGGCTACCGCACTTTAGTGCGCTCCTGCGGCGTCGCAGCAGGAGAGATTGCTGCGTGTGCTACGCTTGCGGCCGCAAGTCCTTGCTCAACCCCTTGTTATGAATGCGCTTTGCGTCCGAGGTCTGACGAAGACTTATAAGAATGGCGTCCAAGCCCTGAGAGGCATCGATCTGGATGTCGCCCCGGGCGACTTCTTTGCCCTTCTCGGCCCCAATGGCGCAGGCAAGACCACTCTCATCGGCATCGTGACCTCGCTCGTGAAGAAGAGCGCGGGGCAGGTCAGCGTTTTCGGCCACGACATCGACCGCCAGCCCGACGCTGCCAAAGCCTGTATCGGCGTCGTACCCCAGGAGGTGAATTTCAATCTCTTCGAGACGCCGGAGACGATCGTGGTGAATCAGGCCGGCTTCTACGGCATCGAGCGCCGCGTCGCGCGCCAGCGCGCCCAGAAATATCTCGAGCACCTGCAGCTGTGGGACAAGCGCAGCTCCATCGCCCGCGCACTCTCGGGCGGCATGAAGCGCCGCCTGATGATCGCCCGGGCGCTCGTGCACGAGCCGCGCCTGCTGATCCTCGATGAGCCCACGGCCGGCGTCGACATCGAGGTGCGGCGGACCATGTGGGATTTTCTGCGCGAGATCAACGCCCGCGGCACGACGATCATTCTGACCACTCATTATCTGGAGGAGGCCGAGACGCTCTGCCGGGACATCGCCATCATCCACGATGGCCGCATCGCCGAGCGCGATCGCATGAGTAGCCTCCTGCGCCGATTGCACACGGAGACCTTCGTGCTGAACCTGCGCGATCCGATCAGCGCCGCGCCACACCTGGAGGGTTATGTCACGACGCTGCAGGAGGATGGCACGCTCGAGATCGAGGTGACCAAGGAGCAGAATCTGAACGACATCTTCTTGCGGCTCTCGGGCCTCGGCATCGAGGTGGTGAGCATGCGCAACAAGGTGAATCGCCTCGAGGAGATCTTCATGCGTCTCGTCGAGTCGCGCGGCAACGCCGTACCGTCCGCGCAGGCCGCAGCGGGGCGCACCTGATGGCGCACGGCGAGGAGGCGGTGATCGATCTTGCGCACATCCGCTGGATCGGCCTGCGGACCATCGTCATTCGCGAGTACGGCCGGATCATCCGCATCTGGGGTCAGACGCTCGTGCCGTCGGCCGTGACGGCGATCCTCTACTTCGTGATCTTCGGCAGCCTCATCGGCCGGCGCGTCGGTCAGATGGGCGGCTTTCCCTATATGCTCTACATCGCGCCGGGCCTCATCATGATGTCGGTCATCACCAACTCGTACGCGAATGTTGTCTCCTCCTTCTTCGGTGCGAAGTTTGGCAAGCACGTGGAGGAGATGCTGGTTGCGCCGCTGCCCAACTGGATCATCGTTTTGGGGTACGTGGCCGGAGGAGTGCTGCGCGGCCTCATGGTAGGCGCGGTGGTGACGGTCGTCTCCCTCATCTTCACGAACCTGCGCGTGCACCACCTCTTCATCATCGTCGCGGCCGTGCTCCTCACCGCCACCGTGTTCTCCCTCGGCGGCCTGCTGAACGCCGTGTTTGCCAAGAATTTCGACCAGGTCAACTGGATCCCGGCGTTCGTGCTGACGCCGCTCACCTATTTCGGCGGCGTCTTCTATTCGGTTTCGCTCTTGCCGATGTGGGCGCAGCAGCTCTCCTACGTCAATCCGATCCTGCACATGGTGAATGCCTTTCGTTATGGGTTTCTCGGCGTCTCCGACGTCAACGTGTGGCTGGCGTTTGCGCTCATGGCGCTCGCGGCGGGCATTCTCTTCTGCATTCTTCTGTGGCTCATGAGCCGCGGGACGGGTCTGCGGGAATAGCGCGCCCAAAGTGGGCGTTGTGCCGACAAATGCCCCCTTATCCGGCGCAGCGGCTGCGCACATGCTGCACCTTGCAGCGATGCTTCTGTGTGAATGAGTTTCAGCCATGAACGCGATCGGCACGCGCCGCCTTCGAGCGAACGGGAAAGCGGGCGCATGCGAGCCCGGCACGCAACCTTGCGACTCGCTACGCCAGGTGATCCTCATCCGTGGCGAAGGCGGCTGCTGGATCGCCGAGTGCCCGAGCCTGCCCGGCTGTACGGGTGAGGGCCGCAGCCGCGAGGCGGCCATCGCAAGCGTGAGGGAAGCCATTGCGAACTACCTGGCGGAGCTTCTCGCGTGCGATCTGCCGGTGCCTGAGGAGCGCTTTGATGCCCTGATTCTCGCCGTGTAGGCCGTGCCACGCGCCATCGCTCATAAGATGTTAAACGCAATAAAATCTTAATCTTAGAGTCACATTCTGGTCTTGTACCTGAAGCAGTGTGTCCTCCAGGCAAGTACCACCGGCCGAATCGGGCGGGTGGGCGTGCGAGCACTTATGAGAGCCACAGCATTCAGCAGCTTTCTGGCGCGCATCGATACGGCGGACTACCGCCTGTGCCGCCGTTTGAACCGCGGCGCATCACGCTCCGCGATCCGCAGGCCGTTCCAGATCGCAAGCCGCCTGGGCGACGGCGTTCTCTGGTACGGGCTCATTCTGCTTGTGCCCGTGATCTACGGCATGGCGGCAGTGCGACCCGCCATCGTCATGGCGCTCACCGGACTTCTGGGCGTCTGGGTCTACGGGGTGTTGAAACGCAGCTTCCTGCGCGAGCGGCCCTTCATCCGCCACAGCGGGATCTGCCAGGGGGCAGCGCCGCTTGATCGCTACAGCTTCCCCTCGGGACATACGCTGCACGCGGTAGCGTTCGCGTGGCAGGCAAGTGTGCACTTTCCGGAGCTCGCATGGGTGCTCGTGCCGCTTGCCGCGATGATCGCCGCGTCGCGAGTTGTCCTGGGGCTTCACTATCCGACTGACGTGCTCGCCGGAGCGTTCATCGGAGCGTGCATCGCGGAGCTCGGACTCGCTCTCACCTAGTGCGCGTCCTTCTCGTTTCCGACGTCTACTTCCCTCGAGTCAACGGCGTATCGACCTCAGTGCGCACCTTCCGGCGCGACCTTGCCGCGTGCGACGTCGAAACTGTTCTCGTGGCGCCCGACTACGCAGCCAATGATGACGCATCCGAAGAGCAGATCATTCGCGTGCCATCGGCCGCGGTGCCGGGCGATCCGGAGGACCGGCGCATGCGCTGGAGCGCGCTCATGCGTGCGCTTGCGCCGCTCGCCGAGTTTGACCTGGTGCACATTCACACGCCCTTTGTCGCGCACTATGCAGGCGTGCGGTGCGCGCGCCGTCTCAACATTCCCTGCGTCGCGACCTACCACACCTTCTTTGCCGAGTACCTGCACCACTACGTGCCGCTCTTGCCGCGCGCGCTCGGCAGAGGCCTCGCACGCGCCTTCACGCGCTCGCAATGCCAGGCAGTGAGCGCGCTCATCGCACCCTCGGAGCCGATGCGCGCGGTGCTCCTTGACTACGGCGTGACGACACCGATTCATGTCATTCCCACCGGACTTTGCGCAGACCGCTTCAAAAGGGGCGACGGCGCGCGCTTTCGCGCCGCGCACGCACTGCCGGCCGATCGTCCGCTCATGCTCTACATCGGCCGCGTGGCGCACGAGAAGAACATCGGGTTTCTGCTGCAGGCATTCGCGCGTGCGCGCACACGTGTGCCCGATGCGATCTTCGTCATCGCCGGCGAAGGCCCCGCACGCGAATCACTGCGCGAGCTTGCCGCGCGCCTGGGAGTTGCCGCGGCGGTGCACTTCGTCGGCTACCTCAAGCGCGATACGGAGCTTCTCGACTGCTATGCCGCGGCGGATGCGTTTGTATTTGCCTCGCGCACCGAGACGCAGGGCCTGGTGCTGCTCGAGGCGATGGCGCAGGGGGCGCCGCTGGTATCGACCGCGCATCTGGGGACGCGCTCCGTTTTGCGTGACGGTTGCGGCGCGCTCATTGTCGCCGAAGAAGTGGAGTCGTTTGCGGCGGCCGCAGTGCGCGTCCTCCAGGATGCGCACCTGCGCGCACGGCTCTCCGAGGAGGGCCGGCGCTATGCGACCGAATGGTCATCGCTCGCCATGGCACGGCGCCTGCACGAGCTCTATCGCGCGCTCATCCCGGCAGGCGTGCCGCACACGAGCGCGCGGAACATCTCCATGGCGCTTTGACACATTCTGCGTCGTGATCTCGCGACAGCTCATCTGAGGTGCTCGTAAGCTGTGACCTCCGCCCGCTTAGCGTGCGGAGGTTCTGCGCTACACTCCGGCCGTCTTCAGGAGCCATGCATCCGGAGCGGGCATGAATGCCAAGCGCGCGTTGATCGTCGACGACTCGAAGTCAGCGCGCCTGTTTCTGACCCGGATGCTGGAGAAGTACGAGCTCGACGTCGATGCCACCGAAAACGCGGAGCTCGCCCTCGACTATCTCGCGCACCATCGTCCCGATGTGATCTTCATGGATCACCTGATGCCGGGGATGGACGGCTTTCAGGCGCTGCAGGCGATCAAGAACAATCCGCAGACCGCGACTATTCCGATCATGATGTACACCTCGCAGGAGGGCGAGCTGTACCTCGGGCAGGCGCGCGCACTCGGTGCCGTCGGCGTGCTGCCCAAGCAGATCAAGCCCGCGGATGTCTCCAAGGTGCTCTACCAACTGCACCTCGTTCCCGACCGGCGCACTTCCGTGCAGTCGAGCTTCCGGCCGCTCACCGTGGAGCCGCTCGAGGATGCCACCTCATCCACGGCGGCCACCGGCACGCGCGCCGCGATCAGCGATGCCGCGCTGCGCGCCGAGCTTGCTGAGCTGCGCCAATCAATGATTGCTCACGTCGATGCGCACTTCGAACAGCTGCGCGGCGATATTCGCTCACTCGTGCACGATGCCGTGGCGAGCGAGCCGGCCGTACCGCTGCCGACCCTGGCGCCGCGCTCCTGGGGTTGGCCGGTCGCAACCGTTGCCCTCGCGCTCGCCCTCCTCAGTACGGCGCTGTGGCAGCATGAGGTGAATCTGCATCGGGCGGTACCCGCCGTCACTCGCCCCGCCGCGCGCGCCGCGCCGCCCGCGCGGCCTGCCGCGGCAACTGCGATCGCAGCGCGCAGCGCGCCCGCCGCCGCGGGCACGCACTCCGAACTCATCACCGAGCCGGTGCCATTCGGGGAGGATCCGCTCGGCGGCGCGCGCCTTGAGCGCGTGAGCCAGTTGCTGGATCGGCTCGCCGGAGAGCAATACCACGGGGTCGTTGAGATCAAGACCTTTCCCGGGCGCTTTTGCCTCGTGGGCGGCGCTGCCGATGGCTATTCGCTTGCG
>Ga0302324_100010005_pt1 | contig 19710 bp, 19 predicted proteins | sample Palsa_T0_1_FD_201949 | JGI IMG/M metagenome (GOLD analysis project Ga0302324, IMG submission 201949) | Peat permafrost microbial communities from Stordalen Mire near Abisko, Sweden - Palsa_T0_1 | ecosystem: Environmental > Terrestrial > Soil > Palsa > Peat permafrost | place: Sweden: Abisko...
GCCTCGCTGCGTCGCGATGACGTCCGTCAGAGTTGCCAGTGGTAGGGATCACCGAACACTCCCCAGACTCGATCACTGAAATTCCCCACCCTTGAGCGGGGTGGTGGGCCAGCAGACAGGTCCACCATCCGGGTTGGGGGCTCCCCGACGCTGACGGTTCCGAAGCCGATCAGCACGAGGAGCCCCCGCTCATGTTCTCAGGGAGTGAAGACGTGGAAGCAGATGCTTTGTTCAAGCGGGGATGGTCGATCTCGGCTATCGCCCGTCACCTCGACCGGGACCGCAAGACGGTCCGGTCCTACCTGTCCGGCGACCGGGTCGTTGGGGTCCGCCGGTCGAGCGCCCCTGATCCGTTGGGGCAGTTCACCGTCTATTTGAGGGCCCGTTTCGTGGACGACCCGCACGTGTGGGCCTCCGCGTTGTTCGACGAGGTCGTCGAGTTGGGATATGGCCAGTCGTACCCGACGTTCGTTCGTCAGGTCCGTGTGGCCGGGCTGCGCCCGCATTGCGAGGCGTGTTCGGGGGTGACGGGCCGCGAGACCGTCGAGATCGCCCACCCGGCCGGGGAGGAGATCCTATGAGGAAAGCCACATAGGGTGCACTATGTAGAGGACCGGATTATGTGGACTGGGGGCGGTCGAGCCGCCTGAGGTCTGGGCTTCGTCCGTCGTCTGTTCACATAATCAGAGGCCCTCCAGGAATGCGAGGAGCTGGTCGGTGGGCTGGAATCGTCCGGGTTTTGTTCCGATCGGTGTCGTGCGGGCGAGTGCGCGCTCTTTCAAAGTCATGTCGGCGTGGACGTAGATCTGTGTCGTCTCGACGCTTTCGTGGCCGAGCCACAGGGCGATCACGGTGGTATCGATTCGGGCGTGGAGAAGGCGCATGGCGCAGGTGTGGCGAAGGGTGTGTGTCGAAACGGATTTGGTCGCCAGGCTTGGGCAGGATCTTTTTGCTGTCTCGACGTGGCGGGCGACGATGGCGTCGATGCCGTAGCGGCTGAGGGCCCCGCCCTTGCTGGCCACTCGGCCACGGTAGCGGGGGGCCGGGTCGGTCGAGCGGTGCCAGGGCAGCGCTTTGTCCGATCGCCTACCCGGGGTCCGGTGTCGTCGTCCCGTCGGGGGGTTGCTCTGGTGGTCGGGACGGCGACGCGTCGGGGGTCCCGACGGTTGGGGTGGGGCGGGCGTGGGCGGTCGGGTTGTTGGTTTGTGTCGTTGCTCCCCGTACTGCCACCATCGCACCCCGACCCCGCCGTAGTCGACGGCCGCGGCCGGGCCGGTCCTCGCCTGTGGGGTGGGCGGCGCGGCGGGGAACGCCCGCACGCCCGGCCCGGCGCCGTCATGCCCGGTGTCAGGACCCGCTCGGGGGTGTCTCGGGCATTGGTGGTGGTGTCCGTGGGCAACAGGATGGGCAGTTCGCCGTCGGTGAGGATGCCGTCGGTTTCCCAGCGGGTGACGGCGTCGCTGTTGGCGTAGGAGGCTACCCGGTGCTGGTGATGCCTGGTCGGGTGGCGGTGCGGTCGATGATGCCCGGGTCGTAGTTGGGGTGATGATGCGTGCCAGGTTGAGGCGGGCGACCAGTTCTTGGGTGGGGGTGAAGGTTCGTCCGGTGGCAGGGTCGCGTCGGGAACGAAGGACCCGCCGTAGTACGTCGCGGTAGTTGGGTGCCCTGAGGTTGCGTCGGATGATCTCGACGACGGCGGCGGGGTCGTCGGCGGCGGGTTCGAGCTGGTCGGAGGCGAGGTCGAGGAGTTCGGCGATGAGACCCGCCCAGCGGGGGTAGAGGGGGGGGCGGACACGCCGGCGCCGAGGTAGCGCGGAGGTTGGTGATGTCGGCGGCGTTGACCTGCTCGAGGTCCATCGCCGGTTTTCATGGCGCGAAAACTCGACCGGCGACCGCGGCATCGGTCAGGTTAGCGAGTTCCCGCGGTCAACTGGTTGCTCACGCGCCCGAGGGAGGTCTACCGGCTCAGGCGGTCACGTAAAACACGTCGCTTGTACCGAAGCCATTCCGCATCCGCCCGGGCGACGGCGACGCGACGCGAAACGATCGGTCGTTGCTTCACGATGCCGGACGGCGGTGGTTCTCCTCTGCCTCCGCACCGGAAGCAAACGACGCTTGCGAGGCTGCTGGCTGTTGGTCCAGCATGGATCTGAAGGCGCCGACCCGCCCCGTCGCAAGCGGCACATTTCCCCGTGTTCGCTTCAACGCAACGAAAGGCTAGATCCTGGGCTGCGTACTGGGCATCAACTCGTCTACGCCACATTAGGAAGCCGACCGCGACAGCGGCGAAAGAGATCGAGACACCGACGATGATCAGGGTTTCCAACATTAAGCCCTCGTTCCAACTGTACTGGCTCCTCCAGGACGTAACTGCTCAGACCTAGATCCGCGGGTAAGGCTGGGTGCCCGGTTTAGTACGGGCTTTTGAAGGGCCGGAGATGTTCCCGGAACCAGTACTCGATCATCTTGGCGTCGCCGGCCAGGTTGGTCACGATGAAGCTGTACGCGTAGATCTCTCCGACGTGGCCTGGAAGGGCGAGCGCCAACTGGGCGGGGGCGATGGTGCGGCGCCTTCGGGCCCGGGGATCGGATCGGACCTGGCCGGGGTCGACCCGGACCCGGCGCACGACGCAGCGTGTTTGTTCGGGCCAACCGGCCGGCGTGTAGTCACAGATCGCGACCTGGGCGTCGGGCATGTCGATGGCGACGAACCATTCGTCGTCGCCCACCTTGGCCAACGCCCGCCACACCGCCCGGCTCCGTTTCGCCGCGATCGCGAAGTCGGCACCGTTGGCCAACGCGGCGCGGGCCACTTTGGCGTCGAAGTAGCCGGCATCACAACGCACCCTCGGCCGGCCAAGGCCGGCGGGAAGGTTGGCGACGGCCCGGGCGATCAGGCCGGGCGCCTGGGGGCGGGGATCATCGACACCCAAGCCCAGCTCCGCGGCCAGGATCACAGCGGCCTCAGCCCAGGTGGCGGGATGGGCCCGGCCGACCCGTTGACCGGCGTAATTCCACGCCACCTTCTGTTTCTTCGAGCCGTACACCTCGATATCGGTGCCGTCCAAGTCGATCGTGGGCCGAGTGGCCGCCAGGTGGGCGCGGCGGGCGGCGGGCAGCAGGTTGAACCAGCGGGCCACCAACACGCCCATCGCCTTCTCCACCGACGCCACCGCCGTGTCGTCGAAACGTGCGGCCGCCGCCGCGAAGGTTGTCGGCGCGGGAGGCGCAGCCACGGCCCGCAACGCCGAACCGGCCCGGTCGGCCCGCAGGGCGTCAAGGTCGCACATGAAGTCGCCGTCGGCCAGCATCGACTCCGCCATCGACACGATCACCTCACCGGCCGACAGGCCCCGCCGACGCTTTTTCAACCAGCCGACCTCGCCGTCCAACACCGAGATGACCCCCAACACCCGGTCGGCCTCGGCCACCAACCCCAAGCCCCCCAAACCAGTCACCGACGGGTCATCAGCACCCACCACCACCGCAGGACGCGTCGCGCCTAACATGTTCACCGAACGAGTGCCTTTCTTCCCGACAGAACTGGACCTTCGACAAGCCTGATTCTGTTGGAAGCAAAGGCATTCGTCGCGGATGGGCCCCAATCATCCCAGCGCTACCTGCGGATCTAGGTCAGGCCCGCACGATTTTGGGGGTCGCTTCTTGAGTTGACCATCCACCACTTTCCGCGCGATTTCATGTACAAATTGCTATGGGCGGTGGGGATGCGGTTGTCGAGCGTCTGGTAGCCGAGAATGACCGGCTGCGGACCGAGAACGACACCTTGCAATCCGAGATCGGCGGACTGCGGAACCTTGTTGGAGAGTTGAAAAGTCGGGTCTCCGATTTGGAGTCCAAGTCGGGACGCACCTCAAAAGCCTCGTCGATCCCGCCGTCGCGCGACCCGAACTCGGCGCGGGAGGAAGCGAAACTGAATCGGGCGGAGCGGCGCGCCGCGGCGCGCCGCGGCGCGCCGTCAAGGAAAGCAGCCCGGCTCGGAGGGCAAGCATCTGTCGCAGAGGGCGGTCGTCGACCGTCGTGTTCGGCACCGCCTCCTGGTGTGCGCCGGTTGCGGCGCCGATCTGGCCGGGGCGAGGGCCTCTTCGAGTTGACGGTCGACGCGTAGCCGCTCGAGTGTCGCCGCCCGTCCCCGGAGTGCTTTTTGTCACCCAGACTCCGCTGACAGGGCCGGATTCGAGCGCAGTCTGTTGGTTGACGATCAGGTGCAGGTTGGCCGTGTTCGGCCAGCGGGTGCGCCGATAGTCGAGCCAGTCGAGCAGGATCTGGTGGGTCAGTTCGTCGAGCGGCCGGATGCGGCCGGCGATCACGAGACGGCGGTTGCCGATATCGGTGTCGTCGAGGCGCAGCGCCCGGATGGCGCCCGATCGGGCGGCGTGGACGGCGGCGAGCGCGAGGAGGAGCCGGGAAGCCGGCGTCGTGGCGGCGGCGATAGCTTCGCCGACCTCAATGGGCCGCAGCGGCTGGATGACGTTGTAGCCGTGCTCGCCGACCTTGATGCGGCCGGTCGGGTTGCGGAAGACCGTGCCGTTTCTTTTGCAGAAGGCGAACAGCGAGCGGAGGGCGATGAGGGTGATGCTGCGCTGCGACCCGTGCAGGGGGGCGAGGACGACGAGTATGTCGTCGCGGGTGACCTCGCGTAGATGCTGGTAGCGGCCCGACCAGGCCGTCAGCGCCAGACGGACGCTGTTCATGTACTTGTTGCCGGTGGCTCGGTCGCGAGCGCGGGTCCGTGGCCCTCCGTTGTGCAGGGCCTGCTGCCACGCCTCGACGTCTCGGCTGATGCCCGGGACCAGGCCTTCGAGCTTGCGTGCCAGCCAATCCTCGAACGATGGGCGGCGGTCGTCGACCAGGACGCCCATTTCCTCTAACACCTCGGCGACACGCTCCGTGCCGATGTCGAGGGCTCGGAGCGCGGCGGACATCTCCGAGTAGCGCACCGTGTCGCCTGCGGTGTGCTGGGACAACACGATGACCAGCCCTCGATGGACCCTGCAGCGAACCCGGGATGTCCAACCCCTGGTCTCGCCCCGCCGGTGTGCGAGGTAGTGCGCCCAGAGCAGCCACGGGTTGGCGAGGTCGGCGTGTACGCGTTCGTCGAAGCGGGTGAAGTCCGGGCGAGTGTCGAACAACCTCGGTTGGGTCCACAGGATCGCCGGGCGGACGGCTGGCGCGGGCGGGGGATTGCGTGGGCGGCCGCGTCGGTCGTGGATGCGAACCGGCGGCTCCGCCCGACGGAGTTTCATGCGGTCGAAGAACAGCTGGTGCTGCGCCAGCCGCCGGCCGGACTCGAGGACGGTGACAGCACCTCTGGGGAGACCGCCGACGGAGTTGGCTTCCAGGCTCGCCTGGCGCCAGCACAGCCGGCAACAACCGTCCTTCAGGGCCATAACCCGGCCGCAGCCGCGACACTCAGTTTCGCCGGGATGGTTGCGTTTGAACACCGAGCAGGCCGAGCAGAACCGCCCCGACAGCACCCCCCACGCGAAGCATTCCGCACAGGTCGTCGCCGGCTTGCGAGGCGACATGCTGTTTGTCACGCAGGTGGAAGGGACCGGCCCTTTCGCCGTTTGGGTGTCACCGCGGCCGGTCCCGCGGCCGCCATGCTGCGCTGCTCGCCGTCGCCCGCCGGACGGGCCACCTTGTCGGGTTCGGGGATCAACAGTTCGGCGACGCCGCAGCCGAGAACGGCGCAGATGACGTCGAGGTCGTCGAGCTTGATGCTGGCGGGCCGCCCCGACCACAGGCCCGACATCTTCCCGGCGCTGACGACCAGGCCGCGATCGGCGAGCAGTCGTTGGCATTCGCTGGCCTTCCAGATGCCCCGGTTGGCGGCGGCGAGCCGCAGGTTCCACCTCACGGCCTCAGTCCTTTCAGTCGGTCCGCGGCGCGTTGGTGCCCGGCCACCCACGCGTCTTCGATATGGGTGCGGTGCACATGGACATAGCCCATGGTGGTCGCGATCCACGCGTGACCGAGGGTCTCTTGGATAGCGATCAGGTCCATGCCATGTCGATAAAGCTCGCTGGCACAGAAGTGACGCAACACGTGCGGCGTCACCCGATCGGGCCAGTCGGGAAGATGCTTGGCGGCCGCGTCGACCAGCGAAGCCCGCAGCGCCTCATCGCCCACCCGGGCCGACGTGCCATCGGAGTTCTTGCGTTCCGAGGGGAACAGAGGTGCGCCGTGGCGGGTGTGGTCGTCATCGAAGTGGCACCACACGTCTTCGACGAACCAGCACAACGTTTGGCGCGCGTTGTTGATCAAAGGGACCATGCGCTCGCGCGGCCCCGACCCCCGCGAGCCTTTTCCCATTCGGACATGCAGCTTGCCGAAACGTCCCAGCTCCCACCCGATGCAGCGAACGTTCTACCGCCCCGAAGCATCGACCGCACACCCGCTTCGTGCATGCAGCACCCCGGATCGCCAACCAGTGAGGGCTGACGGATATCCTTCAGGTTCAGGTCGATCCACACCCGCCGTTGGGACGGGCGGCTCCGGCATCGCCTTTGGGCGACTGGGTTCGGAGCGACGACGCGCTGACCACGACCAGGCACAGTAGACTGTCCAAAATGGCACAGAAGTCACCGCCAGGACGCTTTTATGTCGTCACCGGCTGCATACTCGCTACAGTTGTTCTCTTCTCTATTACCGCCCGCTGGGTTGAGGTGTCATTCTTTTCCCTCGCCTTGGTGGCGGCACTACTGCGCAATCTGCGGCCCAGCTCACGCCGATCGTCTATGCACTCGCGCGCGTCGTCACGCCAAGCCCGCATATCCTCCCAACAGGAGCAAATTGAGACAGCATTCTGGTTTGCGATTCTACTCGCAGGGATTGCGCAACTCCAGGTCGCAGCTGCGGCGCCTACAGCGCTGCTTCTTTGGGCCATCAGGTTCATATGCATCGCCGTTTGGCCGCTTCTCTCACCAGGTGCACGCGACACACCGCATGCTCCGTAACACGCTTTTTTCGGGCGTCCGTTTGGTTCACATTGCATTACTAGTATGCTACGGGCCGCGCCTCGCCTCCCGTTTCGGGAGCATACTTTCCTACACGCAGCTACCGCCGCCCTTCGACCTTCGATGCGCATGCCCGACTGCGCTCCAGGCTTATGACGTTAAGGCCCAGCCCCCTCGGCGTTAGGGTCCGGGTAGGAACTACTTGTGCGATGTTCGTTTCGTGGCTTCTTGTTTTGGCGGTTTGAGGTCGTAGTTCCAGTCGGGATGCCATTCGTGGCCGGCGAGAGGTAGCGCGTTGAGTTCGGCGTCGGTGATCTCGGTGCCGATCGGGTAGTAGCCCTGGTCCCATTCTGCGAGGATCCGTAGCCCGGTGGTGGCGGTCGTGGCCGCGACCAGTTCCACGATGACCTGGTAGGAGGTGAGGGGCCGGCCCCGCCAGTTGCCAGTGATGAAGCTGAACATCTGATGCTCGATCTTGTTCCACTTCGAGGTGCCCGGCGGGTAGTGGCACACCGTGATCTCCAAACCCGTCTCCGCGGCCAGCTTGGAGAGTTCGACTTTCCACAACCGGTTGCGGTAGCCGTTTGAGCCTCCGGCGTCCGCGGTGACCATCAATCTGGTCGCCTCGGGGTAGCGGGCGGCGTCCATGGTCTGCCACCAGCGGCGGATGGCGTTTACCGCGAAGGCGGCCGTGTCATGGTCGTCGCCGACCGACATCCACCCCTCGTTCCCCTCGGCGTCGAACACCCCATAGGGGATCGCCTTGGGCACATTCTTGTCGGGGAAGTCGTGCACGTCGGCGCGTTCGGGCTGCCCGTCGGCTGCCACTCAGCTCCCCGGTTCGCCTTGCGGCCGTTGACGAGCTCTTTTTTCTTGCAATCGACGGAGATAACCGGCTGCCCCTCACTGACCCGCCGGCCGGCCAGAGCATTGATGTACTCGAACTGGTCGTTTCGGTCGGGGTGCTGGGCGCCCTCGGACACCTTCGCCGTGGCCTGCAGCCGATACCCATCTCCTTGAGCAAATAGCCGACCATCCAATACGAGATCTCGTGGCCCATACCTTTCATCGCCTTGGCCAACTGGCGGGTCGATTTCAACGTCCAACGCAGCGGCGACATCGGATCGCCCCGAGCGTCGGGCTCGACCAGGTCATCCAAATCGGCCAACAACGTCTCGTCGATGTCCTCCAGGCGGGGCCGGCCCCCACCCTCCGAGCGCACCCGGCCCGTGGGCGCCTCGCCGGCGTCGAATGACTTGACACCATCGCTCACCGTGTTGCGACTCATCCCCGACGCCTCGGCCACCCTGGTCGGCCCGCCCCGACCCAACAAGCGCGCTATCCCTCCTGCCAACAGCCGACGCTGCTTCTCATCGAGATGTTCGAACATGAACTCGAAGAACCCGACCAGGCCCTCCGAGTCGATCTCCACGACCCAAGAATAACATCCGTGTCACTCCAACGCGCGGATAGTTCCTTCCCGAGCCCTTATTTTCCGAACAGGAAGCTACACCCATTAGCGATGTCAAATGAGGCAAGGATCGGAACTATACCACTGGTCTCGGGGTCAGCCTCTGTAAATATTGTAGCTGCACAAGCTACCACGTTCAAACCGATGTAGGTCAGCCCGCCAGCCGTCCACGAGAACTTGAACGATTGTGCAGGCGATATGACCGACAGATAGCCGTTGTCAAGTGCACTGCACGTCCACTCCTGGTTACCGCCATTGTATGAACAACCCTCGTACATCCCAATATTGGGAACATAAACGAGATAGTTTCCACCGCCGGACATCGCGCCCACCGGAGTGTACGACCAAGCCAGAGCTTCCGATTCGGCGACACTATATGTACCAAGGACGGTATCCCGGCAGGAATAGGTGTTTCCATTCTGACCTTGCTCAGTCAAGCAGTTCTCACCGATCATGTTCGTGTCGACCCGGGGCCCATTGGCAGCGTTCGTCTGCGCAGGGAAGAGATCGACAGGAGCGGACGAATAGACTCCCGCCGACGTAACGGCCTGCACTATAGCCCCATAAGCCTGCCCGACTGGGAGGCCGGTGTAACTCCAGGTCGTCAAGGTGCCTACATTTTGAGATATATCTGGCATCGACCCGCCGTATAGATACACCTCATAGTATTCAAATACGGCTCCGCCAAAGGTTGCCGGCGGCTCCCAGATCAGATTTACGGTGTCATAATCGGCGGTTGCCGTGGTAATAATCGGTGGGTCTATTGAGCCAATCGGAGTCACGGCGTTGGACAGGCTCGAGAACGGACCGGGTCCACCATTGCTCTCTGCTCCCACACGAAGACTATAGGACACCCCGTTCGTTAGAGCCCCGATACAGCCGCTGGTTGAAGTCCCGGGAACCGTTGCCTGAACGGGGGCGCCGGAGGAGTCGGCTTCGAGCGTATAAGCCCATATCGTGGACCCATTGTCATTTTGGGGTGGCTGCCACGAAGCACAAACCTCAGTGCTGCCGAATGTATAGGCCCCAGTCATTATTGGGGCGGTCGGTATACCCGCTATAACCACGCCGGGATATATAAAGGAAGCAGCGCCGGTTCCATTGCCATTAGTCGCGGTGACGGTGAAGGAATAAACTCCGTTAGTGAGCCCACTGACGATACCGGCATAAGATGCCGGCTCAGGATTTTGAGCGTCGACTGTGTGTTGCTGCGTCCCCGGTGACACAGAGATGGTGTAGTAGATAATGGGACTCCCATTGTTTCCCGGAACGCTGCTCTGGAGGGAGGGAGGCGGTGGCGTAAAGAAGACAAGCGCCTGCTCGGCCCCGGGAAGCACTGACGTGATGATCGGTGCGAAGGGTACGCCAGCGGGAGTGAAGATTACGGGCTGGGAGGGATTCGAGGTCCCAATCGGGTTGGTTGCTGTCACGGTGAACGTGTACGCCGTGCCGTCGTATAGGTTGCCGATAGGTGCGCTCAGTGTGCTGAGGTTTGTGTCGGTAAAGGTTTCTGGCGATGCGGTGCTACCTGGTGGAGGGGAGGCTGTTATAGTATAAGAACCCATCGGGCTCCCATTATTCCCAGGCGTACCGTTTGGCTGCGTTGGCGGGGCAGTCCAGGTCACGGTAGCGGAGCCGCCCGCGGGGGTGGTGTTGACGATGGTGGCGATTGTGGGCGGGAAGGGTTTACCAGCGGGGGTTATCGTGGGGCTGTTTTGTGATGTGCCCGTGGGGATACCGAGCGTAGTGGCGGAAACGGTAAAATAGTAGGTGGTGCCGCTCTGGAGGGGCAGGCCGTTGAGCGAGAGTCCTAGGGTCTGGCACGGTGCGGTGGCGCTCGCGATGGGCGGATCGCTCACGCTGCCCACCGAGCAGCTCTGGGTGTCGTAGGCCGCTATCCACGAGGCGAAGAGTGTGCCTCCGCTGTTGGCCCCGCCAGGCGGCGCTAGGTAGGCGGTGACCGTGTATTCCGTGATATTGGGGACGGACAGGAGCGGGGCACTCCAGGTGATCAGGGCGTTGGCATCGGCGGGGGTCGCGCTGACGCTCGTCGGCGCGCTGAGGTTGAGAGGAGTTGTAGTCACGGTGGTGACGGCCGGTGGCGCAAAGCCAGTGGCGTTGAAGGCGTAGATGTCGAACTGGTACTTGGTGTCGGTGAGGCCGCCCCATAGGTCGAGGGGCAACGCGTCCGAGTGATTACCGAACGAGGTCGGGCTGGAGCCGGAGATGTCATAGGCGGCATCGAGGTAGCCGCTAGGGCCCGGGCCGCTGCCTGGAGACCAGATCAGGGTGGCGAGGGACAGCGCTGTGATCGGCGTCGCGGATGAAACCTGTCCCGGCATCGACGTTCCTCCGCAGTAGCTGCCGGTCAGGGTCGCGGTCCCGGACGTATTGGTCGCCACGGCCGTGTCGGTGAAGACGCTGCAGCCATTGTTGCTGCCGACGACCTGCGCGACGTAGGTGAGAACGACGCCATCGTTGGCGGGCACGGCGAGGCTCGCAGCCTGCACTTTGTTCGTCGACGCGGTCACGCTGCAGGCACAAGAGACCGAAGCGCCGCTTGTGGCGTCAGTGGCCGTCAGGGCCGCTCCCTGCAGGGAGAAGGCGGCTCCGAGTGTGTCGCTAAAGCTGACGTTGGTCCAGGCTGTAGTCGAGGGGTTGGCGATGGTCGCTGTGAGGGTGATTTGCGTCGTACCTGAGGAGAGCGCCACCTGCGACGCCACCGTGAGCACGGGAATCTCTGCGTTGAAGGTCCAGGTGTCGCCGAGGTTCACCAAGGACTGGTTCACGACTGTGATGCCAGCGAAGAGGATCAGGTTGTGGTGGGTGCTGTCGTAGGTCAAGGTCGACAAGGATCGACCGCCAGGAGAGGCGATGGTTCCGGCGGATTCCCAGGTGCTGCCGGTCCACGCCCAGGTGTCGTTGTCGATCTGCGCGACACCGCTCGACACCCAGGAGCCGCCGAACATGATGACATCAGTCAGGTCAGGGTCGTAGGCCATGGCGTAGCTGCCCCGAGCCGACGGCGGTGACGAGACGGTCGCTTGCGTCCAGCTGCTGCCGTTGAAGGTCCAGGTGTCGTTCAGCGTTGTCGTGGAGCTGTTGTAGCCGCCGAACATGACGTCGGTCTTGCTGGCAGGGTCATAGACGAGGGACATGGAGTAGCGAGCGGATGGCAGCGGAGCCGCCGGAGATTCCTGCGCCCACCCGGACAGCGTGAACACCCAGGTGTCTTGCAACAGGGTCGACGCGTTGGCGTGGCCGCCGAAAAGGACGAGTTCCGAGCTGTTGGCATCGTAGGTCATGGCGCCTGCGTAGCGAGCCGGGGGCGACGACGAAGGTCGCAGCAAAACCCAGTTGGTACCGGTCCACGCCCAGGTGTCGTTGAACTCGGTGGTGGTGTTGCCGCCGCCGAACATGACGACGTCATTTAGGGCAGCATCGAAGGCCATCATGGCGTTCGCCCGCGCCGGTGGAACCGTTGTCGGCGACAGCTGCGTCCACGCCACCGGTCCCTGGGTCTGGGTGGTCAGCGCCCAGGTCTCACTCTCAGGGCAGGTCGAGTTCGTGCAGCCACCGAAGAAGAGGGTGTAGCCCTGCGCCGGGTCCCAGACGCTGGCCACACCGTCACGGGCAGCCGGTGGTGAACCATTAGGATTGTTCTGGATCCAGTTCGGCGAAACGAAGGTCGGCGGACCCTGGGCAACGTTGGCGTGCAGAGCGCCGGTCTTGGCGCCGTCGCTCCCGAGCTTCGGAGTGAATGTCGGCGCGCTCGGCGACCGGCCATGGTGCACCGCTGCACATACCGTCGCACCGGCCTTCACGCCCAACAGACGGAGACTCAGGGCTTTCGCCGCGAGACCGGTAGCAGAGGCACAGCTCGATTGAGCGGCGGTCGAGGTCGTGGTCGGCGCCGGTTTGGCAGCCGCCTTGAACGGCGACAGAATGGTCCGCGCCGGAATGGCTGGCTTCGACGGCCCATTAACCGACAACAACGACCGCTGCGGTGTTGGGTTCGTGACGGCCGCGGCATGAGGTGGGCTCGACGCCTGGGCGCTCGTAACCGTTGCACGGGCCCCCGACGTCGTCGCCCTCGAAATCGCGATCGCCGGCGTTGTATTCACAGCGATCACACACATAAGCGATGCGCCGATAGCCATCGCCGTCAAAAGGGACCGACGGGCTACACCCCTCTGTAAGGTATGCGATCCAGCCGCCCGCCGCGCGGGACGGGACGAAGGCGTTGAACTATGCATCTCGGGGGTCTCCACTCCAAGTCCGTCGCAGAATGGACGACCTGGGACAAGAAGACCATGACCACCCCCTTCGGAGCAATAGCTCAGCGGAGCCATTTTGGCCTAGTCACAACGGACTAGTCCGCTATCAGCATCTGGCCCAAATCCTGCCCGCCAGCGCCGTCGCCCGGACCCTGGATGCAACCGATCGGGTAGGAGTTCAGGCTTCGGGTATCCGCAGGGAAAGGTGCCTTGACCCGGTCACCCCGGGCAGGAGGCACCTTTTCGATGCAGCAATCATCGCCGGATCTTGATGCTTGGAAGTCGTTCTCGACGACAAGAACGCGGTCGCGGGCGGAGGATTGTGTCTGCCGATGAACCCCCTGACTGCACGGCTCGGGCTGAGGGAGCTTCTCGACGGTCGGGGTCGACCTGGGCGGCGCCGTCGGCCATGTCCACGTTGGGTTGAAGGCAATGGGCTTTGATCGGCAGAACCCCCCTTACATCACAAACCCCTGATACTCGCCCCCGCACCACCAAGCCCGCCGTCCCCACCCGAAATCTATTTTCAGCGCCCCACAATCGGCCGCCTCCAGCCGAGCGTTGGATTGGGGTAACGCCTCAGCGGCCAGAGCGGAAGCCAGATCCGGTTAGATCGCGTGCACCACCGCCCGCCACGGCCCCCCGGACATTCCGGGCGGCGACAGGTGATAGGTATTCACAACGTCGACGTCAGCGAAACCGGCGTCAGCAATCATTTGGACAAGCGTCTCAAGTGACGGAATCCACCAGCCCGTGGTGTTCCAACCCCCGTGGTAACGAACCAGCCCTCGGCGACCTTTACCAGCGCCCGACAAAGCTGGATCAAAGACATCGGCCAGCAGTGCTTGCCCACTGGTGACTCGTCGAATCTGCTGCAGGGCCAGAACTGGATCGCGCAGGTGTAGCAAGATGTCGCCTGCATGGACGAGATCGAAGCGACCGAGGCGGTCCGGGTCCAAGTCATAGATGCTCCCGGCCACCTTTTCGACCTGTGAGCCCAGTAACCGATGCGCTAGGGCGAAACCGTTGCCGATTGGGTCGTCGTAGCCACGCTCCGCGGCCAAGAGCTTGACTTGGGCGGGAATGTCAATCTCGCTGGTCGACTCAATGTCGATCGCGGTGACCTTGGCACCACGGCGTTCGAATTCAAAGGCCCAGAACCCGTCTGCGGTGGCGACATCGAGCACCCGCTTGCCCTCGAGGTCCACCGGGATGCGATAGTGCGGCACAAGTGGGCGGTGGTCGTAGACGCCACGGGTTACGATGCCATGCGGCAACTCGATGGTGTGATACCAGGCCCAGCCGTCCACAGCACGAGCGACCGACTCCGGATCGTCGGATCCCGAGTCGTCAGCTCCGTGAGCCAACCGCCAATCAATGCGCTCCTGGACCAGCGGGATTCCAGCTTCGGCGGTCCGCCGCTCATAAGCGACGGTCCGGGCCCCACCGAGCTCGAGTTCCCGGCGCCCTACCGGCTCGTCGCGTCGCCCCACGACCCGTCGCATGCCCTGAGCGATGCGATCGGGCACGTCGACCCTTAGCCGGAAGCCTTTGAACTCCACCGAGCGTTCTGCCATCGGCCCAGCGTATCGTGCCGCGATCGCGGCGCATCAGCTCGAGGTCACCAACGAGATGCTGGCCGGCTGGCTGCACGACGACGGCGTCGCGGCCGGCGATCGGGAGATGGAACGGTTGAAGGAGGTTCTCGACCACGAGCCGCCGGCGTGGGCCAGCGGCGGGTCGTCGGGGCCGGCCCGGTGGCGGATCGTGTTGACGAACAAGCTGCGCCGCTACCGCGACGTGCGCGGGGTCGACGAGTACCTGGCTCGGGTCGCCGAGGCCGCATCCGGGGCAGGACCTGCCGCGACCGGAGCGGGTGCGGCCATCGAGCAACCTGGGGCGACACCCACGGATCGCCCGGGCGGCCGGGACGATGCGGATGTGTTCATCTCGCATGCGACGGCCGACAAAGCGGATGTGGCCCGGCCGTTGGCCGAGAATCTTCGCCGGCGCGGCTACCGGGTGTGGTTGGACGAGTCAGAGTCGAGGATCGGCGACTCGCTGCTGGCCCGGGTCGACGCCGGCTTGGCGAACTGCCGCTTCGGTGTGGTGATTCTCAGCGCTTCGTTCTTTAAGCGTGCGTGGCCTCGACACGAGCTGGAGGGTTTGGTCACCCGGGAGCTCGACGGCGAGCTGGTCGTCCTGCCGGTGTGGCACAAGGTGACGCAGGCTCAGGGCGGCGTATTCGCCGCCGTTGGCCAATCGGCTGGCGGCGGACACGGCCAAAGGGATCGACGCGGTGGCCCAGAACATTGCGGACCGCCTCGGTCCAGCCAACCAAGTGCAGGCGGCCACTTTGGCTGGCCCTGGCGGCGGCGCCAGTGGCCCGTCGGCGGCGGTCGAGACGGGTCCATCGGTGACGGCCCGGGATGTAGACGCCCTACTCGACACTGAGGTTGCTCGTGATCCGACGCCGCCGGAGAGGCGCCGTTTCGGCCATCTGTTCGTGGTGGCGCAGCCGGACGGGGCCGACGAGGAATTGTTCGTCCGAGGTCTCGACGGCGGGTCGTCTCGGTCATGGTTCCTCGAGCGCCTCGCTCCCGGGCTGCTCGAAGCGCGGTGGGCGCCTGACATTCAGGCGGCCGAGGTGAAATCGCGGCGCGCTTATGGCTGGGCGATCCACAACGGTGTCGACGCGGCGCGTGCGGTCGGCGCGGACGGTTGCTGCGGATTACCGAAATTCCCCACTGTCGATCACCGAAATTCCCCAGTTGTCGAGAGGGGTGTTTGGTGGGCTTGAGGTGAGCTTAGGCGGCTGTCAGTCGGTCACCTCCTGGTCAGGGGTTGTGGTGTCGGGCCGCTGGCCGCAGTTGTAGCGGCGGCGGGCGTGGGTGGTTGTCTCGCCGAGGGCTTCGGCGATGTCATGCCAACTGCACCCGGTCTCACGTGCTTCGGTGACGACGCAGAAGATGTGTTCGTCGAGTTGGAGACGCAGGGAGGTCAGGACCTGGATCTTGCGGTGATGTCGCCGACGTGTTCTTGGCCACGGGCCGCGCTGAGCGTGGCGCTGGCGTCGGCGATGACGGTGCTGCTGGCCTCGTCGATGAACGGTTGGCGTGGGCCCCTGTCGTTGGTCGTCACGGTTGGGTCTCCTCGACCAGGTCGCTGATGGCAACAGGGGCATCGCAGGCGGGGCAGCAGCCGCCGACGCCGACGCGGCGCATGAACGTGGAGCAGGTTCGGCAGTACTGCTCCCCGAGGGCCCGTTCGCCGCAGCTGTCGCATTCGTAGACGGTGACGGGCCGGCGGGGCCGGGCTTGAGGGACGGCAACGGGCGTGTTGTTGTGTGCGTCACGGCGTCTTCTGTAGGCGGCCGCCCGGCATGGGCGGAGCAGTAGACCTGCCGGCCGACGGGCGTGAACCGGTGTTGGCACATGGGGCAGGTTGTCGTGACGGTATCGTGACACGACGTGGGTTCAGGCCCGGTGATGGTCACGAGCCAGCCACGGCTCGCCGGGTGGCTTCGGCCGCCCGGCGAGGGCTGGCCGCACCATGACCGCGACGGCCGACTCCAAGTTGACCAACGTCACGACCACCTACCGCAGCATCGTCGTGCACATTCCGCCGACACCGCAACGGCTGCTCCCCGAGCGATGGACCGTTGACCACTGGTGCAACCTGTGCCACCAACGCGTCGCGCCAGCACAACTGATCACCCACGCCCAACACCACGAGCGAACCGAACACGACCGTCAGGAGACGCCATGAACCACGATCAATCCGCACGACCTATTTCCGCAGCCCAACGGCGCCCGGGGAACCGATCGTGACGTCCCACCATCGCAAACCCCTCGGACCGTTCCTCGACGAGGCCAGCAGCGCCGTCACCGCCCACGCCGGAGCCGCGCTCAGCGCGAAGCGTGGCGACGAACACGCCGGTGACATCACCGCAGAGATCCAGGTGCTCGCCTCCCTACGCCTCCAACTCGACGAAGACCTCCGCTGCATCACCAGCGAGGCACGCGAAGCCGGGTGCAGCTGGCATGACATCGCCTCCGCCCTCGGCGTGACGACCACCCAAGCCCGCCGTTCGATCCTCGAACACGAGGTGACCAACCTGACAACCCCCTAAACTCAGCTCAAGCCCACCAAAACCCCCTCTCGACACCTGGGGAATTTCGGTGATCGACAATGGGGAATTTCGGTAATCCTCAGCAACCGCTCCGTCCGCCTTAACGTGCACGTCGAGAGTGAAGTCGGCGCAGCGCATGATCGTGGTCTCGGCACTGGTCGCCGGTAAGGCGTGGGCCGTCAGGGCGAGGCCAACCGTTGCAGCTACCATCACACTCGCTGCCACCCCAACGAGTCCTCTACGCATCCGTTGCTCCTCCTTCGTGCCTCTCCGTTCGCTAGCTGCGCTGTAGATCGCCAGGATCGGAGGACACCTTCCATGTGGAGCGACCTAGATGATGCTGATAGCGCGAGACGGAACTGTTGACCTGAAGCCGCCGGTTCTCGACTGTGTGGAACCGGCCGACCTTGAGTCTGGCGATAGGGATGCTCTCTGCCCACTGATCCGACCCGATGAGACGAAGACGTCGGTAACGACAAAGCGTCCATGTGATCGTCATGGTCGAAAAGTCGGCATCGGACATCATCCCGCCGTGTTCATCTCAACATTGGCAGTTCCACCCCTCGTCTTGGCATTGAGGGCCACACTCGCGGCGCGTGTTCACTGGTCACCGCCTCGCAACAGTTCATCGCGGATCGCTGCCAGCTGAGGCCCGACGGACTCGCCGCGTGCGGACACGACCGCGGCGTAGTTGTGGTACATGCGTTTGGCGGCGCTGCGGTCGCCGCCGTCGACGCATGCTCGCATTCCGAGACCTATCAGCGCCTCATTCCCGGGAATGACTAACAGCCCGGTCGACGTGGCTTCGATGGCGTCGTCGGTCTGGCCGTCCTGGAGGCGCAACTCGGCGAGGAGGCTGGCCAACTCGCAGCCCGCCATGGCTACAGCGCTGCTCAGATGGCTCTCGTCGGCCCACAGCCAGAGAGCTCCGTCGAGGGGTGCGCCGCGTAGCAGGCTCAGCCCATCGGCCAACGCCTGGGCGGCGGCTGCCGGATACTGGCCGCGGTAGCGCTTGGCGAAGCGGATCCGCTCGACCACCAGGTCGTAGTCGGACACGACCGCGGTGTTGATGTCGAGCCGGTCCCCGCGTCCGATCCAGCCTTCTTCCGGTTCGTCGGCCAGGTCTCGCAGCACCCCGCGGGCCGCCGACAGGGCGTTGGTGAGGGTACGGGGGCTGACCTCCTGACCGTCCCACAAGGCGTTCTTGGCCCCGGCGCGGGTGGCCGCCCCGCGGTGGGTGGCCAGCCAGGCGAGGAGCTCCAGCGGTGCCCCGCGGCCGGAGTCGCCCATCACGAGGCCCTTGCGGTTCACGGCTTCTGGCGGGCCGAAGAGGCGGACCATCACCAGCCACGGCGGGTCCTGATACCGCGGTGCGTCGGTGGGGCCGCCTGGCGCCTGGCCTACCGGCGGTGTTGTCGCCATCGGTGCCGTTGTCGGTGTCGTCTTCGGCTCGCCCGCCTCGCCTGGAACGGGGTCGCGGTCGCCGCCACCCTCGACGGTCTCGACGCGATGGTCGCCTGCGGCGTCGAGCTTTACCGGCTCGGTGTCGGCGTCGGCGAGATATGCGGCGAGTTCGGTCAACTCCTGGGCGGCGAGTTGCACCGGGCGCACTCGCAGGCCGAGCGGGTCGAGCTGCCACCAGCCGGCGACCGGGTCGACGAGCTCCAGGTACCAGACGCAGCGAAGGCCGTCGGCGGAGCAGACGACGGCGGCGCCTTGGCCTCCGTCGCCGGCCAGGCGTTCCAGCTTTTCGATTTCGGCTGCGGCCAGCGGCGTGCCGGCGATGACGACCAGCGTCGGTTCCCACCCTGCGTCGCGGTCGACGGCTCGCAGCCGGAACGACGAGACGGCGTTCGCCGCCTTGACGCCGTCGGCTACCTCGGCGGCGGTCATGGTCGCCTCGTGGATCAACGATTCGACCGAACTGGCCACCACGAAACGGTCCTCGACGTGCTCGTCGAGGCCGTAGGGGTCGACGCCGTAGGTGAGGACCCGGCACAGGCGGGCGGTGGGCGAGACGACGAGGGTGGCGCTGAATGCCCGGGCGACTTGGCGGACCGTCTCGGGCGTGCCTCGCAGCCCCAGCATGCCCATCGCCTCGAGGTCGGCGTACAACTCGGCTTGGTCGTCGCAGACACCCAGCTGGACCAGCGCCGGGCAGGCCATGACGTCGGGGTCGGGCGCCGGGAGCTCCGCGGCGGGGTCGAGCGTCCAGAACAGCCGGTCGGCCGCGGTCCACGGGGCCACCGGTTCCGCCTTGCAGTACAGCTGCACGTCGATGCGGTTGTCGGGGTGTCGCAGCATGACCACCGGTCGCAGGTTGCCGTCGCTGATCGTCGCCAGGTGGTAGAGCGCATGGTGGAGGCGGTCGACGGCGACGGTGTTCATGGCGGTGCGCACCGTGGCGGTCACGGGGGCCACCGCCGGGTCGCTCGGCGGCAGGACGGCACCTATCGGCGCTTGACGCAGCCGACGCTGGCGGCGGCGGCGCGCCTCGATGAACGCCCAGGTGGCCAGCAGGGTCGCTCCGGCGCCCGCCGCCCATGGGGCCATGCCCCGCGTCGCCCCCCGGTGAGCGGTCACGTCTGCTTGTCCCCGGGCGCCCGCAGCGTTGGGGTTGGTCGGCGACGCCGCGGTGGACGGCGAGGTTGTTTTCGCCGCCGCCGGCACGCTGGCCGGCGTGGCCGCCACGCTCGACGGGGGCGATGTCGTGGCGGCGCCCGCCGACGACACCGACGGCACCCCCGACAGGGAAGACGCCGCAGTGGAGGGCGACACGGCCGCCGCCGAGGAGGAGGCGGTGGCGGCGGTCGCGCTCGGAGCCGCCGACGGCGCCCGGGGCGGGGTGGGTGG
>Ga0302324_100010006_pt1 | contig 19709 bp, 38 predicted proteins | sample Palsa_T0_1_FD_201949 | JGI IMG/M metagenome (GOLD analysis project Ga0302324, IMG submission 201949) | Peat permafrost microbial communities from Stordalen Mire near Abisko, Sweden - Palsa_T0_1 | ecosystem: Environmental > Terrestrial > Soil > Palsa > Peat permafrost | place: Sweden: Abisko...
CATCTACTTCCAGAAGACGGAGAAGACACATCCAAAGCATTCGACCGCTCAAGGGCAGCACGCACGAAATACGAAACCGAGCAATCCAGCTCTCACTGAAAGGAACGACAATGGCAGCAGCAGATCAAGTAAAGGGCATTCAACACATCGCGGTGGAGAAGCTGGACCTCATCAACGCTCTCGAGAAGAACCGTAATGGGCACCGCACTCAGTACGAGGAGGCTCATGCCGGCTACCGCAAGGCACTCCTCGAGACTGTCGGCAAGATGTACGACGACGCCAAGAAGGGCCTCGAGGTCACGCACTTCATCAAGCTCGACATCCCTGAGGACCACACTAAGGACTACGATCGCGTCATCGGCATGATGAAGATGAGCATCGACGAAACGGTCCTCATCACGTCATCGGAGTACAGCCAGTACGTCATGGACGACTGGGGCTGGAAAGAGAGGTTCGTCGATACGAGCAACGCTTACAAGAACCGCTGATGGGAGGAGAGCCCGACTACGTCGAATTTTTGGGAAGATGGTGAGAGAAGAAAGGCAGATCCAAAACATGATCATCGGACTCTTGGGGCAGGCAGGCTCGGGCAAGGACACGGTCGCGGACTTCTTGGTCCGCGACCATTCTTTCGTGAAGGTGGCGCTCGCCGATCCCCTCAAGCGGATCTGTCGGGACGTCTTTGACTTCACCGACGAGCAGCTCTGGGGGCCTAGCGAGAAGCGCAACGCGCCGGACAAGAGGTACCCACGCCCCCGTGGGTACAGTTTCCCCACCAGTGTCCCTGGCGCCGTGTGGTTTCCACTCTCCGGGGGACAGCACACGTTGATCGACCAGGAGGACCTCGCTCGGGTCAGCGCAGCAGGGCCGTGGTACTCGACCGCAGAGAAATACGCGAGCGCACGCATTGACGGTCAACCGGCGTACCTCCACCGTTTCATCATCGGAATGATCTGCGCTGGGAATACTGTTGACCACATCAACTTGAACGGGCTGGACAATCGAAAAACCAACCTTCGACAAGCTACCCGGCAGCAAAACAACGCCAACGCACCTCCTCGAGAGGGTACCTCCAGTCCATTCAAGGGTGTTTACTTCGCGGCGGACCGGAGCAAATGGTGTGCGCAGATCTCCATCGATGGCAAGTCCAAGCACGTTGGCATCTTCGCGTCGGAGACCGATGCAGCTATGGCTTACGACGCAGCCGCTCGTGAACAGTATGGGGAGTTCGCACGTCTCAACACGGACCTCTTCTTGACACCTAGACACGCACTTCAACAGTTGGGGACGGAGTTCGGCCGTAACTGCCATCCGGATGTCTGGGTGTCATACGCCCTGCGAGTAGCGACGCTGTTGGGGGAGGGTGGTCACACCTACTCGGCCCAGCGAGGGTTGAACTCATTCTCGTTGGTAGGCGATGACACCCACACACAGAACGCCTTCGCTCTCAGCAAGAAAAGCGTCGTCATACCCGACGTACGCTTCCGCAATGAGGTCGATGCCATCCGCGCAGCCGGCGGAGTCATCTGGAAGATCACCCGCCCAGGTGCTGGGCTTCAAGGTGCTGCGGGGGGGCACGTCAGCGAGACCGAGCAGAACTCCATACCATCGGCGCTGTTCGGCGCCTTCCTTGACAACAACGGGACCCTGACTGCGCTCGAGAGCATGGTCAACATGTTGCTCACGAAGCCGTAGAAAGTAGTAGCCTTCTTCCATGACCGCACCGAGCTCTATCTCTTTGTCGCTGGAGGATTACGAGGCCCTCATTGCGCTGGCCAAGCAAGGCTCGCCCTCGCAACAGCAACAGGCGGTCCTCAACCAGTTCCTTCAGTCCATCGAGACGGCCAACGGCATCACGCGCTACTCGCTCTACATCCGGTGGCAGGACCCGAACGCTCCTCTGCCACCGGGTGTGCGCTTCCCTGAGACCTGGCCACCCAACCTCGAGTTCTTCCTGCAGCTCCTCACCAGGCCCATCTGCTTGAACGATGTGAACCAGGTGGTGAACTCCCGCACCACCAACGCCCAGAACATTATGGTGACGCCCGACCCCGCAGGGCTCGTTGGCTGGACGCAACTCGCCCTCTACTTCGTGAACCCGACATCATGAGCAACTACTTCGCCATTCGTTTGGCGCTCAAGCTGGCAGATGACACGCTCGCCGGTATCTCCGTAGACGAATCCATGGAGTACGTGGAGGAGGAGCTCATCCAGATTCGTCAGTCACTGTCTGAGCTCCAGCAGAAGATGTTACGAGACGAGCATCTACAGAAGGATCGAGAAGCCTTCGAAGAGCCTACAACTGGGCTGAAGGACTGGTTGGGCGGTGGCTGATCTCGTCTCCGTCGAGGTTGAGACTCTGTTGGGAGCACGGTATGTCTTCCCCGACATGCAGCGTGCCGTCCTCGACCCTGCCATCAAGGTGGCTTCAGACCAAGGGCAGCTGACGTTCGTCAACGTCAGCGGCGCGTGCTTGACGATGAAGATGCGCATCGTCAAGACCATCACGTATGACGGAGAGGTACGTTGGCGTGGACCCGCAGCTAGTACGTGACGGTCTTCCATGTGTTAGCTGCAAGCAGCTCACGCCGCAGAACTCTGCCGAGTTCTTCGATGGCGTACTTCTCTGCAAGAGCTGTCATGATGTAGCCAAGCGCATCGAAGAGCGTTGTACGAAGGAGCTCAAGATGATGATGGTCATGCTCCATGAGGCCATTCGCAACGCGGCCTGTGAGGGCAAGCTCCACCTGCAGGAGCTGCCTGACATCCGCGAGCCCTCCAAGAAAGACGTGCTCGAGTCGATCGTGCAACTGGCCCATCGCCGTAAGGAGAAGAAGGATGCCTAGGCTCTACAACCCGCTCTTCGCAGAGTACAAGCTGGAGTGCACGCACCCAGGTTGCCACGGTCGCAGAACTGTTCAGCAGGCGATGAACGCGGGCTTGAAGCTCGGCGACATCATCCCTGAGGATCTCACCGTTCCGGACTTCGGACGTTGCCCAATGTGCAGGCGGCACATCATGAAGATCGTGAAGGCACCAGAGCCACCCAAGCCACCAGGAGTGAAAGGCTGGAACCGCGTGCCAAAGGTATGAACACGCTAGACGTAGAGCTCGTCGGCGGTGGTTGGAACGGTCGCATTGCCTCAGTGGCAGGTTACTCCGTGAAGTGGCACGAAGTGCCATTTCAATGGGCCGAGGTTCGCATCGAGGAGCTCGCACTCTCTCAAACGGTGTCGCTCTTGGTGACGCAGGGGCTGAAGCTCCAAGAGCTGTTCCCAATGGATGCATTTTTTAGACGGTACAACCTGGAGGTGGTTCTCGAGCCCGGTCTGCATGTCTTTCTAAAGGGCGAGCTCACACCCCTTCATCAGCCACCACCCAGAATCAGGAACGTCGTTCTTGGACACCTGAAGGCCATCCCCGAAGACCTCACTCGAGACGACCTTCTCTCCACGTTGATGCAGCGGGTCCAGTGACCCGCTCTTCTTTTTTCTAGCCATTCATCCAACCGAGATGTACATCTGACGTGGCGTACATTTGTCCCACAAGGAACTCATGAAACGACAAGAAGTGAAAAAGGACCCGGCGAACCCCGTTCAGTTCGGGCCACCGCAGGTCTCTCCTGCAGTGACCGACCCACGTGCTCAGGAGTACGCCAGGAACATCCAGGCCAGGCGTGGTCCTCCTAAGTATGGAACCCCTGTCGCTGGAGGGCCCACTCCTCCCATACCCCGCTTGGATTCGGACCCGACTGGAACAGGCCCCATGTCCGACCAGGCCTCTGAGGCACGCGTTGTAACAACGAATGCCTTCAGTGGAACAGGCTCGCTTTTCCAGGAGGCTGAGGCGCCTCAGACAGCGGCAGGAGGACCTTTACCTGCCATGTCGCGTCCACCACCAGGTCTTCTTCCCAGCGACCTCCTGCCGGAGGAGGCGCGCAAGGACCCCGCCTTCCGGGATGGTACGGGTGCCATGTACGCAGCAGCTCAGCCAGCTCTCGCGTACAAGTATGGCATCATGCGGAACAAGCAACGGATCCCGCCGCAGCAGCTTGGGCAGACGCCCAAGGGGTTGAGCCTGAGGACCATCGCAGACCTGAAGACCTTGCAGGACCTTCAGAAGAACCCGCCTCCTCAAGACGCCAGATCGCATGATGCGGCAGAGCAGGACAAGCAGGTCATGCATGAGGCTGCGGCGGGGAGTGCTGGGATGGCTGGCCGCCTCGGCAACTCTCCTACTGACGGACCGCAGCCAGACCCCAAGCCGTCCAAGACTGTAGCCGACGTTGCCAAGAACATGGACGACTTCGACTTCAACATGCTCCGCGAAGTGATGATGAAGGACATCATCAACAACGAGGACCAGCGGAAGATCATCGAGGAGCGTTGCGAGCCTCTCACGATCGACGACCTCATCACCAAGGGCTTCGTCTCGCAGCGCGTGCCCATCATCCCCGGCAAGTTCGAGCCAACGTTCTGTTCCCTCTCAGGCGAGGACGACCTGGCGCTAAAGCGTTTAGTCATGGTCGAGTCCCGCGGCCTCGAGGTGAGCGAGCGTTACCTGCTCGACAAGTTCTCACTGATGACTCTGGTCGCGGGCCTGTACGCCCTAAACGGCAACCCAGTCCCCGACTTTCACGACAAGGACGGCCACTTCGACGAGGATACGTTCTGGCTCAAGTTCAAGTCCATCACCAAGTACCCCTTCCACATGCTCGCTAGCATCGGTGTGAACTACTTCTGGTTCGACATCCGTGTTCGCAAGCTCTTCGTCGCGGACAACCTGGGAAATGGCTAGAGACCCCCGAGGGCTGGGCACGAGCAGCACTGCTGCTTGCGACCTTGCGCGAGCCACCCCCAAAGGGGTCGCCTCGGGAGTCTGTTCTGCTGATGTACATGCTCAAACGGGAACACGTGGAGCATGGGCGTCTTCGAGCGCTCGCAACGGCAATCATCAACAAGGAGAAGGCAGGAGAAGCATTCGATGACTACATGAAGACGGCGTTCCCATGGCTCGAAACCCAGAAGGGACGCGAACGTCAGTCGAGCATCAAGGTGCTGCAAGACGAGATCAAGAGAGCTGCTGGAGGCTTTGCTATCAAGCCCCTCTGGCAGGAGAACAAGATCCGCAGCCGCTTGAAGACTCGTGTAGTCGACGGGCCTCCGCGTTCGAAACAGGAGATGGACAGATTCTACTCCAAGCTGGGTAAGACTATTCCTGTTTAGGAACTCATGAAACAAGACATCAGCACAGGCGCAGCCCCAAAGGGTCCCAACGACAAGGCGTCCTTCTGCCCAGCCTGCGGCTGTGCTGATGTCACTACCTCTACGCTGGCCGGCGGCGAGGCATCTTGCAACGTCTGTGGATGGAAGGGGCGGGTGGAAGACCTCGCGGTCTTCCACTTCTCACATGAGATGGGCAGCGCCGAGGAGGTCTTCCGAAACTTCTTCTTGGACGTCCGCAGTCTCATCACCAAGAGCTCAGCACAGCAGATAGGCCAGCTACTCTTGAAGTGGGGCTTCATTGATGCCCCCGTCGACAGGAAGGTGTTCGCTCGGTACCTCGGCGGAATTGCGCAGGGCATTGCCAAGGGCGTCTTCGAGACCAGGCAGGCCATCGAGAAGGAGAAGAACAAGTGAACAAGTCGACTCCGCAGCACCCAGATCGTAAGCCCGTCGAAGGGCTGTTCTGTTTCAAGGACAAGGACCGTCCATGCACCGCCGAGTGTATGGCGTACATCCTTCCGCCGGAGGGGCCCGACTACAAGGACCAGCAGTGGGCGCGTTGTCTTCTGCTCGTCAACACGCACCGCACCGGTAAGCACTTGGTCGTCCTCTGCGCCAACGTCGAGAAGATGATCAGCCTCACGAAGACCGAGCAGGCCGACCGAGTTCGTCTGAACCAGCCACCTGTGCCCCCGGTGAAATAATGAACGTCGAAGTCGTACAGCTGCTGCAGGAGATGAACTTTGCCACACGGCAGACGACCACCTTCATCGTCCTGGGTCTGCCCAACGGCAAGCGCGTGCGCGTCCCAGTGGACGCCTCGACAGCGGAAGCCATCATCAACGCCGATGTAGACGCCAACGGGACGGCGCCAGCAGAGGTCCTTGTGCCTAGCTCTGTTGTTGAAGCGCCGCCCGAAGACGACGACGCAGAGGACTCCGTGCCGGAGGACTATGTAGAGCCTCCGCCTTCCACCATCATCGAAGAGACAGAGACCCAAGTGGTGCGCGTATTTGGCGAGGAGACAGAGCAGACTCCGTCAGTCCCCAAGAAGAAGGGGAAGCGCAAGAACCGGAACGACAAGAGGACGCCTGCGGAGGTTGCCGAAGTGCTTACTGCTCCGGAGCCGCCGCCAGAGCCTAGGGCGGTGCCGAAGTATCCGGAGCCACAAGGCACGCGGCACTACAAGGAGCTCGTGAAGAACGGAAAGCTTCAGCCCAACGCCTACGCCAAACATGTTCCCAAGGACGAGTACGGCTATCCGATCGTGCGGGTCAAGGAGGGCACTGCAGATCCCCAGGCCGTAGTGGGCACGCAGAACCAGGACGAGGATGGAGTGGGCTCCGTATGATTCTCGTAGTATGCATGCCCTGCGCTCTCGCCATCCGTGTCCTGCCTCAGGTAGGGCGCATGGAGGAGCTCGAGGAGCTCGTGGGGAGGAGGTCCATCTTCTGGCCAGACCAGTTCCCCTGCCCACGCTGTGGCAAGATGGCCAAGGGCATACTCGAGGGGACGGCAGACCCACGTGCAATGCATCTACTTGAGGTCAGGGACCTCACCGCCTTCGAAGCCTTTGGCGCCTTCAGTGGGCTGGGCTTCCCGGACGAACAAGACTGCACCCTCGAGGTACTGCACGAGCTCCTTCGGGAGCAGCCCATTCGCAAGCTCCATGGGGCGAACGTCAAGGGCTCTACCCGCTCAGTCATCGAATCCATCGAACTTTGGGACGGGACCAAGATCTACCTGGGCGCCTCACCCGATGGAGCCGTGGCCTACCGGGCCGCACGCCCACCATCGGCAGTCGAGCGCATCTCTCGAGGAGAAGCCACATGACGAACAAGGTCAAGGTCACGCTCTCTTACAGACGAGATGAAGGCGCCGAAACATCGAGTGGCATCATTGTGACGGACTGGGTTACTTGGGATGACACCTTCCACTTCAAGGCGAACACTTTCGCTCAGATGATCAGCAGGCTCAGTCAAGAGATTGCAGGGCTGGACTGTGAGGTCTTCATCCAGCGCACCGACCGCGAGGGGCTGGTGCCCTACAAGCTCGATCAGACAACGGTCGACCTCATCCGGGACGAGCCCGGTGCAGCCATCGTTGCGCTGACCTATACCCAGGTCAGACCTTCGACTGCCATCCGCAAGGCGAAGCAACGAGACGTGCCCATAGTCGTACCACCCGTGAAGATCGGCACCGACGTTCTCGCTGAGGCTTTTGGAGACTACGTGTGCTTCCGGGTGCGCAAACACGAGCTCGAGTGCCCTGGGTGCGGGTTCTGGGGCATCTACGCTTCGCCGGGCCTGCTCGCCTCTCTAGAGCGCGAGGGCCAAGTCTTCAAGACCGTGTTCGCCTGTCAGAAGAAGTGTAAGGGGCGCTTCATGGTGACGTGCATGGAGAGGTGGGGTTCTGTTGACGTTGGCTACCTGCTCGAGAAGACGCCTCTCAGCGCCTTCTACTTGCCACGTTCGTGGAACAGCGGGCGTTCTTGGATCACCCGCGAAGAGCTTCAATCGAAACACGATCAATTCAAAAAGGAGAAAGAGTCATGTTCGACAATTCAGTAGGCAATCGTTCGGTCGGCGTCGGCATCCCCGCAGGGCAGCTCTCACCAGGGCAAGGCCCGCCCCGCACGCTGATGAACTTCGCCGAGATGAAGACGTTCGCAATCGAGTACGTGGACGACAACGGCAACCGCCACATCCAGCTCGCCATGTACCGAGTGGTGGACGGTAAGTGGTACTTGCCGCCCAACGGAGAGAACTTCGCGGCCACGTTGAAGTCCCTCGGCGACAACAGCTGGCTGGCCAAGAAGCTGAACGAGCGGATTGCAGAGACGGCGGCGCAGAACACCGATCACGCAGCCATCCCGACGGAAGACGCAGCCAAGGTCCTCTGATGGGCCTGCGTCCTCTCCACGACATCATCGTGGTCAAGCTCGATCCAGTGCCAGAGAAGGTGGGCCTTTGGGTGCCGCCCAGTGCAGAGGAACGGGTTCGCACCGGCAAAATCATCTCCCACGGTCCAGGCCTTCGCAACAAGAAGGGCAAAGTCGTACCCGTACAAGTGCGGGCGGGCCAGCGGGTTGCCTTCTTCAGGGAGAACTTCGAACACGGCCATGGCAGGGCAGTCATGCGAGCCGTGCAGGCGTACGACGAGAACACTGGAGTCATTCGAGAGGATGACATTCTGTGGGAGGTACTGGACTGATGCGTCTCGTAGTCTGCACCCAACCAGGAGTGGTGGAGTTCAATTACATGTGGTCCCCGGCGTTCATCGGGATGAACTCTGCCATGCGCCAAGAGCTGGAGAAGAAGGTTGCGCCTCTACTCGAGGGCAAGCCCATGACTGATGAAGTCCTCGATGCAGCCCATGACAAGATCGTCGAGCTCCTCTGCGAGAAGTTCCAGGTTCCAGGGCTGAGGGACTACTTGGACGCCATCAAGTTCATCGAGGACGGCACGTGAACAAAGATGGAAGACTCCACCTGCGCTTGAGCAAGAAGCTGCTCAAGCGATTGAGGAGGATGGCAAAGGACTGCCAGCTCTCCGTCTCGGAGCTCGTGACCTCGAGGATGGAGATGGAGGTTACGCAGTACGAAGACCGCAAGGCACTCGTCACGGACGCGGAGCAAGTGTAGATGGACTACCAAGAGAAGATCGAGAGGGTGGAGATCCCGAAGTCGACTGGGGTGGAGGGTTTCCTTCACGCCATCAAGGCTATCCTGCAGCTACCCAACATCCAGAAGATCGAGATCAGTGGCAAGGGCGAGGTCTCCTACCGCTACTTCGTACCCAAGGATGCCAAGGACGTGGCCACCGGATCGCTCAAGGTGAGCTTCGAGACTCTCGAGCCATACGGTGTCATCCGCAATGGCAAGGTGGTGGAGCTCATGAGCCCAGCACTCAATGCTGCTGTTGCCATCGGGCAGCTGTTCAACATGGCATCGCTTGACCACCTCCATCCACTGGCACTCGTCGGCGGCGCCAACACTGAACTCTGGGCGTGGTATGAGGGGACCACCTCCATCCACATGCCCACCATGGAGAGTCTGTATGGACTGCCGTTCTACGGTGAACGCATGCTCGAGGACAACGTCCTAGTTCTGTGTGCTGGCTTCGTCAGGGACGGCAGTCTCATCGACACCCAGAAGAGCTACAAGTTGTGCATCCCGCCGTTCCCAGAGGTACCGAATGTCGAATAGGTCCATGATTGAAGCAGTCCTCAAGGCCGGCGTAGTCGATGCGAACACGCTCGCCCTGTTCAAGAAGTTCGGTGCCCCCATTGACCCAGATGCCGAGGTTGAAGAGCCAAAGGACTTGGAGACTGCAGCTGCCATCATCGGTGACGTTCTTGAGAGCGAGGGCTACGTCGTGGTGCGCGAGACCGATCTCCAGGTCTTCAACCAGTACGTTGAGACGTCACGGAGGGGCACTCTTCATCTGGCTGTAGAGAGTGACGTGGAGCCGACCGGCCTGACGGCAACTGACATCGAGATCACCTACGGCAAGACCAAGATGGGGGAATACATCATCGCCTGGCACAGTGAATCGATCGAAGACCTCCTCACGGATGGGAACAGCTACCTCGAGGCTGAGGACTGCCGCATCTTCTTCCAGAGCGTCCGCGAACTCTACTTCGGCAACACCAAGGCCTTCATGGTGTGCCTCGTCTCTACACGCGAGCCCACCCCCACGGAGTGACATGGCTACCTCAGTGAACGACATTCATCTGGCCCTACGACAGAAGGTCAACTTCGAGGTGGTGGCCAACACCGAGGCGCCAGACCGGCTGCGTGTCATGGGACGCATACCCCAGGACCGCGATGGCCGGAACCTCAACAACTGGATCTTGGTCATGGACCGTTTGATCGATGCCATGGAGACGAGGCCGTGGACTGTGGATCTCTCGAAGAACTACTTCAAGAAAGCCCCCAAGAGCCGCATCGTGTTTGCTTGGCGGTTGATCTTCCAAGCAGACGACCTGGCCTCTCACTACGCGGACATCGTGAACCTCATCAAGACTGCTCCCATCACCGCCCGTGCAGAGGTCACCTCGATGCCACTCTATGGTTCGAACGCTGGGCGCAACAACACTGCTGGCGGCAAGCGTGGCGCAGGCCCGGTGGGCACTGTTGCAGTGGGGCCCATGGCTGTCATGCAGAAGAACAACGGCGGCTGACGTGCCCGAGGTCAAAGAGCTCAAGTGGGGCGAGGACGTCCCGATCGATGACGCCCCTGTCCTCACTGAAGAGGAACAGGACACGCTCAAGAAGAAGATGGCGGCGATGGACAAGCTCCTCGCCACACAGCAGATCGCCAAGTACAAGATCGAGCTATTCTTCAGCTACCGCCGCTCCAAGACCAGGGCCTTCCCCGGCTCTCTCTCACTTTGGGCTAGTGGTTCGAAGCTTCATGGCGGAGGTGACGAGAAGATCTACTGGTGCCCCTCGACCGCAAAGAAGTTGGGCGAGTGTAACGGGCTCATCCCGCCCACATCGCAGGGCTACGGGCACTTGGTCTGCCCTGATTGTGGGCATGTGTGGAAGGGGACACAGGTAGATGGGGAGATTCTGGCAATCTTGACCAACAGGGGCTGGGCCCAACTAGCCTTCAAGTACTTCGTCCGACTCGGCCACAACGCAGACATCTACGTGAAGACCCCAAGAAGGGACCTCAGAGTGGCTGCGCATGCCGAGCAGGAGAAACAACTAGCCGGCGAGAAGCTTGCGGGTGTACGTACGAAGAGGGAGCTTTTGATATATCCGTTGAGGAACATCATCAAGGACAGCTCCAACGGTGCGGACCTGATGGGCAGGTTCTACTCTCTTCTGTCCGCGTGAGCTATGCTGGTGGGAAGTTCTATGGTTGATGAACAACAGCAGACATGGCTTTCCAAGTTGAGCTACCGCGAGCTCGCCCACCAGTTCACCATCTCTGAGGAGATTGTACGGCATCTCATGGCGGACTGCGCCAGTGATGGTAATCCGCCTAAGCGCATTCTACACAGCGACTACTTGTCGCGGCAGGAGAGTGAGGTCCCACAGGACTCCATCCGTTACGGCGTTCAGGTTCAACTCGAGCTCCAAGACCAGATCAGGCAACGGATGGAGCACTTCAAGTGGGTGGAGTTCCCTGGTGTCCCGCCCAAGTTGTACATCGTGGGGTCCAAGACAGACCCGGAGAAGACGACGAATGGAAAAGAGCAAGAAGGTCAACGGGGCCGACGCCGCAGGCAAAAAAAGGAGCCACCGCCCTCATCTGGAGATGGCGGTCGAGGCTCTGAGTAGGCGCGTCAACAAGCTCGAGGCTGCAGCCGATCAGAACACGGCGATCTTCGTCGACAGCTTCAAGATGCTCGAGATCCAGATGAACGTGGTTCACGAGGTCATCTCCATGCTCCATGAGGACGGGCGAGGCCTGGCGACATCGAACGGCAAGGTCGACTTCAACTACTACATGCAGCGCTACCTCTCGAAGCTGGCAGAGAACGAGGAGAAGAAAGGGGCCCCTCCCCCCACTTCTATTCTCTCGACACCGGACGACGAGTCCCCCATCATCTTCGGCGGAGATACGACATGAAAATCATAAGGGGCACCCGTGACAACAAGGGCAACGTCATCACCAAGGTGGGCGAGGGCGGCATCGCTCGCGTTCGCTGTATGAAGTGCTCTGGGCTTGCCGTCCCTCACCTCATGCCAAACGGCAAGCAGGTGCTCAAGTGCACCTCGTGCCAGGCCATCTACACGTCGCTCTCTATGGACAAGGCGAGGACATCACCAGTGCGTCCCCCAAGGGCAACACGCCCACGCAAGTGAACCCGGCGAGGAGGTACATCCTCTTCGCCCTCAGGTTGTCCTTGCGTACGGTGAGCACAACCCGCTTCCCAAGACCCAGCACATGTTCCAGCAGTCTTCGCCCAAGTCCCTCGCCCTGGTAGATGGGCAGGACGCCCAGGCGCATCAAGTCCAGCAGGTGTCCATCTGGGCGGACGAGTGCATAGGCAACGGCTGGCAGGCCTATCACGTAGCAGCGCCCGAGCTTCAGCTCACCTGCGAGGCGCACCTCATTGAGGGCGTTGTCGAAGAGCAGGTTCTCGAGCTCTACGAGTCGATCTACTTCCTCCAAGGAGGCTTCTCGAATGGGTGAAGAACACAAGGCGACGGATGAAGAGACGGTGGACAAGCTCATCGGGGAGTTCGATTCCTGGTTTCAGGCAAAGGGCAACGACCCCATCGTGCACTCTGAGCGCGCCATCATCAAGACCTTCTGTTATTTCTTGATCCACGAGAAGAACAGAACCAAGATACCCGGCGAACCAGGAGAAGAACCACATGTCGACACAGAACGTGATCAAGGTCAGGTGTGACCGCTGTCAACGCATCGAGGAGAAGCCGGCCATCGACCCCCCGCAGTTCCTGAATCCCACTGCGGGGATGAACACGCAGCTGCCTGTCACAGTGCTTACCCCTCCGTCTCCTGCGTTCGAGGGTAAGCTGATGCTGCGGGCTGCGGGCGAGACGGACGAGCACCCCTGCTTCGTCAAGTTCCAGGATCTCTGCGAGCCCTGCCGTCGTACGGTGAGCTCTCTCCTCGACCAGATCGGCAGAAGGATCGATGGGCTATCCCCGGACCGCAAGGTCGCCAAACGAGGGGCTAAAAAAGAAGTGGCAGCTGTCTCGAGCAGCGCCACTTCTCATTCGTCTACTCCGCAGCGAGTGCAGGCACATCCGCCACGAGGTTGAGTACTGGAATGCGGTCGTCGTATCCTTTTGAGGACAGCGTGTACCCAGTCCATCTCACCGATAGTTGCGACGGTGCCTTCACACCGTGCTGATCTTTCAAGTTCCCTGTGCGATGAATGCGGAAGCCCGCTCCGGGCTGCAGCAACATGAGGACATCCAGGAATTCCAAGCCCAACCGAAGTTGGGCCTTGTGCTCCTCAGAACAGAACGCATAAACGCCTGCTGAGGGAAAGGGGAAGTACTGCCTCCCGACTTCTTCGTTCTTCCCAACTGCCTCCGTGTAACAGTTTGCAAGGAGACGGGCCACACCTCCGACTCCCCCTGCCACACGCACCCGTACCAGGCTGGAGTGCTTCCTGCCTCGCCGTCTCGGAGTGTGAAGCACCAGCAGCTCTTTTCCGAGCTCCATATCGGCGAACCCCACCATGGGTCTGTAAGGCCCATTGTTGTTTCGCTCTGCGCAGTCGCTCACCTCCTTGTGCAGCAGCAGCCTGTGGCTGCAACCGTGAGGTGTGTCGAGGTATGGATAGGGCCCGAACTGTAGATGCAGACCCTTCTTGACCGTTTCACCGATCTCAAACAAGTGCATGACGCCTCCTGGGGCGAGAAGCCAGTTCTCACCCAAGGTTCTTATGCCCTTGGTTGTGGTTTTATTTGTCAGCTCGCTGCGAGAAACTCGCGCTGCGACAAAGCACACGTCACGGCATCGATCGCAATGTTGATCGCCTCGACGAGGTGCTTGTTCGAGAGCACTTCGCGGTTGAGGCGGATCACCCTGAGCTCACTGAGGGCCTCGACGCAGAGGCCACGGTTGCTCACGGGCAGAAGTCCACGAAGGCGGTTGTACTCCACCTTCAGGTCCGCATTGCGGAGGGCCTCGTAGCAGAAGAGGACCACTTCGTTGGCGGTCTCGTAGGTCGTCGAGTCGAAAGTCGTCGGGTCGAGTGACATGGTGTCCTCCTTTCAAGGGTAAAAGTACGGCCAGAAGTACTCCCCCGCAAGTCTTTTCTTCACTACAAGAACAAGACGGGAGTGTGTCGGAGTAGCTGACTTGCCACACGTGTGGCACTTGTGCGGAGCTAAAAGAAACGCGCCCCTACAACCAGAGGTCTCTCAACTGCCAGGGAAGGAGCTGAGGAGAGACTTGGGAGGGGCGCGCAGAAAGTCGAAGAGTCTGTTTGGACCTGTTGCACATCAGGTTGGAGGCCGACTCAACGACAGAACATGTACTACTCTTCCAGAGTCTCGAGCATCTGGTGGTAGTGAAAGGGGCACGCCGCTGGCGCGGCCCCTTTCGTGCGTCACTTCTTCATGGGACTGGAGGGGAGCTCCGGTTCGCCACGATTCATGACCGCTCCCACGATGAAGTAGCCCAGTACCGTGCCAGCGGCGACTACGCCGATGCCGATGCCTGCGGCCTTCAAGGTGGATACCAACGAGGTCTGCTTCACGACCTCCAACCGCAGCTTCCGAATCTCGTCGGACTGGTGGTTGACCGCGTGAACAACAGTGTCGACAGGACCGTCACCCGTGGGTGCCGATGCGATGCCAACGTGCTCGTGGGTCGTGCCTTCCTTCTGCGTCGTTTCCATTTCTCGAACCTCCTGGTTGTCGTGACTTGTTTCCCTGTTTGCGGCTTGGACTACTGTCCTTCCACGGTTCTTATGCCGTGTTTCCTTCTGAGTTTGCACCTCAGGTACGTCTAGGAGCAGACCGTGTCTCTTCATGTCTGCGTTGTCGACCAGCCTGAACTTCAAACTTGGTTCCTTCTCATCCACTATGCTGCCTCCTTTGTTTGCGTTCCCTGCGCTTTCTCGATCGCCTCACCTTGTGCCAACGCCAGGGCGAACTCTGGGTCGTTGAAGAACCGTTCCTGCTGCTCCTGTCCCCAGTACAAGGGCAGGCGCACCAGTTGCTTGTGCTCCTTTGTTGCCTTCTGGTGCTCCAGCTGCAGCTCTCGGAACTCCCGTGCTACCCTGGCTGGGTCCTTCCCCGTTAGGGCCAGACGTTCCAGCTCATCGAGCTTCTTCAAGAACGTCTCCCCCCGCTTCTTGTCTGCCAGGATGCCGAGGTTGGCCCGAAGCTTTCGCATCGGGCCAATCAGGGACCTGACCATCGCCATGAAGGTGGCGATCACGAGCACACCTGTCATTGCGCCACGTCAGTGTGCGTGTGCCGCTTGTTGCTGATCTCACTTTGCAGCTTGTGCACCTTGTCTTGCAGCTCCTGCATCCGTCTCTCTGACAGCTCGCGCCCTGGCCTGAGCAGCTGGCGCTCGTCGTAGGCACCCACATCCTTGCCGATGAAGTAGGCCGTGACGACTCCTACGATTGCAGCCAGCGTTGTGAGCCCGATGACGGTAGCGGCTGCGCCTTTTGCCATGGGTACTTCTACCGGAACGAACACCAGGTTATTCGGGTCGATGATTTGAGCCTCCATTGTAGTATCTCCTTCCACAGTTCTTATGCCCCCCTGGGGGGCTGAATTGCCTGTTTGGGGCTGTTTTAGGGGCTAAAAAGGGGGCTTCTGCCACCCCCCTTCCCTACTACTCGAGGGGTCCGAATCGGACTGCGTAGGCCGCAACGATGTCCTCGAGCTCCTCGATCTTGCTGTGCATGTTGGCGAAGCACTCGGTGAAGGTGTGGAGCGTGTCCTCGGGGAGGTCACAGCCACACTGGTCGCACTTGCCGTCCGCCATCACTTCCCCTTGGGTTCGACCCACTCATGGGGCAGCTCAACGGTCTCCCTCTCCGGCAGCTCGTCGGAGAGCCTGGCCGAACTTGTGAACCCATGGCGCTGTTGTTCTGCCCTCATCACCTCGAGCAGATCATTCAATCTCTGCACAGTGGAACGTTCAGTAGCTTGTATTGTTGAAGTATCCATTAGTAGCCTCCACGGTTCTTATCCCCCCTCAGCAGAAGAATTTGCGTGGGTAGCTAAAAGAACAGGCTCAGGCCTGTTCTTCTCCCCTTTCGGGGACCACTACATCGTTACGCATATGGCCACGGCGGTCAGGTTCCACGAGCTCGTGCCCTCACTGCCGCCTTCGCAGTACCAGTCGGCTGCAGTTGACGTGGTGCTCACGTTCTGCGGCATGCTCTCGATGGTGGGGTTCTGGCTGAGCCCGCCGCCGCCGTAACAGCTTCCGCTGAGCAGGATGTCTGTGGCCTTGGTGCAGGTAGCCGCCACGGTGCCGGTAGCGTTACCAGCTACGGTGACCGAGCTCGTAATGACGTACAGCTGGGTCTTGCTCGAGGGCGACCCGTTGGTGCCGGCGGCGCCTGTAGCCCCCGTTGCACCGGTTGCTCCAGTGGAACCTTGGACGCCTTGAAGTCCCTGCTGGCCCTGGGGCCCCTCTGCGCCTGCTACTCCCGTCAGACCAGCGGGTCCTTGTGTTCCCTGTGCTCCTGGTAGGCCCATCGGACCGACAGGTCCAGTGGGGCCAGCAGGTCCTTCTTGTCCCTGACAGGTGCAGCTGCCCCCATCTTCGCCAGCTTTGGCGTCCTGGATGTTGCTGATGCCGCTGCCCCCGCACGCGATGAGGATTCCGAGAAAGGTGAATGCGATTGCCTTGGTGTTCATGGTTGTTGCCTCCAAGGTCCTTATCCCCATCCGGCTAGTGGAATTGCCTGTTTAGGGGCTAAAAGAAGGGCCTCAGGCGCCCTTCTCCGCTACTGCCCCAACATCACGTCGTAGCGTCGCCGGATGTGGTCTGAGAGGTCCCGCATCTGCGGCGGCTTCTTTCTCGGCTAGTTCCCACCGCCCCATTGGCATCATGACTCCCTCCGAACCAGGGTGTTGCCACAAGGGCACTGCCGGACAGCCAGAACCACAGGGGAGTCGGGTTCGTAGGTCCACTTGTCCTTCCCATTGGCGGGCAGCGCCAGGGCGAAGAACTCTTCTTCCGTGTGCGTGCGGTTGCACACCTTGCACGTGCCGGGCTCGTGGGTGATGGGGATCTCAGTCTCGTAGTCTTCCGTAGCGATCGTTGAGTTGTTCATGTTGGTAGCCTCCAATGTCCTTATACCCTTGGGGATAGTGGAATTGCCTGTTCTAGGGGCTAAAAGAGGGGCCTTCAGCCCCCTCCCGTATCTTCCTGAATGCCTCCCCGTACTCCGCCGCCCTACTACAAGTCCTTGTAGATTCTCTCGAAAGTGTCCCTGTGCCATGTTAGCCTCCTCGTAGTTCTTACTCCGCGTCCTGCCTAGGAGGTGTCCCATCGTTATGTCCAGTAGCGAGATTGCCCAGCTCAATGGGCAGTTCCAGCAGGCGAGCATGCAGCGCATGTCTTACGCCTCGGCGATCGGACAAGGCGCCATCTACGGGGGGATGAGCGGACAGGGTGGCGACGCCGCAATGGGCAAGGCCATGAGCGCCGGACAGTCTATTGGAGCTCCACTACTTGGTGGGGCGATGGGCTTGATGGGCCTGGACCCCATGTCCATGGGCCTAAAGGCTGGGATGGGGGCCTTTGGAGCTGGTGCAGGCCTCGGCGGGGCGGCATTGGCAGCTGGTGGGGTTGCCCTTCCGATGATGGCGGCGGGGGCTGCCATCAACTACGGCGCCGAACAGATGTACGCGGGGGCCGGTCAGCAGCAACAGCTCAATCAGACCCTCCGGAGCTCGTTCAACTTCCGCAACCAGCATGGTGGGACCGGCTTCTCTCGCTCGGACATGAGCTCCATTGGCGGGATGGTACGGGGAATGAGCGAACAGTTCGGCCCAGGGGGGGAGATCGCTTCCTTTGGAGAGCTCTCACAGCTGGCTGGGAAGATGAGCTCCATGGGCCTGGCCCAGGGGGTACGTGACGTTCAGGAGTTCAGCCGACGCTTCAAGGACATGGTCGGCACCCTCAAAGGCATGGCCAAGGACTTGGGGACCACCCTTGAGGGGGCCATGGAATTCGCCGCCGCCGCCAAGCAGTCCGGCGTCTTTGGAATGGCCTCTGCCGGGAAGTTCACAGGCGCTGTCCGAGGAGCTGCAGCGTCTGGCGGCCTTGCCGTCAGCGAGGTGACGAGTGCCGCGAGCATCGGGTCCCAGATCTCACGCTCGATCGGAGGTCTTGGAAGCCAAGGTGCCATGGCAGGCATCAGAACCATTGGTCAGATCGGCACTGCCCAGCAGATGGGAGTGCTTTCAGAGAGCGACATCTACAATGCCACTGGTCTGACAGGTGCTGAGGGCAGGCAGGCCTTCGCCTCAAGCCAGATGCAGAGGGCAGGGTCATGGCTTCAGAGTGGGCGCGGGCGCCGAATGCTGGCCTCAGTGGCTGGGAAGAACGGCACACTCGATGAATCAGCCGTTGAGCAGATCATGGCTGGTGGTATGGGCATCTCGGAGACGATGGAGCAAGACCGCGCTCACGTCACTGGGCACGGTGCGCCGGTCAACAGGGCCAACTTCATCCGCAACGAGGGCCGTCTCAGGGGTGCTGCACTCGCACGCTTCGGCGCTTTCCTCCCGGCCATGCAACTCCAGCAGTGGGCACAGAGCAAGGGGATCAACATCAACGAGATGGATGACCGCTCCATGCTCTTCGCCCAGCGTCAGCTTGGTATGGGGCGAGACGAGCTCGACTCTGCGGTGAAGATGGCGACTGCGATGCCCGAGATCATGCGGACGATGCAGGGCTCGGAGCGGCAAGACCAGTACTTCCAGCAGCTTGCTCAGCAACGTAAGGGTCGTGGCATCGAGGGTGTGAAGCAGCGCTACGAGCAGGCCCGTGAGATCGTCAACAACAAGCTGCAGAAGGTCGGCCAGGATATCTTCAACACCGGGTCTGAGTTCGTCGACAACTTCATGAACGATCTGATGGGCACCTATGTGGAGACGTACTCCAAGGACATCGATCGCGCGATGCAGGACATGCGGTTGGGTGGGGCCACGGGAGCCAGTGCTGCTTCGAGAGTGTTCGGCATGGGTGGCAACCGTCGTATCGCTTCGACGCGTATGTCTCTGGGCGCACATGCTGGAGGTAGTCTCTCCTCGCAAATGAGTAGGGGTGTGGAGGGCGACTTCGGAGAGAACGTGAGTCGTGGTTTCCGCATGGGCGGGGGTGGAGCAGGACTACTGGCTGGTGGTATCGGTCTCATGTCAGGTCTGGGTGGAGCGGCAGGAGGTGCTGCTTCGTGGATTGTGAATGGGGAATCCGCTGACTCCAAGATGGGGAAGGTAGGCTTCAACCTCAGGGGTATGAGCGACGAGCAGAGGAGGGCCAAGCTCTCCTCCATTGAGATGTCGAGGTCGGCGTACTCAAACAGCGGCACCACAGATCTAGATGCTGCAACGAGAGACAAGATCCGCAGTGCGTACATCTTCGGAGTCGGTGGGTCTGGTGACGACCGCGTTGTGAGCATCCAGGCTGCCCTCGAGCGTTCAAATCCAGCTGCAGCTAAGCGGCTTCGAGAGGCCAAGACTCCAGAGGCAAAAGCCGCAATCATTGGTCAGATTGAACGCGGTGCCGGTGTTGGTGAAGGGGGCTCTGGACTCCTAGGGAACTACGGAACGCCTGAAGGCATCGGTGGAATGGTTGCTCCACAAGGCGGCTTCAGCAGTACATCCGAGGAGAACAAAGCCTTCGCACGAGCGATGGGCGCTGGCTCGTACGGTAAGACTGAACGAGCAGCTGGTGCTGCTGGTGGTGCTGGTGGACTCTGGGCTGCTGGTGTCGCTGGTGGGATGGCAGGCGGTGTAGTGGGGGCCGTAGTGGGCATGGGTGCCTACGCCCTAAAAGGCAA
>Ga0302324_100010007_pt1 | contig 19709 bp, 17 predicted proteins | sample Palsa_T0_1_FD_201949 | JGI IMG/M metagenome (GOLD analysis project Ga0302324, IMG submission 201949) | Peat permafrost microbial communities from Stordalen Mire near Abisko, Sweden - Palsa_T0_1 | ecosystem: Environmental > Terrestrial > Soil > Palsa > Peat permafrost | place: Sweden: Abisko...
CGGACGGTGGCTTGGATGGCCCGAGTGGTGGCTTCGATGTCCCGAATCCAGGCCTTTGCGGCCCGGATAGTAACTTGGGCGGCCCGAACGGTGGCTTGTGCCGCCCGGACGGTGACTTGGACGGCCCGGACGGTGACTTGGACGGCCCGGACGGTGACTTGTGTGGTCCGGACGGTGACTTGGACGGTTCAAGTCATGGCTAGAGCGGTGCAAGCCTGGGTTTGGATCGGCCAAGTCACCGTTTGCGCGGTACGAGCTTACGTCCGGACGGTTCAAGCCATGGTTTGGGCGGAGCATGTTTGTGTTCGGACGATCCAAGTCACCGGTTGGGCGGAGCGAGCCTGGGTCCGGACGGTCCAAGTCACCGGTTGAGCGGTGCAAGCTTGGGCCCGGACGATTCAAGTCCCCGGTCGGGCGGTGCAAGCCTGCGTCCGGGCGGTCCAAGTCATGGGTTGCGCGGAGCAAGGTTGGGTCCCGGCGTTGGAATCGCGCGTCCGAGTGACGGAAATGGCCGCTCACCGCAATCTCTAAGGTGGGATGGCTCGACTGCGACTGCTTTGCCAAACGCTGGCGACGGGCCTGGCCCTGATGAGCTCGGGATGCAACGGTCCGCGTCCGTACTGCAGCGGTCGCGTCGATTGTACCGATGGAAGTCCGATGGTGGCGCTTGGTGGCCAGTCGGACCCAACCGTCGCGACTGCCACCTATCACAATCCGTGCGAGATTGACCTCGACTTTGGAAACGTGCCGATCGGCTGGGTCGATAGTGCCACCGTCGAGGTTAAGAACGTTGGGACGAGCGCCCTCGACCTGTCGCAGGGGACTCCAGACTCCGATCAGGAATTCAGCCTGAGCTCACAGAACCCCCAGCAGACCGTCCAGCCCAGCAATCTCGCCAACTTCATCGCGACATTCCGTCCCGACAAGGTGGGGCAGGCCAGCTCGACGTTTACGATCCAGACCGACGGTTGGAATTCCCAGTGTTCGGCCGCGACCGGCGGCAGCTGGCCTCAGGACATCGTGACCGTCCGTCTCGCCGGCAATGGGGTCCAGCTCAGCCTGGTGGTGCAACCCGATGCCGTCGACTTCGGCAACACCCTCATCAACACGACGGTGAAGAAGGGCGTGATGCTCATCAACAAGTCGACCGCGCCGGTGACCGGAATCAAGGCCACCGTCATCGGGGGCGACGCCAACCTCTTCGTAGTCAACAACGCACCCGGCACCTTGGGCCCTGGCGATTCGGCGACGGTCGACATCAGCTATTCGCCGCTCGCGTTCGAGACGAGGTCGCTCGCCAGCGTCGAGTTTGGCGGATCGGATGGCGAGAAGACCTCCCTCAATCTCTTCGGCGAGCCAGTGGGGGTGGCCCTGACGATTGCGCCCAACCCCTGCGACTTTGGCTTCGTGCCGCTGAACACGACCGGCGTGTGCTGCACGACGGTCACCAACCAGGCCAACGTGCCGGTCCAGATCACCGGCGCCAGCGACTTCGCCAGCGAGGGCGGGGCGTTCGCGTTGGCCACCACCGATGATTCGACCCCTCCCAGCCCTCAGAGCCCCATCGACATCCCGGGAGGCGCAAGCGCCCAGGTCTGCTTCAGCCTCACGCCGCCCATCACGCAGCAGTACTCCGGCCAGGTCACGCTCATCACAACCGACCCGAGCGGGACGAACCCCGTCATGCAGCTCGCCGGCTGGGGCGGAGGGCCGCAGATTTCCTGCGCCCCGATGAGCATCGACTTCGGCCAGACCCTGGACCAGAGCATCACGACGGTGCCGGTGCTCTGCACCAACACCGGGACCGCCATCCCGGTGACGAACCTGATCCTCGAGCCGCCGACCGCCAGCCCGTCCATGTTCTCGGCCCAGTTCGACCAGACCAAGGACGTCTATCCGCTCAACGGTCTGGCGCCGGGGCAGAGCGCGCAGATCGACGTCAGCTACGCGCCGACCGATACCGCCGGCGACAAGGGTACTCTGTTCCTCAGGAGCAATGGCGGGAAGGGCAAGACCCTCGAGATCCCGCTCTCCGGGCAAGGCCTCGACGTCCCACCCTGCCAGTTCGTGGTCAGTCCGTCGCAGCTCGACTTTGGCAACGTCCAGCTCGGCGATACCTCGCAAGCGCTCTCGTTCGAAGTGCAGAACGTCGGCACAGATGCGTGTCTCGTGCAGGGTGTGGGAATCGACTACGACCCGGCCGGCGCCTTCCAGATTCTCTCGACGAGCATTCAACCCGATCCCACGACGGGCGAGATCGTGATTCCGCCTTCGGTCGCAGGTGGCGCGTCCGGCTTGATCGTGGCGCTGGAGTTTGCGCCGACCGTTCAGGCGAAATCGTTCGCGGCCGAAGCGGCCTTCGAGATCTCCGATCCCGCCGACCCCCATCAGGTCGCGCTGCTCACCGGAAGCAGCGAACCAACCTGCCTCGTGATTGCCCCGCCGGCCTTGAATCTGGGCGACGTCGCTGAAACGGGCATGCTGTGCACCAATGCCAGCCGCGACTTCAAGATCTTCAACGCCTGCAGCACGCCGGCCACCATCCACTCCATCACCGTGCAGTCGGGTCCCGCGGATCTGGCTCAGCAGTTCTCGGTTTCGGCCGGTGAGTCGCTGCCCTTCACCCTCGCGCCGGGAGACGCCGCGGCGCTCTGCGACGTTTCCTTCGAGCCCTCCACGCTCGGGACCCACACCGCCGAGGTGCTCGTCTCGGACGGGAATGTCGAGACACTCCTGCCCGTGACCGGTCAGGCGGTTTCGACCGGTACCGTTTCGGAGACGTTCGTGGTGACGCCCGCCCGGGCCGACATTCTGTTCATCATGGACGTGGATGGCGATGCGGTTGACCAGGCCAGGATCGCGGGGGAGATGCCCGCCTTCCTCGCGGCGGCGGGCCAGATTGACTACCGCCTCGCGATCACCACCGACAACGACCTTCCCGCCGACCCGACCGCCGAGCTTGGTCGCCTCCTGCCCTGTCCCGGCTGTTCGGTTGACGGCCTGGCGCCGACCATCGTCTTGCCGTCGAGCGTGCCGGACGGTGGCAGCGCACCCGATCCGCAGTGGCCGGGCGCATTCGCCTCGGTGTGGACCTCGGCCATCGCGGCCCACACGCACTATTCGCTCACGGGCAAGCCCTCCCAAGGGCAAACCGGCATCGTCGTGATGGTGAACGGGACCGTCCTCAGTCAGCTCGCCGCGCCTGGCGAGCCCAACTGGACCTACCAGTCGAGCGTCGATGCGATCGTCTTCAACCCCAGCGTTTACTCGCCCATGACCGACGATACGATCACGGTCACCTATCCGATCGGCTGTCAGTAGCTCCGGCCACCTCAAGCGCTCCTCTACCGCCCTTGACCATGGTGACCACCAGTGGTTACCTGGCAGCATGAAGGCTATCGGCATCAAGCGGCTCAAGGCCCAGCTCTCCGAGATCGTACGGATGGTCAAGGCCGGAGAGACGATTCTGGTCACGGAGAGAGATGAGGTCGTGGCGGAGCTGCGACCGGCTCGACGGCAGCTCGCAGCTCCGACGGAGATCGAGGAGATCCTGGACGAGCTTGCCGACGCAGGGGAGGTCAGCCGCGCCGGCCTCCCGAAAAAGGGATGGAGGCCGGCGGCGTTGAAGGGCCTGCCGGCGGGCACCGCGCTTCGAATCCTCGATGAGCTGGGCGGTGAACGCGACGACCCTTCGTGATCATCTACCTCGACACCTCGGCTGCGCTCCGCGCAGTTGTGGAGGCGGGCGCGAGTCCGGAAATCGAGGAACGGATTGCCGCCGCCGAAGCGATTCTGTCTTCGCGTCTGGCAATCGTCGAGTCTGCGCGCGTGTTTCACCGATTGCGCCTTGAGGCAAAGCTCGCGGGGCGGCATCTTGACGAGCTCGAGCGCGCCGTGGACGAGCTGTGGTCTCGAAGCGAGATCTGGGAGCTGAGCAAGACAATCTGTACGGCGGCCGCGAGGGTCGCGCCGAGCCGCAGGCTGCGGACCCTCGATGCTCTTCATCTCGCCACCTTCCAAGCGGCGCGGCGTCGAATCGCTGGCTTGGAGCTGGTGACCGCCGACGAGAGGTTGCGACAAGCCGCGGGAACGCTCTGAGCTGCGGGCCAGCCCAGGGGCTGGCCCTACTTCGCGGCCAGGTCGGCCATCTGCTTGGAGGCCTTCTCCATGGCGGCCATGGCCTCGTCGTTGCCGCGCAGCGTGGTGACGCTCTCGGTCATCATGCGCGCCAGCGAGTCGATGGCGTCGAAGATCTGGGTCACGCCCTCGTTCTGCTGCGAGACGGCGCTCGCGATCTGACGCACGGCCGACGAGCTGTCGCGCACGATGGTGGACAGCTCGCGCAGGGTGTCGCCGGCGGCGCGGGCCTCGACCAGGCCGGATTCGGCGCGCGTCACGCCTTGCTCGCTGATGCTGGTGGCCTGGCGCATGGCGAAGCGGATGTCCTCGAGCACGTCGCGCACCTGGGCCACGGCCTCGATGGATTGGTCGGCCAGGCTGCGAATCTCGCGCGCCACGACCGAGAAGCCCTTGCCGTGCTCGCCGGCGCGCACGGCCTCGACGGCGGCGTTGAGCGCCAAGAGGCCCGACTGGTCGGCCAGCGACTTGACGGTCTTGGCGATGGATTCGATCTGCTGGGTCTGGGTGCCGAGCCGGTTGACGTGCACCCCGACGGCCTGGACCTGGTCCCGGATCTCGGTGAAGCCGTTGAGGCTGCGCGAGATGGCGTCCTCGCCGGACTGGCCGAGCTCGTCGCCCCGTGAGGCGATCTGCAGCACGGCGGCGGCGGTCTCGGAGGCGCTGTTCGACATCTGCCGGATCTCCTGGGCCGTGACCTGCGTCTCCTGGATCGAGATCGACTGCTGATCGAGATTCGCGCGCTGGCGATCGCTCGACACCATCAAGGCGCTGAGCGCGCTGTTGAGCCGCAGCGAGGAGGTGAGCAGCGCATTCTCCTCGGCGCTCGGCATCGGTGGTGGCGCGGAGGCTTCAGCCGCTCGGCGACGCCGCTCGGAGGCCGCCAGCAAGCCACCGGCCCCCAGCGCCGCGGCGAGGCTCGCGATTCCCTCCCGCAGGCCGGGAGAGCTGCCGCCCAGCACTACGAGAAAGGCCAGCACCAGCGCTCCGGTCAAGAGCCCGATCCACACCGGGCGCAGGTCGGGTCCCAGTTTGACCGGCGCTTCGAGCTGTGTGCGTGGGACGCTCAAGCCTGCCTCCGGATTCGCGACATGACGGAGGACACTTCCGTCAGCAACCGGCCGGAAGCGCAATCTTTCTTGGAGAGGAAGGCGTCCGCCCCGGCCGCCATGCCGCGGGCGCGATCGCTGTCGGCGTCGCGCGCCGACACCAGCACCACCGGCACGTTGCGCGTCTCGGGCCGGCTGCGGAGCTTGCGCGTGAAGGCCAGGCCGTCCATGCCCATCATCATGACGTCGGCCACCACCACGTCGTAGCTCCCGGTGGCGAGCTGTTCGAGCGCCTGCTGGCCGCTGCTGGCGGTGTGCACCAGGAAGCCTCCCGATTCCAGGGCCGCGCGATGCAGCGCGCGGGCGGTGAGCGAGTCGTCGACCACCAGCGCGCGGTGCCCGGCACTGGTGATGGTGGTGAGCAGGCGCTCGGGGTCGGTCAGCCACTCCGATCGGACGATGAGCATCAGCTGCCCCTGCGCCAGGACCGCGGCGCCCTGGTAGGCCGGCAAGGCCCGCAGCTCGGGAGGCAGCGGTCGGATGACCAGGTCGCGGTCGCCCAGGACCTCGTCGACCGCCAGCGCCAGCTGCTGTCCTTTCGAGCGCAGCACCATCAGGGGCTTGCCCTCCTCGACCATCCCGAGCGGCCGCAGCCCCAGCAGAACGCCCAGGTCCGACACCTGCATCACCTGACCGCGGTGCTCGACCTGGATGCGCTTGCGGCCCACCCTCAGCAAAGCCTGTTGCGCGGTGAGCAGGCTCTCGACCGAGGAGAGCGGTATGCCAAAGAGCTGCTCGGCGCAGCGCACCATCAGGACCGGCGAGCTCCCCAGCTCGGCCACCACCGACAGCATGAAGCGCGTGCCCTGGCCTGGCCGGCTCTGGACCTCGAGCGTCCCGTTGAGGGTCGCCACCTGCCGGCGCACGACGTCCAGGCCGAAGCCGCGCCCCGAGGTGGCGGTGACCTGCGCCTGGGTCGTGAAGCCGGGATGGAAGATGAGCTGGTGCAGCTCGTTGGGAAGCAGCACCGCGATCTCGGCCTGGCTGCGCAGGCCGCTGCGGACGGCCTCCTCGCGGATGCGCTGGTCGTCGAGGCCGTTGCCGTCGTCCTCGATCTCGATGAACACGAGATTTCCGCGCTGCTCGATGCGGATGACGATGGCCCCCTCGCTGTGCTTGCCGCGGGCGCGGCGGGCCTGCGGGATCTCGATGCCGTGGTCGACGGCGTTGCGCACCAGGTGAATGAGCGGGGCGCGCAGCGACTCGAGCAGCCGGCGGTCGAGCGAGATCTCGCCGCCCACCACCGAGAGCCGGGCCTCCTTGCGCGAGCGCCGGCACAGGTCGCGCACCGTGCGCTGCAGCGGGTCGAGCACCGTGCGCAGGGGCAGGGTGGAGATCGACTTGAGCCCCTCCTCGAGCGTGGCGACCACGTCCTCGGCTTCCTGCCCGTCGTCGCGCAGGGCGCGGATCACCGAGCCCACCGAGGCGCGCAGGTCGGCGCTCCGGATGCGGTTGGGGCTGCCGTCGCCCTGGCCGGCGGCTTCGCGCTCGCTGGCGATCAGGTTCACGGTGTGCTCGAGATCGCGGCGCCGGTCGTCGAGCCGCAGCCGCAGCTCGCGCAGCCGTTCCACCTCGCGCATCAGCGAGAGCACCTCGCCGGTGTTGACGCGCCAGCTGCCCTCGAACTCGATCGGCACCGAGGCGGCGCTGGTCTGGAGGACCTCGGACTCGACGGGAGTCTCGGCAACGGGTGGGGGAGGGAGACCCACTGGCTGCGCCGACTGCGCGCCGTGGATCTCCAGGAGCGTCGGCTCGGCCTCGCTGGCGGCGCGGGAGTCGGGGAGGGTCTCCAGCTGGTGCAGCGTCAAGAGCGTGGGCAGCGGCGGCAGCTCGTCGTCCTGCCCGGTGGCGTAGGCCTTGGTGTTGAGGATGAACAGGTCGGCGCCGCGCAGCAGCGCGTCGGCCAGCTCGGCGGGCATGCGGCTGAGCTCCTTGCGAAAGGGGCTCAGCAGATCTTCCATCTGGTGGGCCAGCTCGGCCAGGTGCTCGAGACCGAGCGTGGCCGAGGTGCCCTTGAGGGTGTGGAGACCGCGCGCCAGGCCGTCGTAGATCTTGCGGCGGTCGTCGACCGAGATCTCGCGCTCCAGCTCGACCAGCCCGGCCTGCAGGCTCTGGGCGATCTCCTCGGCCTCGACCGCGAAGCTCGGCAGCAATTCTTGAAGAAGGGGATCAAGCCTCATCGCGTCGATCTCGGCGGCGCTCGAGCAGCCGGTGGATGTCGAGCAGCTGGATCTGGCGCCGGTCGGCGGTCTGCAGCTCGAGGATGGCCCGCGCGCGGCTGGTGGCCCGATCGCGGGCCTGGTCGATCACGCGGCGGGGCAGAGGGGTCGGCCGCGGAATCTGCTCGCAATCGAAGGCCACCAGACGCCCGCCGCCCAGCTCGAGCACCAGCAGGGTCTGCGGGTCCTCGCGCCAGCCGGGGTTGCCGAGGAGCGAGGCCAGGCTGAGCACCGCCACGGCCTGGCCCTGAAAGCGCAGGATGCCGACCACGTGGGCCGGGGCGAGCGGCACCGGGGTGACGCCCTTGAGCGGCAGGGCGGCGCGCATCGACGCCAGCGGGACGGCGTAGTGCTCGTCGCCCAGAGGAAACTCCGCCAGCCAGAAGAGGGCCTCGTCGCCTTCGGCCGTGGGCGGCTTATCGCGGATGACCTGCGCGCGCTCGGCCAAGAGCTCGCGCACCTGGGCGGTGGGCGGCTCGTCCTCGAGGTCCTTGCGCCAGTCGCTCACGTCGAGCTCCCGAGAGACGCCTGGGCCGAGGCCAGCACGAAGGCCACCGTCATGGGGGCCGGCGCCGCCAGCACCTCATCCAGCGGGCGGTCGCGGCAGCCGTCGAGCACCTCGCGCATCAGTCGCTGGCCGCTGCTGCGCTCGCCGAGCCGCAGGTGCAAGAGCGCCCGCTCCAGCCGGGCCGGCAGATAGTCGGGGACCCGGCGGACGAGGTTGTCGAGCAGCTCGTCGGCCCCGTCGGTGTCCTCGGTCTCGATCAGGGCCAGCGCCCGGAGGTGCAGCGCGACCGGCTCGGCCGGGGCAGCGCCGATGGCGGCGCCTTGAGAAGCCGCGACGCGCGGTGAGGGGGTCCGTGCCCGCGCATCGCGCCGGCGGACCTGCGTCGTCAGCCCGCGCCCCTGGAGAGCCATGGCGGTGGCGGCGCGCACATCGGCGTCGGCGTCCGCGAGCCGCTCCCGTCGCTCGCGGCGGTCGGTCTTGAGTTTCGGCGAGGAGGTCGTCGACGAAGTCGACTCCGACCGCGCGGCGGCGCGCTCGTAGATCTGCAGCTCGGTGGGCCCGACCCGCTGGAAACCCGGGGGCACCTCGGGCACGTCCATCGAACCGAAGACCAGCACGCCACCGGGGGCGAGGGCGGTCGCGAGGTAGACGATCGCCCGGGCCGCGGTCTCGCGCGCGAAGTAGACCAGCACGTTGCGGCAGAAGATGAGATGGAACGTGCCGAAGCTCGCCGGGAGCGGCAGCAGCAGGTTGTGCTCCGCGAAACTCACCGTCCGCCGCAGCCGGTCGTCGACCTCGATGCGTTTGTCGGGCAGCTCGTGAAAGGCCGGGACCAGCTGCTGCGCATGGCGGACCGACCAGCGCCCGTAGCGGCCCTGGCGGGCCACCTCGATGTTCCGCGAGACGAGGTCGGTGCCCAGGACTTCGAGCTTGCGCTCGCCCCCCCGCATCAGGCCCAGCAGGAAGGCCGCCAGCGAGTAGGTCTCCTCGCCGGTGGCGCAGCCCGCGCTCCAGACGCGCAGCCGCGCTTCATGCGTCAGGCGCGGCCAGATCCGGGCGGCGATGAAGTCGAACTGCTCGGGGGTCCTGAAGAAGTAGGTCTCGCCCACCGAGACCGCCTGGCAGACGTCGTGCACGAGCGTGGGATCGCCCTCGCGGATCGACTGCTCGAGCTGGGCTTCGGTGCAGCCGCGCAGCCGCTGGCTGACGAGGCCGGTGAGGGCCGTGTGCAGGATGGCGTCGGCGCGGAAGCCGGTCCAGCTGATGGTGCGCTCCAGCAGGTAGCGCAGCAGCGACGCGGAAACCGGCTCACTCATGGTCGGCCTTGGCAAGCTGGGTAATCGGACGCTCTTCGAGCTGCCGCACCACCCCGGGCAGCTCGCGCAGCGCGCGGCGGGAGACGAGCGCGCGCGGGTCGATGACGGCGCGGGTGCCTTTTTCGGTCCGCACCACCGCCGCCAGCAGCTCGCCCAAGGACCCTTGATCCTCGAAGCCCAGCTGGCTCGGGAGTCGGATGTCGGCCGGCTCCAGGTCCTCGGGGTCCTCGATCTGGTCCACCTGCAGCGCGAAGGGCACCACCGCGCGGTCGAAGATCACGAGCTTGCGGTCGACGAAGGGCACGGTGTGCGTGAGCCCCAGGCGCGCCGCGAGATCGAGAAGCCCCAGCGGCTCGCCCTCGTAGACGAACATCTGGCGGAGGTAGGACGGGCCGCCCGGCAGCCGCGTGGTGGCGGGCTGCAAGAGCACGCGCTGAACGGCCAACAGCGGCACGCCCAGCTCGAGTCCCCCGGCGCTCATGAACAGCACCGACATCCCGCCGCGACGGGCCCGGTCGGCGGCCTCCTCCAGCACGCGCGCCACCTCCGAGAGAAGGCTTTCGGCGCGCAGCGGCTTGCCGAGGAAGCCCTGGGCGCCCGCCTTGCGCAGCTCGTCCTCGCGCTTGAGCTCCGAGCTGACGATCAGGACCGGGATGTCGGCCAGGTCGCGATCGGCTCGCAGGCTGGCCAGCACGTCGGCGCCGCCCAGCGTGGGCATCGAGAGATCGAGCAGGACCGCCTGGGGGCGTTCGCGGCGCATCTTCTCGAGGGCTTCCAGGCCGTTGACGGCGGTGGTGAGCTCGTAGTGGCCGCTCAGAACGGCGGTCTCGAAGGCCAGGATTGCTTCGCTGTCGTCGACGAGCAGGAGGTGCGGCAGGCTCAACGGCATCCCTTTTCACCTGAGTTGTCAGTGACTTGTCAGGGTGACGGACGAGTGGATTCCTCGATCAAAGCGGTCCGCCACGCGCGGGTCAAGGTTTCGGGGTGCCGATTTCCCTACAGAGCCGGCATCTTGGATTCCCGCCGCGCGTTCCGTTAGAAGGGAGGCGTATCTCCTCCCCCGTCAGGGGGAGAGTAGGGAGGGGGGTCAAGGATGGTTGAAGTTGCTGACGTGGCTCGCTTTCGCGCTGTCCGCCGCCTCGAGCCCTGACCCGGTCGGCGACTTCAACAGCGGGATGGCCGCCGAGCGGCGCGGAGACCTGAGCGCCGCCGCCGCGTGGCTCGACCGGGCGCAGCGATTGGCTCCGCGCTGGGCGCTTCCCAAGCTGGAGTTAGCCGAGGTCTTGCTGGCCGAGGGCGGAGCGCCGGACCGGGCCATGGCGCTCTTGGGAGACGTGCAGCTCCTCGAGTCGCAGAATCCGCGCTTCTACCACCTGCGAGGGCTGGCGCTGATGGAGAAGGGGAATCCCGCGCTGGCGGAAGCTTCGGAGCGGGCCGCGCTGTCGCTGCGGCCGGAGTTTCCGGAAGCCCGCCAAGCGCTCGGCGAGGCGCTGTGGGCGGGCGGCAAGCGCGACGAGGCGCTTCAAGTGTGGCGCGAGCTCTCCGCTCGGCAACCCCACGACACTGCCCTGCGTGCGATGCTCGTCGATCGGCTGCTCGACGACGGACGAGGTCCGGAAGCCGAGGCGGAGCTGCGCATCCTCCTCGTTGCCCAGCCCAAGAACCCCATCTGGCACCGGCGGCTGGCGCGCACGCTGGATGCCGAGGGGCGCGGCCTCGAGGCCGCGGCCGAGCGCGACAAGGCCGAGGCGCTGGCGGGAGGTCCGGTGAAGAAGCGGAAGCTGCGGCGGTTGCCGGACAGCAAGCGGTAGCTAAAAATGGACGCGGCCCCCAACCGCGAGGTCAAAGAGCGTCTCCACCGAAGGCGTGAGCGCCAGGATCGAGGTGCCCTCGACGAACGTGTCGAATCGGTTCCGGATCCAGCATAGCCTCAGTCCGACGGGCAGCCGGATCGCCAGCGTGAGATCGCCTCCGAAGGCGTAGCCGTATCCCGGGAAGTCGTTGTCACGCCGGGCGTAGTAGTCGGGCCCTGCAAACCCCAGCTGAAGCCCGGGGTCGGTGTAGAGCTCGACCGCCACGATGCGCTGCTGGTCGGCGATCAACCGTCCGAAGACCTCGAAGGTGGCCCAAGCCGCCGGCCCCATTGCGCTCGTCGGAAGTCCCAGCCCGACATCCATCGCACTCCAGTTACCGAGCTGGTAGCAGCCAATGAGCGCGAGCGCGAGATGAAAGCCGTCCGCGCTTCCGGCCAGCGGCGCTCCGAGGTGGCCGGCCGGCGAATCGTAGGGACTGAGCTGAACTCCGAGGCCCCAGCGTTTTCCCTCGAGGTCGTCGGTTTGCGCCCTCGCAGCTGTGCTGCCGACCAGAGCCGCCAGCGCCAGACAGCGCGTTCCAGTCACTGCGGGCACCCGGCGGGAGTCATCGCCTCGACCCACTCGGAGAGGACCGCGATGGCTGCCTCGTCCGGATCGTGGGTCGGCCCCTGGGGCATGCGCACGAAGGGATCGGGACTCGACATGCGGGCGAGAAACTCCGACGACAGCGGTGCTCCCGGCACGATGACGAAGTGCGCTCCCGCCACCGACTCGACGTTCTTGCAGACCGGAAGCGCGCCGGGCCCGGTGTTCCCATAGTCCCACAGCACGCTCGTGCCGTGGGCCTCGCCGCCGGCGGCATGGCAGTTGGCGCAGTTGGCGTCGAGGTAGCTGCGGGCCCGAGCGTCGAGTCCTCCGTCACCGAAGGTATCGACGAGCATGATGCCCGGGGATGGCCGCACGTCGGCGACGCCCGCGGCAATCAGGTGGCCGATCTGGTCGGTGGTGCCGTCGGCATATGTCCCAGGATGATCCAGCTGCCGGGTGCGCCACCCGAGCGCCCGATCCTGGTGGCAGGTCTGGCACAGCGACGTGCCGGGGACGTGAAAGTAGTCGTCGTGGAGGTCGCCGCGACGGGTCGCGAGCGTCATTCGGGGTGTAGAAGGTCTTGATGAAGTAGGTACCGCTCGGAATGGTCCAGCGGTCGGCCGCCGTTTCGATGCGCGCCCCCGAGGGCACGAACACGAAGCGATGCTTCTGGGCCCCGTCGGAGTAGAGGGAGACGTTGACGTCGTAGGCAACGATCCCGGCGGTTGGCTCCAGCGCCGCGAGCGGCTCCTGAAAGATGCCCAGCTCGGAGAGCTTCTGGGCCGGGGGGCCGCCGGCAGGGGGGGCGACCGGATTGGGGGTGTCGACGCAGGCGCCGATCAACAGACCGAGGAGGAGGAAGCGCCCGGATTCCACACCGGTAACATATGACGGTTTCTTACACTTGCGCATGTGCTTCGAGCGCGCGAATGTGGGCCATTGATGCCCCTTTCCTTTGAATCCCTCGCCCAGTCCTGCGTTGGCCTCGACGTCGAGGTCCCGGTCTTCGGCGGTGAGCGGCGCCGCTACGTCAACCTCGACACGGCCGCCACCACCCCGGCGCTGCGGCAGGTCCAGGAGGCGGTCGATCGTTTTCTGCCGCTCTACTCGAGCGTCCACCGCGGCGCCGGCCACAAGTCGCTGGTCTCCACCGAGGTCTTCGACCGCTGCCGGCAGCGGGTGGCCGAGTTCGTGGGCGCCTCGCTCGCGCATTCGACGGTCATCTTCGGCAAGAACACCACCGAGATGGTCAACAAGCTCAGCCGGCGGCTGTACCTGGCCGAGAACGACGTGGTGCTGCTCTCGGACATGGAGCACCACTCGAATGACCTGCCCTGGCGCAAGGTGCCGAAGGTCATCCGCTTGCCGGTCGACAAGCGCGGCGCCCTCGACCTCGACCAGGTCGAAGACGAGCTGCGCCGACGCAAGGGCCGGGTGCGGCTGCTCGCGGTGAGCGGAGCCTCCAACGTCACCGGGTACCAGCCGCCGATTCACGAGCTGGCGGTGCTGGCCCACCGCTATGGCGCCCTGATCCTGGCGGACTGCGCGCAGCTCGCGCCGCATCGGCGCATCGACGTTCTTCCGCCCAGCTCGCCCGGCCACCTGGACTTTGTGGTCTTCAGCGCCCACAAGATGTACGCCCCCTATGGCGTCGGGGCGCTGGTCGGGCCGCGCGGGTTCTTCGACCAGAGCGAGCCCGACGACGTCGGCGGCGGAACCGTCGAGGTCGTGACGGCCACCCGGGCCTACTGGGCCGCTTCGCCGGACCGCGACGAGCCCGGAACTCCGAATCTCCTCGGGGTCGTCGCGCTCGCGCGAGCCATCGCCTGCCTCACGGAGGTGGGCTTCGACTCGATAGCCAAGCACGAGCGCGATCTGACGGCTCATGCGCTCCGCCGGCTGGCCGACGTGCCGGGCCTGTCGCTCTATGGCGACAAGGCCCCCGTGCCCGGCGAGGATCGCATCGGCGTGATTCCCTTCAACCTTCGGGGCGTCAACCATGCGCTGCTCGCGACGGCGCTGTCGTGGGAGGGCGGGATCGGCGTCCGCAGCGGCTGCTTCTGCGCCCACCCCTTCATCCAGAGGCTCCTTGGAATCGACGATGCCGGTGAGTCCGACCTCACCACCCAGGTGCTGGCTGGCGATCGGCGCGAGCTTCCGGGCCTGGTGCGGATGAGCTTCGGCGTGTTCAGCACCGAGAAGGACGTCGACACCGCCGCCGACCTGCTGGGTCAGATCGCGCGCGAGGGCCTGAGGGGGACGTATCGGTACGACGACGAGGCGGGGGAGTATCGGGCTGAGGGACATGTTGTCGATGTCGATACCGAGCTGGGAATCTAGTTTCTCTGTACGGAGGCTTTGAGGCTGCAGAGGCCGTGCCCGTCTGCGTCGGAAGCCTTCAGCTCTCGTGGTCACGGGTCGCACGCGCGGTCCGCTCAATTCCGAAAGCTTGCGGGTGGCGTCGTCCCTTGACGCTTGGCGCGCACGCTGGCCGCAAGCTCACGGAATCTGAGGCCGTGCGGAGTCCGACCAGCGCTATCTTGCGCAGAACCAGGCACGGGCACGCACACGACTGTCGCGAGCTCGAACTTCAATCAATCAAGACCACAATGCATAGACACTCCTTGTCCTCCTAAGCGCCCCCCGAGTAGGAGAGCAGCCCATAATGGCTCACCCCCGGAACTTGCGGATCCTGGCCGCTCATCTAGGCTTGTCTCGTGACCCTTCAGCCAAGCGTGACGCTCTCGAGTCTGGCGCTGTTTGTCGCGTCCGCTTGCCTGCAGCTCCCAACCGTGAGCGGGCTCTCAGCGGCTGGGGGGGTGGGCTCGGGCGGCACGACCGCGACCTCGTCGACCGGCGGAGGCTCAACTGCTGGAAGCGGCGCCTCCACCGGCACGGCCTGCATCGCCGGCCAGCCCCCGCAGCAGCTCGAATCGTGCGGTGATGCGGGGGCATGCGGCTGTCCGACTCAGTGCGCGACCGACTCCCTCTCCACCCGATTTGACAGCCAGAACCGCGTTTGCGAGGCCGGCTGCCAGAGCGATGCGGACTGCAACATTCTCACGGCCTGCGTGGGAGGGGTCTGCTCCTTGATCGCGTGCGGCGCCGATGCCGGCAACGGGACCTACGCCTTTGCCTGCGCCATAGGGGAGAATTCCGCGCTAGGCAGCTGCGACGTCACACCTCTCGACGGCGGCCGGTCCAGCCTGTGCGTCGCGGGCGGCACCTCCGACACCGGATGCAATACTGTGAGCGCCACTCGCGGGGCGGACGGGGGTCTCTGCCTGCCTGGATACCTTTGCATTGGTCCTCAGACGGGCACGACGGGGACCTGCACCCAGCTCTGCGACGACGTAACGACCTTCTGTCCCTCGGATAAGAGCTGCATGCTGCGGTACAAATCCCCGAACTACGGCTTCTGCTTGTAGGGCTCGCTTACCCGCGCCGGCTCGCTCGCTCCAGCCGATCGCGCACCGCCAGCCAGGCCTCGTCGTCGGGCGGAGCTTCGACCACGATGACGTCCACCCCGCCGGCATCGAGGTCGTGCAGCGCGGCGAAGAGCTCTCGCGCGAATCCCGCGGCCGAGCTGGGCAAGACGCGGATCGCGCCGGCGCTCTCGTCCACCTCGGGCGCGCTCCGGCTCGTATTCCGACCAAAGGCGCGCCGCTTGCCCCGCAGAATCAGCGCGACGCGCCCAGCCGTGCTGCGCGCGCGGGCGATGGCCTCCGCCCGCGGTAAGACTTCGAGCCGCGCCCGGGGTGCGTAATGAACGGGGTCCTGGCCGGGAGAATGGCGGTCCGATTCGCTGCCCAGCGGGGTCGAATCGATCGTCAGGTCGGGCAGGATCTGGCGCAGCTCGGCAGGGGCGATGGCGCCCGGGCGCAGCAGACGCGGCCGGGGGCTGGTGAGGTCGACGACCGTCGACTCGAGCCCCAGCGGCGTGGGACCGCCGTCGAGGATCAGCGCGATGCGGTCCCCGAGTGAGCGCTGGACGTGCTCGGCCCGGGTCGGCGAGAGCGTCTGGTAGTGGTTGGCGCTCGGGGCGGCAATCGGCTCGCCCAGCGCCGCGAGCAAGCCGCGGCTCACGGGGTGCGACGGGACGCGGATGGCGATGGTGGGCTTTCCGCCCGAGAGGGCTTCGGGAATCGCCGGGTCGCGCTCGACGACCAGGGTCAGCGGGCCAGGCCAGAAGCGCTTGGCGAGGAGGCTGGCTTGCAGGGGCCATCGGGACGCCAGCTGGCGGGCGACGCCTTGATCCAGAACGTGGGCGATGAGCGGGTGCGTGGCCGGCCTTCCCTTGGCGCGGAAGATGGCCTCGAGGGAGGCGGGCGAGAGGGCCAGCCCTCCCAGCCCGTAGACGGTCTCGGTGGGGAACGCGACGAGCTGCCCCGACCGGAGGACGTCGGCCGCCTCGCGCAGCACCTCGGGCTGGGGGCGGCGGGGGTCGATGGGAAGGATACGGGCCACCGGGGGATTGATACCTCAGGTGGCCATGGTATTTCTTCTCCCGCATGACTCCCGCGGCCCAGGCCGACCATCCCTTTCTCAACGACCCGCGCGATCGGCCGCTGCTGGTGCTCATCGTCGTGGCGAGCCTGGCGATCCTGCCCTTCGCGGCCTTGCTGTACGTCCCGGGGATGTTCACCTGGTGGCTGGGGCTGCTCTACCTGACGATGATCTCGGCGGTGTTCCTCGATCGCCTGGTCCTGATGCTGCACAACACCAGCCACCGCCCCTTGTTCAAGAACCGCTACCGCTGGCTGAACAACTATGTGCCGTGGGTGCTGGGTCCGTTCTTCGGGGAGACCCCCGAGAGCTACTTCGCCCACCACGTCGGCATGCATCACGTGGAAGAAAATCTCATGGCCGACCTGAGCTCGACCATGCCCTACCAGCGTGACCGGGCCGTCGACTTCCTGCGCTACTTCTTCAGATTCATCTCGCGGGGCATCGCCGAGCTGGTGGGCTACTTCACCCGCAAGAAGCGCTTCAAGCTGCGCGCGCGCCTCCTCAAGGGGGAGACGCTCTACTGGATCGTCGTGGCGGGATTACTCTTCGTGAACTGGCGAGCGACGGTCGTGGTCTTCGTCTTCCCGCCCCTCGCCGTGCGATTCCTGATGATGGCCGGCAACTGGGGACAGCACGCCTTCGTCGACGCCGCCACCCCCGAGGTTCCCTTTCGAAGCAGCATCACCTGCCTTTCGCCGCGCTACAACCGCCGCTGCTTCAACGACGGCTACCACATCGGCCACCACGTGAGCGCGACCCGTCACTGGAGCGAGATGCCGGAGGACTTCGAGTCCAACCGCGAGCAGTACGCCCGCGAGCGCGCCATCGTCTTCAAGGACATCGACTACTTCGGCGTGTGGTGGCTCCTGATGTGGCGGAGCTACGGGCGGCTGGCGCGTCACTATGTCGCGCTGGCCGAGCCGCGCCCAAGCGAGGGCGAGATCATTGCGCTGCTCCGCCAGCGCGTTCGAGCCTTTCCCCGCAGCCTGAACCAAGCGCAAGCGTGAACGAGCCCCAGCCGAGCGCCAGGGTTTGGCACCTCACGGTGGCGGGCGGCGAGGCCCGGGCGCACGAGACCTCGGCGGCCTTTTCTCCAATCGATCACCGGCCCCTCGAGCCGATCGCGGTAGCGACCGAGTCGGAGGTCCGCGCCGCGGTGGCGCGGGCGCGTCTCGCCCAGGAGGAATGGCGCAGCCTGCCCCTGGCCGAGCGTGCCGCCGCCCTCAAGCGGGCGGCCAAGGAGATGCTTCGACGGCGTGACGAGGCCATCGCGCTGGCTCACCGCGAGTTGGGCAAGGTCGAGATCGAGGGCCTCTTCAACGAGGCGCTCGGACCGCTCGAGACCGTGACGGGCTGGATCAAGGTGGTCGAGCGGGCGACTGCGACGCGTTCGGTCCGGCTCAATCCGCTGAGTTTTCCACGCAAGACGGCGCAGGTGGACTTCGTGCCCCGCGGGGTGGTGGGGGTGATCGCGGCCTGGAACTTCCCGGTGGCCGGTCTGTACCGCTCGACCTTCCCGGCCCTGCTGACCGGGAATGCAGTGGTGGTGAAGCCCTCGGAGTACACGCCGCGGACCAGCGCCTGGTTCGTCGAGCGCCTGGCGGAGGAGCTCCCGGACGGTCTGGTGCAGGTGATCCAGGGGCCAGGTCAGGTGGGGGCCACCCTCATCGATGCGGGAGTCGACGCCTGCGTTTTCACGGGCTCGCCGGCGTCGGGCAAGAAGGTGAGGGTGCGCTGCGCCGAGCGGGGCATTCCAGCCAGCGTCGAAATGGGTGGCAAGGACGCCGCCATCGTGCTCGGCGACTGCGATCTGGCGCGCACGGTGGCCGGAATCACGCACTGGGCGCTGAGCAATGTCGGGCAGTCCTGCGGGGCAATCGAGATTGCTTACGTCGACGAGAAGATCGCCGACGCGCTGGTGGCGCGTCTGGGCGCCGTCTGGCCAAAGCTTCGGGTCGGCTCGGATCGCTTCGCGGACCTGGGGCCGCTCGGAAATCTGCGGCAGTTCGACATCGTCGCGGCGCAGGTCGCCGACGCGCGCGAGAAGGGGGCCAAGGTGGTGTGCGGCGGGGACCCAACAGTGGGCCCCGATTCGGAGCGCGGCTCCGCCGCGGTCGGCCAATCTCGGGCCGTCGGCCCGACGCGGGAAGGGCTGTGGTTCGCCCCGACGCTGCTCGATCATTGCACCGACGAGATGTCGGTGGTGCGCGAGGAGACCTTCGGGCCGGTTCTGGCGGTGGTGAGGGTCTCAGGGGCCGACGAGGCCATTCGCCGCGTCAATGCCGGCAAGTACGGACTGGGCGCGTCGATCTGGACGGCCGATCTCGACCGCGGCCGGCGTCTGGCCAGCCGCCTGGAGGTCGGGGTGGTCACCATCAACAACCACTCCTTCTCGGGTGCGATCCCGGCGTTGCCGTGGAGCGGGACCCGGGAGACCGGAACCGGGATTGCGAACGGCCCCGAGGCCCTGGCGACTTTCGTGCGGCCCCGCACGCTGGTGGTCGACGCTGCCGGGGGGCCCGAGGCCTACTGGCTGCCCTACGACCACGTCCTGTGGGAGCTCGGCTCGCTGCTCGCCGATGCCCAACTCGGCCGGCTAAGCCAGGTCTGGAAGCTGCCGCTGTTGTTTCGCGAGCGCTCCAAGATGCTCAAAAGGTTCTTCGGTTAGTAGCGCCGGCCCCTGTGCCGGCCCATCGCTGGAGCTATCGGTACATCTGCAGAGAGATTGGCCGAGACTCCGTGTCGCGAGGGCGTGTGCGTGCCCGTGCGGGCTGTGCGCATTGCACGAAGGGTCGGACTCGTCACGACTTCAGATTCCGTGAGCTAGCGGCCGGCGTGCGCGATCGCGTGACGCCACCCGCAAGGCTTCGGAAATTTCGCCGGTACCAAGTCCAACCACGGACCACGAGAGTCGATAATCCGACGCGCAGACGGGCACGGGCACGGCTTCTGGTCGGTCAAGACCTACGGGCCGGCGCAGAGCCAGTCGATCCGGCATTCGCCACGGGTCGCTGCCGCGACCCGACTCAGGCGGGGACGCCGGAGCTACTACCCGTAGCTCTTTTCTTTCTTCTCTTGCTCCTCTTTGCAGCGGATGCAGAGCGTGGTCACCGGGCGCGCTTCCAGCCGCTTGGCCGAGATCTCGTCCTCGCAGCGCTCGCAGATGCCGAAGGTCCCGGCCTCCATGCGCTGCAGGGCGCGCTCGATCTTCTTGAGCAGAAACTTCTCGCGGTCGCGCAACCGGAAGATCATGGACTGGGTGTACTCGGAGCTGGCGAGGTCGATCTCGTCGGGGAGGTCGTCGGTGTCGAAGTTCGACTCCTCCATCAACGTCTTGCGGGCGTTCATGAGGAGCGCCTTCTTGCTCTCCTCGAGCATCTTCCTGAAGCGCTTGATATCCTTACTGTTCAAGGGATCGACCCCCGCGGAGGTGGCATGGACCGGCCAAAAGAGCCCGTGGACCTAACAACCGCGTTTCGCAAAGTCAAGACGGAGAGTTGACCACCCGC
>Ga0302324_100010008_pt1 | contig 19708 bp, 11 predicted proteins | sample Palsa_T0_1_FD_201949 | JGI IMG/M metagenome (GOLD analysis project Ga0302324, IMG submission 201949) | Peat permafrost microbial communities from Stordalen Mire near Abisko, Sweden - Palsa_T0_1 | ecosystem: Environmental > Terrestrial > Soil > Palsa > Peat permafrost | place: Sweden: Abisko...
TAGTTCGTTGGAAAGAGCCTCATTGTGGATAAAGCGGTTGGCGTGCGCCGAACGGATGGCCAGTTCGTAAAGATGCTCGGCGTCGAGCTCGCGGCCCTGGATCCGGGCGATCTCCGCGCCGGCCAGCGCCGCGCGGGTTTCGAAATTTTCCGGGCAATTCTCGGCCCATACTGCGAGCTGCTGGTGGTGGGCGGCCAGAGCCCCGACATGCCCGCCTCGTTGGTCGGGCGTCGCCAAATCGTAGGACGCGGCCCGGGAAAGCGCACTGTAAAAATGATACTCCGCCGTCTCAAAAAATGACGGTGATGTCCAGAGCAGCAGTTGCGCCTTTAATGAGGCCTGGATCGCCGCAGGATAGTCTCCTGCGAAGAAACGAGCTTGCAGTTTTCGGATCCAATACCAGCACTCGGGCAACGCCAATACCGCGTCACTCGCCAGATGGCGCTCGAACTGAAGCTCATCAAACTGCCCATCGTTAAAAGAGCCGAATTCTGGCGTCAAACCACGGAGGGTCCGGACAAGCGCAAGCTGCGTGGTGATGATATCAATGACGAGACCGAACCGGGCCTTCTGCGCAAACTGCAGGCCGTTCTCGACGTCCCGTTGCGCCTCAGCGAGCGGATCTCCCGCGGCCAGCAGATTCGTATTCAGGTTATTGCAGCTATAGGCCGCGAAAGTAAGGTCGCCTATTTTGTTCGCGGCATCGAAGGCACGATGCACCAAATCGCGGCCAGCCTGCACGTGTCTCGTCCATGGCATGACGAGATTTCCGAAAGACATGTAGGTGCGGGCCTGGTAGCGGTGCAAGCCACGCTTTTCCACCAGTTCGTAGCCCAGACGGCCGAATCGGAATCCGGCCTCATAGTTACGGAAGTGCGGTCCGGCGATCATGCCAAACCAGACATAGGCAAAGCACGAACCATCGCTGTTGCCATGCTCAAGGCTGAGATTGACCATCCGGCAGATGACGAGCGAAAGAAGGTTCTCATCGGTGAACAAGGCCGGCGTCACCAGCTCGGTTAAAACATCGAGATCGTCCAGCTTGTCCGGATCGTTCATCAAGGGCAGATCGATGAATTCCTCAATTGACCGGTGGCCAAGCTGCGACAAGATACGGTCGTATTCGCGTCCTACCTCATCGCTCGTCGGATGCGGCGACCAATGAGCGCCGCCTCGGCGAAGGTATTCGAGACATACCTCGACGCCGCGGTCACTCCGATCCAAAGTTGTGTATAGCGTCAGCCGCAAACGCGTGACCGCGGCGACGTGGCGCACACTTCTGGCGCGTTGCGCCAGCATCGAGAGCCGTTCTTCCGCCGCCGCCAGATTTGCGGTCAGCAGTTCGCACTCCGCCAGGTGAAATTCGATCTCGAAGATCAGCTCGTAGTGGTCGTTCCAGGCGTCCTCGTCCAGCATTTCGCGACCGGTGGAGAGGTAGATCAGCGCCGAAGCGTAGGCCGTCGAAACTTTCGCGCGCCGGCCGGCAATCAAGTTCAATTCGGCAACCCGCTGACGTTCATCCGTGGAGCTGATCAGGCCGCGGCCACGATTCAACTGGCTGACGATCTCGAAGATCTCGCCCTCGACCTGCTCAGGCTTAGTCCGTGACGCCAGCAGACGACCGATGCGGAGATGCGCGGCGCCACGCGCGTCTTCGGAGATGAGCGAATAAGCCGCTTCCTGGACGCGGTCATGGAGAAACCGATAGGCGCGCTCCGAACGGAGGACGAGGCCGGTCCGGACCGCTTCCCGCAGGTCGCCGTGCATTTCTTCATCCGAGTCCCTGTAAACCATGCCCAGGAGGGCAAACTCGGCGATATTTCCCAGGCAGGCAAGCTGCTGCAACGCCTTTTGGGCTTCGATGGGCAAGCGTTTCAACTTCCCAACCATGAGGTCCACCACGTTGTCGGTGTAACCCTTGGCGTGAATGCGATCCATATCCCAGGACCATCGCGCATTGCCATGATCGAAGATCAGCAACGACTCCTCGGCCAGCGCAGAAATGAACTGAATGGCAAAAAATGGATTGCCGACGGTCTTCTCGTGGATCAGTTGCGCGAGGGCGGCGACGCGGTGCGGTTCGCAGTGGAGGGAATCGGCCAGCAACCGTCCCAGGTCTTCGCAGTCCAGGGGCCCAAGCAGAATGTCCTGCACGGTCGCGCCGGCCTTGCGGATCGCTTCGAGCTTGCGCATCAGCGGATGGGCGGAATCAACTTCGTTGTCCCGGTAAGCGCCGATGAGCATCAAGTGGCGAACATCCGGCCGGGTCAACAAATCCTCGAGCAAATCGAGCGTCGCCGTGTCGAGCCATTGCAAATCGTCGAGGAACAAGGCCAGCGGATGCTCCGGTCGCGCAAACACTGCGATGAATCGCCGGAAGACCAGTTGGAAGCGGCGTTGCGCGTCCCGGGGCGGAAGATCGGGGACCGGCGGCTGTTCCCCGATGATGTGCGTCAATTCAGGGACGAGATCCATGATGAGCAGTCCGTTGGGTCCCAATGCCTCACGAAGGGCTCCGCGCCAGTAGCGCAGCTCCGCGTCGCTCTTTCCCAAAAGTGGACGGATCAGCCCCTGAAAAGCTTGCGCCAGGGTAGCGTAGGGGATATCGCGCTTGTACTGGTCGAACTTGCCTGAGGCAAAAAGGCCGCGCGGCAGAACGAGCACTTTGTGGAGTTCGTTGACGACCGAGGACTTGCCGATGCCGGAATATCCGGAAACAAGCGCCAACTCCGGCGTGCCGATGGCTACGACTCGATTGAATGAAGCGAGCAAGGCGTCGATTTCGCTGGCGCGCCCATACAGTTTTTCGGGAATCAATAGCTGATTGGGAATGTCGTGTTCGCCAAGCAGGAATTCAGGAATGCGGCGCTGAGCGTCCCATTCGGCAAGGCAGCGCCGAAGATCACTCTCCGCTCCCGTGGTTGTCTGGTAGCGTTCCTCGGCAGTTTTCGCGAGCAGCTTCATGATAATCGCAGAAACACAGTCGGGGACATCCTTCACCCGCTCGCCGGGAGGAGCCGGCTGTCGCGCAATATGGCAGTGCACCCATTCAAGAGGATCCGAGGCCGTGAAGGGAAGACTCCCAGTGAGCATTTCGTAAAGCGTGACGCCAAGGGCGTAAAGATCGCTCCGGGCATCGATCGAACGATTCATTCGTCCGGTCTGTTCAGGCGCCATGTAGGGAAGAGTTCCGGCGATGAACTCGGGAGGTTCGGGCGACTGGCGTTCGCGCGGGAGGCGCGAAGCGATGCCAAAGCCCGTCAGCCAGACATGGTTGGTCCTGGCGTTGACGAGGACATTGGGTGGTTTGACGTCCTTGTGGATCAGACCTCGCTCGTGCAGGCGGCCAAGCGCGGCTGCGAGGCCGACTCCAAAGCGCAGAAACTGCGTTATTTCCATCGGCCCTCGAATGACTCGATCAAGAGGCTCACCGCCAGGGTTCTCAAGCACGAGCGTCATCTGCCCATCGTGCTGGGAGAGAGCGAGCGGTCGAACCGCCCATTCAGGGTCCAACTCAGCTCTGAATGAATATTCGTGCTCCATCCTCCTGAGGCTTGCCGACTCGGGTCGCTCCGAGACAGGCGTCACGGCGAGAATCGATGGCGCACCCGCGCCGGTGTGGCACCGATTCTGGCCCCGATAGAGGATGAACTCCCCATCCTTGCGGAGCGTCTCGAGCGTGTATTCTGAGAGGTTTATCACGGCGGACTTGGGATTTTTTAAAGATACACCGACACGGGAACGGCGAGATTTTATGATGGAAAACCTTGCTGAAAAGAGATCTTCCAATCGAAAGGCCGATTCGGGCACCTTGACGAACATCGGGCAGGCTTCGGCACGAGGAGTGGAATGATTCGGGCAAGATGCCCGAATCGGCAGGCGAGTCGCCTACCCTACCCGGGAAGATGAATCGCCGCGCGAGCCTTTATGGCACTTACTTCGTCTTGCCGGTGGCGAGGAATTCGATGAGGTCGCGGAGGTCGTGTTTGCCGAGGACTTCGCCGAGGCCGGGGGGCATCGGGCTGGGGGCGTGCGTGCGCTCTTTGATATCGGCGGTCTTGATGGTCTGGCGTTTGCCGTCGACGACGTTGGTGATGGTGAGTTCGTCGGGAGTCTCGGCGTTGAGCACGCCGAGGAGGACGTCGCCATTGTTCAAGGTGAGGATGACGCTGTCGTAGCCGGGGGCGATTTTGGCGTTGGGGTCGACGATGCTTTCGAGAATGTAGTCCCGGTCCTTGGGCCGGCTGATTTTCGCGAGGTCCGGCCCGACGTCGCCTCCTTCGCCTTTGAATTTGTGACAGCGCATGCACGCGGCCTCGGCCTTTTCGGCAAAAACTTCGTGGCCGTGCTTCGCGTTGCCACCTTCCAGGCAATCGCGCCATTTGGCGAGCGGGTCCTTGCTTTGGGCGAGCGCGGCCTCACGTTCTTCGAGGCGGTGCTGAATCTCCGGATTGTTGCGCCTGGCCGCGGCTTCGATGACATCGAGCCGCAAGGCCGAAGGAAGCTTGTCGGCGGCGAGGCGATCGAACTGCGCGAGGATCACGGCGTCTGCCTCGGGAACGGGCAACGCCCCAATGGTGGCGATGGCGGATTGCTTTTCCCGCACGGTGCCATTCTCCAGCACCGGGGCGTTGAGTTTCACGGCTTCGGCGGGCGAGACCTTGGCCGCGAGCTGGCGGGCGGCTTCGAGCAGCGGCTTGTCGGTGTCGGCAACGGCCGCGTCGATGCCGGCGGCGAGCTTCGCCGAATCCATGTCGGAAAGGGCGCGCAGGGCCGCGGCGCGCGTGTTCCCACCGAGACTTCTGTCGCCGACCACCGAAAAGAGCACGCTTTCCGCACGGGCGACGCGGAGACCACCGGCCATCTCCGCCGCGGCGACGCGCATGGCTTCCGCCGGCTCGCGCATGAGCGCGGGCAGGATGCGCGCGGCGGGGCGGATGGGCGCCTGGGCGTCGCGGGTCGTGGGCAGCGTGTGCCAAAGACCGTTCACGCGGTCGCGATGGAACGGCTGGTTCCACACCGTGAGCGCATCGAGGGCATCGAGGCGCGTGGCGTCGGACGCATTCACGTCTCCGGCGATTTTCGCCAGACGTGCGGCGGCTTCGCTGTTGCCGAGCAGGAAATTGGCGTCGATCGCGCGGCGCCGCACCGGTTCGGCGAGATTGGGTTTGTCAGCCAGGGCGGCCAATGGCGGCAGGGCCTCGGGAATCGGGCCGTCATGAATCGCGCGGGCGGCTTCGGTCACGAGCTGCGGGGTTTTGTCGGTGAGAAAGCGCGCCACTTCCGGGCTGTGCCTGCGGCTAAAGGCGAGCAGCGCCACGGTCCGGACAGCCGGTGAATCGTTTTTGGCGGCTTGAAGGAGCTCTTTGTCGTCGGCCAGCGCCGCGAGGGATACGACGACGGCGTGACGCACAAACGGATCGGCGTCGTTGTTCAATTCGCGCTGGGCGATGAGCGCCGGCACCGCTTCCTTGATGCCCAGCTTGCCGAGCGTCTGGGCGGCAAAGAAACGCACGCGGGGCTCCGGGTCGGCCAGCAGGCGGATGACGACATCGGCTTCGGCTTTGTTCCCGGTTTCGCCCACGTATTTGGCCCACTGGGCCCGGACCTCGGGTTCCTTGTCTTTGGCGAGCGGACTCAGCGCTTTGGCTTCGTCGTGGTGATGGCGCGCGAGCTGCGTCGCGCCCCAGATGCCGTGGAGCCGCAGGAGCAGGGGATTTTTCTCGTTGGTGGCGGCCTGGACGAGCGCCATGGCGTCGCCGCGCTTGACCAGTTCGAATTGCGCGGCCAGCCGCACCCGTTGGTCGGCGTGGCCGAGCAGGGCGGTGAGTTCTTCGATCTCGCGCCGGACCATGCCCTCGGCGAGGAGTTTTTTCGTTTCCTGCACAGGCGCGCTGGCATCGACCTCGGGATCGTGCACGCGGTAGATCCGGCCCTTGCCCGTCTTTTCCCACCCGTAGACCCAGTCGAGCACATAGACGCCGCCATTGGTGCTGAATTGCACGTCGCTGGGATACAAGTTCCAGAGCAGCTTGCCGGTCATCTGGCTGGGCTTGTTGTCCTGAAGGACATCATTCGGATTATCCACGGCGTAGCTCGCGCCCTTGGGTTTGAGGGCAAAAGAGCGGACGCCGCCGGGAAAGTCCGCGCAGAAAAAATGGTCCGCGTAGCCGTCGGGGAGCCCGGTGCCCGGATAGTGCGCGATGCCGGCTGGACCGTGGGCGATGAGACCGACCGGCGGGAGCAGGGCGAGGTTGGTCGGGTTGTTATCGAGGTGCCACATGCCCTCGGAGTTCCACGGGCCGAGTTTGGGCAGGAATTGCCAGCCGATGCGCCAGCCGTAATCGGCGCCTTCGACCACGTGCGTCCAGCGCGCCTTGTCGCCGCCGTCGGCATTGTTGTCGCCGGTGAAGAGATCGCCGAGATCGTTGAAGGCCAGCGACTGCGGGTTGCGGAGGCCGTCGGCAAAGAGTTCCATGTTCGAGCCATCGGGGTCGCAACGGAAGACCGCGCCGCTGTCCGGATTGTCGATCAGCCTGCCTTCCTTCGTGGTGACATGGGCGCCGCAATCGGCGATGGACCAGTAGAGCCGGCCATCGGGGCCGATCTTGGTGCCGTGCATGTCGTGGCCGCCATAGGCGATGTGGACACCGAAGCCGGTGAGCAGCCTGGTCGGCGAGGTGGCCTTTCCTTCGGACGCGCCGCGGAAATGCCAGAGATCCGGGATGCACGCAAACCAGACGTCGTCACCCCGCACAGCCACGCCGGCGGCCGTCCCGGTTTCCAGCGAATGGAAATCGGTGGCAAAGACGGTCGCCGAATCCGCCTTGCCCAGGTCGTTGTGATCTTCGACCAGCTTGATGTCTTCGCTCTCGACCGTCCAATCGCGCCAGTCGAACTGGCCGTCGCCATTGATATCCGCGTGGTCTTTCGTGGGCTTGAGCTTGAGTTCCGGGTCCAGCGCCTTGTGGAGAAAGGCGACGCGATCGTCGACCGTCCGCAGGGCGAGCGAATCGAACAGCCAGTCCATGTTCTTGCGAATGTCGGGCACCGAAGTGCGGCGGCGATGCGTCTCGACGACAAACGCGCGGCCTTTCTCATCAAAGGCAAAAGCGACGACATTTTCGATGAGCGGTTCCTCGGCCCACAGATCCACGCGCAATCCCGGCGCCACGGTGAATTTCTTCAGCGCGATCTGGCCGGGATCGGCCAGCGAAACGTTGGCCGGATCGCGGTCTTTTTTGCTTTGGCCGTCGCCGCTTTCCGTGGATTGGGACAAGCTGATCGGCGGAACGATGAGAAGAGCGCACGCAAAAAGGAACAGACGGGTCATGGGTGGGGATGGGGATTTTTGGAGGAGACGTGACCGACCTACACAGAATCTGCGGCGTGTCATGAACTTTCTGCCGGTCGGGGCAGGCGGACGGGCCGCCATTTTGTGGCCGATGCAGGCCACCTAACCAAGGTGCAGCTTTAGTGTATAACTCAAAGACTTGGCAGCTTGGCTCAGTTCTCGGCTTATTCTCACTGCTTCGAAAAAGCCATCACGACACACGTTAATCCTGTGCATCACCTCCTTCGCTGAACGCGCGGGGTGGCTGGTGACATTTCGATACGTTTTGAAAAATGACCGGGCACCGCCGAACGCGGCGCGCTGTTGTTTAAACACGTCGTACAAGGCGTCAATTTTATCTGCCGCTCCGGAATTTACGGCTGACGAGGGAAGCTTGCCCGCCTTTATGGCCTCCAAGGCCAGCGCATCCACGATCGCCTCAACTATCTGGCTGGCCTCCTGTAAGCCGGGACCCGGATTGACCGTGAAGGATTCATGCGCCGTCCGGAAGGCCACTTTCAGGCGTGGTGGAAGATCGCGCAGCTTCTCCATCAGGAATTCCTCGGAGAAATGCTGCGCGAGTGGAATACACGGAATTTGGGTGGCAACTCCGTCGGATTCGTCCACCGTGATTAGACCAATCCCGTTTCGCTTAAGCTCTTTCACTTTCGCTTGTTTCGCATCTGCTTGGAAAACGTCCAACGAACAGGCGAGGCAGACGGCGATCGGTTGTGCAAACTGTCGGATTTCGTTGTCCGACAATTTGAAGATCGTTCCATCTAGGCTTTCCTCGACCTCCACCGCAAAAATTACGGGCCCCTTACTAAGGTAAAAGCTTGGCCGCCACTTGATACTTCGGTGGATTTCTTCGCCAATCTTAACCACTTTGCGGCCGAACCGCTGCTTACAATATTCCAGCGCAGCGGCCTCAATTCGAGCCTTTCTGGCTGCGTTAATGTCGGTGCTCATCTGCTTTCTTTAAGACCCTCCCGATAAGCACATGCACTTTGCGCAGCAGTCCAACCAGCGGTTCGCCAGGAGGGGCGTGCCCGTTGGATGCGATCGACTCGAGAAAATCCGCTATCGAGCGAAGGTTTAATGTCAGTTTACGCTCATCGTAGTGAATCTCAAAATGCGCGGAAAAGACCGCTTGGATACCAACCTTATTTGATGGGGAAAGTATTTCCCGGATGGCTTTCTTTGCTTGTTGCTGTTGAACGCCAACATTCACCACCGACGTCGCGATCTTTGATAGCTTACGAAAATCGGTTATATTGCCGATTGTATTTTCGCGGAATTTTTTAATTAACGCGTCGCGAGCAATATCAGAATTAGACACTGCGCCGGGTATCCGATTTGAAACAGTCCGGAGGGCCTTCTCCATCTCGATGAAAAAGTCCTCAGAAAGTTGCTGTCTTGATTTTGGAAGCGCGAGCTCCCCGAGCAGCATTTCCATGTACTTGTCTGGCAGCCCTAGCAGGAAATGGCAGCGCCGGATCTGTCCCCGGGAGAGACCGGTTATCTCGCTGAGTTCGATCTCGTTGGGCTCACGTCCTTCGTTTTGCGCCGCGAACCGTTGAATGACCAGCGGGAGCTTATTTGCAATCGTCAAATAATCCCATTGCTCCCGAAGAGCGTGGATATTAAACATCAAAAGCAGATTATCCAGCGGCGAGGGTTTGGGCTGGACGATCGCTGGAACGGTTTTGAAGTTGAGTTTGCCGGCGCAGCGCCAACGACGCTCGCCGTCGATCAGAATGTAAGTACCCCCTTCCTCGTACACCGTGATCGGAACCTGAACGCCGTGCCGCTTGATCGACGCCATCAAGGTCGACATTTCTTCGGGCCTGAAGAAAAGCCGGGGATTGTCGGAGTTGCGGACAATCTGGTCGGGGGATATGTTGCGGAGCTGGGGTGCTTTGCTCATCGCGCGAGATAAATTACTTCCGTGACGCTTTTCGTGGCCTCGCCCTTCGAAGCACCGAAACTGGAGTGTAAATGCTTTTGGGTGTGTGCGGTCGTCACCTGATTAAAAAATTTCCGCAATATCTTTAACGGGGTGGTGTCGCACGTATAAAGCAGGCCGTCCCTCGGATAGCTTACGATAAGCTCTGCGCCTATCGCAGCCGAGGCAGAAACCAATCGTGTGAACGCTTCCACCGCTTTCGACTTTAATGAAAACGGCGTTTGGAAGCGGCCGCCGCGATAGCGTCCTTTTGATGCGACGTTTGGGTAATCGTAGAGAAAAAGTGTTTCCAAGAGGTGATAATATCGAGAGTATTGATCGTCAGTGTAAGGAGGGTCCGCGTAGATTACGGCCGGGCGATCGTCTTCTTTTGAAAGGCATCGCAACAATGAGATGGTTTCCCTATTATACGCTCTATTTCCCTGCCTCCAGGCCCTTGAACCCAACGGAGATAAATCGCAAATTATTTCAAGCCACGCATCCCATACTTTCCGTGACCGTTGGCGGAAATACCGTGTAAGCGTGTCTGGCTTCGGCGTCAAGTATTGAGCAAAGTGGCCCGTCGTCGAAGAACATCTTAGCATCGCTTGACCCAACGCAAGAAGTAGCCAATCCCGTTGGCCGGCGCTTATCGACTTTTGATTCCGTGCTTGGTTTATTGCGAAGACAATAGAATCGATTTCGACGCATTGCCGCAACCCGAAATAACTGTCGGCGTAGAGCAGCGAAAATAGGCGAAGTGGGAAGGCGGCGGGTTTGATGGCGCAGGCGGCGACCTCGGATAGCGTTCCAGGAGATTCATGCGCTGCTTGGTATTTTCGCAGGTATACGTCGACGGTGGTCACGTTATTGGAGGAGAGTGAACGTTGCTCTTCGTCGAGGCGTTTTCGGAACCGTGCAGAAAGGGCTTCCTCGTTCAGAGAAAACGCAGGAAATAGATCTACCGCGACTTGCGTCATAGTCGGCGGCAAATGTGGCGACACGAAGAGAGCGCGCGCCACCTTGGCGGCGAAGATCTGGACATCGTTATTCCATATTTGACGATCGGTGCCAAGCGTTTGGCCGACCGCACACATGCCTGAAAATGCATCGAGGATGGGACCTCGTTTCGCCTCCGAGACAATTTCTGCGACGGTTACCGCCAGTTCCCTCTTGGTTCCCATATAACCAAAATCAAATATCATAAACGTGAGAGGCTGGCGACGAACGCGGGTCGCCCCGTACAACGCGGTTCGCCAAACCGTGCATTTTTTGGGGAGATATCGCTAGCGTACCGCTCTCGGTTGGTGGCGTTGAACATGTGCGCCTCGATCATGTCAACGCTTTTCTGCATCCGTTCGAGGAATGGCGGACGGGGGTGGCAACGTGGGCAAGGGGAGTTTTAGCATGGGGCGACGCCGATTCCAGGGTAGAGGAGTTGATAGTTGATGGACCACCCTGGTTCCCCATGCGAGGCCGCTCCGCGGCATGCTGAACGGCTGCCCGTCCCGGAGCGACGTTTGCCATGCACGCCTTTATTTGCGCGTGCGCGCGACCGGGCGGGCGTCGCTCCGCGACGCGTCTCAATTCCGTGCCGTACCAGGGCTTGAAAGCCCTGGCTACCGGCAGTTCATCGCTCCGCGATGAGGGGGGATGCGGCCGGCTCCGGGGCCTGCGGTTGCCGGGCACAGGCACAATGGTGACGGTAGAGCAGCACGGTCGCCAACGCTCCAAAGCAGAGCGCGGCGGCGCCCATGGCGGGGCGCAGGCCCACGAGATCGGCGAACTTTGTCATGAAGAGCCCGGAAAAGGGCAGCACTCCGAAGAAGCTCAAGCCGGCCAGGGCCGAAACGCGCCCGCGGATGGCGTTGGGCGCGCGCTCCTGGACGATGGTATTGGCGAGCCCGAAGATGGTCGAGGTGCCCGCGGTGAGGAGGATCATGGCGGCCATGGCTTCGGAAAGATTTTGCGCCAGCGAAAGGGCGGCCATGCACACCACGACGGTGACAATCGCGCCACGCATATACGCAACGCGACGCGGCACGGCGATGCGCAGCAGCCATAGCGAACCGGCGAAGGCGCCCAGCCCGGATGATCCCATGAGGATGCCGTGTTCGCTGGCCGGAATGCGAAGGACGTACCGGGAGTAGAGCGGCATCATGATCATGAAAAACGGCGAGATGCACACGGTGATGGAGGCCAGCAGCATGAGCATGGTGCGGGTCGGGGCATCGCCGCGCACGTAGTTCCAGCCTTCGCGCATTCCCGTCTGGCGCTGTGCTTCCTCCTCCGCGCTTCCAGCCGTCCGCGGAGGAAGCGTGAGCAAGGCGACGATCATTGCGAGGAAACTGGTGGCGTTGGCAAAGAACGCCGAGGCTGTGCCGAGAATGCTCATGAGCAAGCCGCCAAAAGCCGGGCCGGCGAGCCGGGTCGCGTGAAAAATGGAGCGGTCCACGGCGATCGCCGAGCGCAGTTGTTCGCGTGTGACCAACTCGGGTACCAAGGCGGCGGCGGCCGGCATCTCGAAGGCCGCACTGGCACCCAGGATGAACCCCGCCGCGATGAGGTGCCAGACGCTGACCGTGCCGCAGTGCACCAACCAGCCGATCCAGGCGGCGATGGCGATCTGGACGACTTGCGTCGCCAGGAGGATCCGGCGTTTGTCCAGACGGTCGGCCAGGACTCCGCCCCAAGTCGTCAGGAGCAGCATGGGCAGGCCCGAGGCGAGATTCATCAGGCCGAGGGTGAAGGCGCTCGCGGTCAACCCGGCAACCACCCAACCCTGCGCCATGACCTGCATCCAGGTGCCGAGCATGGAGATCGTTTCCCCGGCCATGTAGCGGGCGAAAGGGCCGCGCCGGAGAAGGAACCAGCGGCTGGCCGATTTGGAAGTGGAAAAGGAAGGCGAATCGCTCACGAGTTATCATGAACTGCGTTCGCCACGGTGCATGAAGACGGATTTGGCGCTGTCGCGCGTTGGCTTTTGCCATCGCGCTCGGAGCGCGCGATCCACCAACGCGCGAATATTGGCGCTGCCTGAGGATATTTTCGGAGGAGGGACATTCGGACCGGTGCGGTGGCGGGGCGCGGGGGTGTAGCTTGCCGGATAAGTTGTCTCGATTTGAAGCGCGGAGCTTCGTAGTGACGCCTGAAAATGGCAAGGGCCACGTCGCGCGTGGCTTTTCAAAAAAGTTGGATTTCCGAGCCAGATCAGCCGGGCAAAAGCGTTGCGGCGTCTGCCAAACGGGAGCGGTCGAAAGCGGGTTTCGAGGGGCGGACCGGTCGACGCCGTTCGGCGTCTACAGCCCTCGTGCAAGGGGCTTGCAAAGGCATTGAACCGGGATTGTCGGGCGCGGGGACGGCCGGCAATTTCGGGGTCGAGGGCAATACGTCGGCAATGGCAGAATCGATGTGCTCAAGCTTCGGGATTTGGCAGCCGGCGTCCTGGGCATTGGAGTAGGCCAGGCGTGCGATCTTGGACACGTCCGAAACGTAGTTGCGTTCCGTGGCGGAGGCCAAATCGACGATATAGGCGAGGTGGATTTCCGAAAGGCCGGGGAAGTGGATTCGGGCGATCGCAAAAAGGTCCTCGCGCCCGACCGTATCCGGAAGGCTCAACGTTTTAAGGATGCGCTCGCTCCATTGCTCAATGGCGAAGCCAGTGGCGCGCACGAATTTTTTCTCCGCGGTGCGATAGCTTTGCGGCGTGCAGATGAACGCAGCCGGCAGGCCAGCGTCCAGGACGCTGCACCGCACGTAGTTGAGCCGCGCCGGCGCAGTGTTCCGGCCAAAGCTGGAGGGAAACAACGACTGCGCCTCGTCGAAGAGGAGCATGAGGCCCGAATGCTTCAGCACGTGCTCGATCTCCGCCCGGAGCCGGTGGGTCGCCAGCCTGTCGCTGCCATCGATTCCGAGCGATGCAGCGATCGCGCGAAGCAGGTCGCCCTCGGATGTGGACGGCGGCGTCCTGACGTATCTCGCGAGGCCAGGAAACATCATCGCCCACGCTTTCACGGCCTCAGTTTTTCCAAAGCGCGAGTTCCCCTCGATGATGATGGGATACCGTGTGGAGTGGGCCTTTTGAAGCCAATGGAAGACGAGCCGCGCAACCTCCGTGCTCGCGATCCTGCTTTCGATCTTCGCCGCGCGCCGGTCCATGAAGCGCAATATGGCCTCCGCTACGCGAACGAAGTAAAACGGGGGCTGCACGCTTCGGGCTTGGCGTCCGCCGCATAACGCATCCACAAAGTCCACCGCTGAATGCCCACGTCGCCGGATGCGGAATCCGACCGGCAGGTCCTCCGCCAGCGCCCGGAGATAACTAAGCAAGTCGTCTGTCGCCTCGCTGCAACAGGCGTCCACCAAATGCGACCGTTTCACCTTCTTTATAGCCGCACTCCGCGCCTTTAACCAATCGCGCTGCCGTCGAGCATATTCCGCCGCGCTCTCGCCGATATACGCGCCTTCCTCAAAGGGCTCAATTCCCTCAAAGCATTTCCAACTCTCGCCGCTCGGCAGGCCGTCCAAAATGGCCAGCGCTGCCTCTTCACTGAGATTCTCTGCCGGGTGCTCAGACATTGCTGCCGTCCCGATAATGTCTCTCGAATCCGCGATCAGGTCGGCGGCGAATTTTCGCAGTCCTCCGGGATTGTTTTCGGGCTGGCTTACCCATTGCAAAAACCAGAGGACTTCCACCAGGCGCGGCTCAGCGGTGATCTCCGCCAGCAGCGTCTCCTCCTCGTAATTTTTAATCCTGGCGAGCTTTGAGGCAATCAGGGCCGGGCGGATTGGGGCGTTGCTGGTTTCGGTGCTCATTGGGATTGTTCGTTGTGCTCTGTGCCGGCCGCTTCGCCTGCTTCCAGGGCAAGAATCCTCTCCCGGTTCGCGGCGGCGCTCAGAAGGCGTGACTTGACCGCCTCGGGCTGCTGCACCCTTGCAGGGTCGATCGCTACGCCGAGCGTGGCGGAAAGTTTTCCGATCTCCCCGCGGAATGTATTTTGGGCAGCTTTCTTCTCCCGGTGCGCATGCTCGATGGCGGCGATCTTTTCGCCCGTATCGCGAAGCTCGGGAGTGCCGAGTCCCTCGTTGCGGACAGTGAGATTCCTTCGCGGCGCAATCGCCCGGAGGACTGCGCGCCCTGGCTCGGTGAAGCGCTTCCGCTTGGCGTTGCATTCGGCGAGCTGCTCCTTCGTGGCGCCGATCGCGGGGGCCGTGGGGCCAAGGCCGACGGCGAAGGGATTGCGTTCGTGCGGATCGTTCTGCAAGTCGCAGACGGTTACGATCTCCGGAAGCTCCGGGTTGAAACGCACGCGCACGCGCTCACCAAGGCATTTCTGAAGCTCCCCGCTGTCCGAATACCATCGCTGAATGCCCCCCTTTCGCACGTAGACGCCGTCCTTGGTCACTTTCTGGTCCGAAACCTGGGCGGACAGCAGATAGCGCAGCGAATTCGGCAGAACGACATGCGGCACGCCGTGGGACTCCTGCTCCCATACTTCCTCGGGCGACCTACCTTTCAACGTCGGGCCGCCTCCCGGTTCGTTGTTATAGACCGCGATGCACCTTTCCAGTTCATCGCAAAATTGCTTCTTGCTCATGAGTCCGTCCGCTGGGTTCACCTCAGCCTTGAGCGGTTGCCCGGCCTTCTTCAGCTTTTTGCGGAACGCATCTTCCCACTCAAAATAGTCGAGGCGCTCATTTCTTCCGGCGTAGCCGGGCGCCGGTTGCATGATGTCTTGAATCCTCCCGCCGATCTTCTCGACGATCTTGGCCTGTGGGGTGGTGGCATGGTTTCCAAAAAGCCCGATGCTTTGCCGAGCAAAAGCCTCGTCAAGTTTTGGCCATTCAAAAAACTTCCGCACGTTCTCGCTCTTCCAAATTCCGCGCTCCACAGATAGTCGCCGGTAGGGGAGTCCGATGGCCTCATTCATGAGGATGCCGACCAGGGCCGTGCAAATATCGTCGGCGCTGTAGGTGGGTCGCGGGGCGACGTAATACCCGATCAGCAGCCTGCTCCCCTCGTCACAAAACAGCAGGCTTTGCCCGCGGGTGACATTGAATCTGCGCCCGGAGAATTCATATTCCCCGTCCTCGTCCCAGTCGAAAAAGTAATGGTTGAAAGTGAAGTCATCGCCGGAATAACTGGCGCCGGCCAGGCCTTCCCAATCGCGGACGATGCTCGGTCGTGCCTGACGGGAGGCCTTTGGCCCGTGCAAATGGGGCGTCACCGCGGCGATCATCGGGCGCAGTTTCGCGCGGACTTTTTTCGGGACCTGGCTTTTGTCTCGGCGAGGGTTGTAATCGAAATACGCTTTGAAGGATTCGGTGAAGCATTCGCCGCTCCGGGCCTGCTGAAGCCAGCAGTTGCGGAACGCGTGGCTTTCGCGTCCACCACACGCGGCCGTCTCCCGCAAAAGAATCTCGATGTTTTCCTCCCAATCCTCCGGGCGCCGACGCCAGCCGCTGCGGTCCGCGCGCTGGTCGACAATGGCCGTGACGCCTTGCTTTGCGGCCAGGGAGAGCTTTCGATTCAGATTGCGCTTCATCGCCTGCCGGCTCTCCCCGAGCAACGGCATGGCCTCCAACAAAAATGCGCAAAGCTCCCGCTTGAGCCGGGATGGGTTCACCCCATTGGCAACGCGAGCCTCGAAAAATTCAATCACCTTGCGCCAGCAAAAAGCTCTATCTTCCGGATCGAGGCTCTGGCGATCCTGGAGCGACGCAAGCTTTGCACTAAGTTCTTCGAAGGAAGGGCGCGGGATGGCGCTCGCGACTTTTGGCTTTCGGCGCGGATTGTCGGACAAATATAACTCGGTTCGATCCCAAGCACGCTCGCCGCGGTCGCGATCGATGGTGCGCGACAGCAGCTCCCCGATCCGCCGCTCCGTGACGGTGTAGCCAAATTCGCGGAGGTAGCCGGCGCCGGCCGCCCGCGCCCGATCTGACAGCGGCGTTCCGGTCGGAAGCGATAACGCATGAGCAAGCGCACCTTGCAGCCGCTCTGCTTTGCGCCGGTCGTCCTCGCACACCTGGCCAATGGGAACGCGCGGCCTCCAAGGTGTATGCGGGTCGCGTAGTAGATCGGCGGCCGTGCGTTGGTAGCACATCACGCGGACGCGCTCAACCTCGCGCAAAAGTATCTCCGGCAGGATGGCCAGAGAGTAGGCTGGCGATTCGTTCCCTCCGATGATCTTACATCCGCTGCGGGGCGTCGCCGAAAGAGCGTTGACAACCCGGCGCTTGTCCCAATTGATCGCCCTCGCGATCTCGGAGGCCGCGAAAATCTCGCGCTGGTCCGGCGTCCTCATCCCGCTCCTTTCAAAGGCTCGCCGATGAAGGCCGTAAACGGGCCACTCGGTTTTTCGACGGCGTCGGGGTCGCATCCCGAAAGTACGGCCTCCAGTCGGCTTTCTGGGCCAGGGCGGAGTATGTCGCTCCGAAACACGGCAATTGCATCGCGGAAGCCATGCGGCAGAAACAATTTTTGCAGCGCGGCGAGGGCGGTGGGAGCTGTCACAAAGCGGCCGAATCCGCTTCGACCCAACACCAGGAAGCTGTATTCTGTAGCTTTCATTCGGGGGTTTCGGGGGCCGAGAAATTGCCGTTTTTCAAGAGCACGGCCAGGAACGGCAGGTCGCTCGAAGTCGGCGATGGAAGACAGGTAACATCGACGGCGGCCAAAATTTCCTCCGGGCTTCCGCCAAATTTGTTAAGGGCCTTTCTGAGCGATGGCGCATCGACGTGGTGCATTTTTCCTTCGACCGTGTAGATGCAAAACTGGCGCGGCTTGCTCATCGTCAGTTTCCGCTGTGCTTTCTTTGCTGCCGAATCAGTTCCACCTTGTATTTCAGGTCTTCAGTCTCTCGCTTCATCCGTTGCATGTCGGAGTCCATCTGGCTGGTGTTCTCGTGAGCGGCTTTGGCTAGGTCGATGAAGTCATGCATCATGCTCATGATCTGGTCGTGATTTTTGTCGACGTTCTTCCCGGCCATCATTTGCTGTGCGGCCTCGCGGATTTTCTGCTGAAGATCCTGCATGCCGGAGCCGGAGGCGGTGTCGCCGCGATACTGGCCCTGCGTTGCGTCAATCGCCTCCCGCGCGAAGCGCTGCTCTGCCGGGAGTTCATTGAATTGCCGCTCGGCTTCTTTCTGCCGGATCAATGCTTGCTGGCGTGCTCGTTCGTCGTCGTCGGGGAGCGCGCCGGCCTGCTGGTAATCGATGCCGGCCCGCTCTCGCAGGAGACCCTGCTGGCGCTGATACATCGAATTGCGCGCAGCCTCTTCGGGCGTGCGCGGGGTGGTGCGCTGCGTGTAGATGTCCTGCCGGGCGGCCTCGGCGTCCTCTTTGGAAAGGGGCAGATTGGCTAACTGGTCGGCGATTTCCTTTTTGCGATCGTCGCGCTTCTGCTGGGCCTCCTTGCGGTCCTCCTCATTCTGCGCGGCGGCGAATTCGGCCTGCGCGTCCTGGCGTTCCTGGGCGATTTTGGCGGTGCCCTGCTGCTGCTTGAGCTGGATTTGCTGGCGCCGCTCGTTGAGCACGGCGAGCTGGTCGGCGGCTTCCTTCTCGACCTTGGCGAGGTTGGCCTTGGCCGCGGCGTCGGCCTGGGTGGCCACCTCATCCGCATTGTGCTTGAGCTTGGTCTCGTCGTAAGCCTTGGCCAGCTTTTCGGCGGCATCGATGGCGGCCTGATTTTTCGCGAGCGTCTCGTCGGAAAGTCCAGGACCTTGGGCGCTGGCCTCGGCGGATTGCTGCTCGAACATGTCGCGCAGTTGCTTCGCACGGTCCTTGAAGGTGTCGGGACCGATGGCGTCGGGATGCAGGAGGGCGAATTGCCCCGAAGGAACGCCCGTGGCCGGGGCGCCGGCGGCGCTGGATGCGGCCTGCTCTTCGGCGAAGGCTTTTTTGAAGGCCGCGCGTGCGGCCTCGTCCTGGCCTGCACCGGAATTTTTTGCGATCAAATCGGTTTCGCCGGCTTGAGCGCCCGCGAGGCGCACTTTCTGGCGCTGGGCTTCGATCTGCTTGTCCACAGAGGCCAGGTCGGCCGTGCCGGTAATGCGGTTGCGCTTGTCCTCAGCCTGTTCCTTGGTGATAGCACCGGTGGCTTCGTCCAAGTCCACCTGCGAGAGCGCGGTCTGTTTGCGCGCTTCGATGAGATTCGTTCCCGCAGTGGCGAGCGCGTCGATTTTCTTGGCGGCGGCGTCGTAGGCGGCGGCCAGGTCTTTAATGGCCGCCTCGTTTTTCTTCGCGGCGTCGGTGGCCAGGTCGAGGTTTGTCCCCGCTTCGGAGACGGCATCGCGAATATGCTGGAAGGCCTGCCGGGCATGCTCGGCAGGGTCGACGCTCGCATCTAGGGCGAGGGTAGATTTTCTGATGGCCTGCTCGAATTGGTATTGCGCGCCGCCGGCCTCTATCGCCTTGTCGGCCTGTTTTTCGGTGGCCTCGGCGGCCTCGCCGGAAGCCTTAGCGGATTCATCCGAAGCAAAGGCGAAGCGCGAAATCAGTTCGAGTGCGACGGTCGCCCCGGTGATGATGGCGGAGGGCAGGAAGGCCGCTTTCATGGCGATGCCGAGGTCTTCGGCGGCGCCGCGGGCGCGGTGGAAGGCAACGATCAAATTGCCGTTCATCATGTCGGTGATCGCCCACGCCGCATCGTTGGCGCCGCGGGTGGCCAGGCGCAAGGTCGAGTTGCTATGCGCATGCGCGCCGACTGCCACGGCGGCCTTTTTGTGCGAATCCTCAAGTTTCCCATTGGCGGCGGCGGCGTCCTTTACCGCGACGCTCACCTTGCCCATTTCCTCCTGCACGGTCTTCAGCGCGCCCGCGTCCGCGGTGGTCTTGATGTTGATGTTGAATGTCGAATCGGAGTCAGCCATCGGAAGGAGGAGGTTTGATGCGGGCGAGTAGTTCGGCCATTCGAGCGAGGGGCATCTCCACCTGCTGGTTGATTTTTTCGAGCGTCTCTGGGTGACTCTTCAACGCTTCGGAAACGAGGACATTGATCTGTTGGATAATCTTTAAAGCTTCGAGCCCCAATTCCGCCGCGCGCCGCTGTTCCTTATACCACTCGATAACCATACCCAATTCCCGCAAGAGTTCCTCGCGGGACATCGTCGCAATTTCAGGCCCCGGCAGTTTGAACGGAACGATGTTTTCGGCGCCGGGCGTGGATGCCTCCGGCGCAGGTTCATTCTGTGGCTGGTCTGAGTCGTCAGGCATGGGAAAGCTCCAGTTGAGGGAAAGAATCGCCGGGTGCGGATTTTTCTCCGCGATGAGCGCAGGAGGGCCTTACAACGGGCCGGAAACGGGCTACAAACCCGCGTCTGGCCCGCGACCACGGCACGGACACCGGCCAAACAAACGTCGGGCATCCTGCGCGCAAAGCGGGCCAAAATCCGAAATGGAGAATTGGAGTCTTCATTTAGCCCACTTCG
>Ga0302324_100010009_pt1 | contig 19708 bp, 14 predicted proteins | sample Palsa_T0_1_FD_201949 | JGI IMG/M metagenome (GOLD analysis project Ga0302324, IMG submission 201949) | Peat permafrost microbial communities from Stordalen Mire near Abisko, Sweden - Palsa_T0_1 | ecosystem: Environmental > Terrestrial > Soil > Palsa > Peat permafrost | place: Sweden: Abisko...
AACCTTCATTCCAGCTACCGCCGGCGCCGCCGACCAGCGATCCTTCGTAAACACCTGTGCTCCCACCGGCACCGTGAACACCTGAACGCTCAGCGGCTTTTCCAAAATCAGCGCCAATTTAGGCTGATGGACATCCACCATGCTCGTAAATTCCACCAATGGAGCCTGCGGCCTGAACCCGAAACTCGCAGCCAGCGGCGATTCCCCCTCCAGTATGAGATACGCTCCGCTCTCCACTCGGCCACGCCACTCCGGCCCTGCTTTGGTCCCCGGCCCAGCGACCACAACCCGGCTATCCCCTGGCGGAACCCCTATACTCGATAGGATTTGCGGCCATACATCCGCAGCCACGAGGACCGCTGGAAAGAGCAACGACACTAGCACCTTATTTGGTAATCGCATACCAGAATCCGACCCGTAAGTCATTGAAAATACTATGTTGTGGAATCCCATCGCTCACCAGGTACACACCCCTCAGAAAGTTGGCCGAGAACAGCAGATTCTTCGGAGAATTGGGCAAATGCACTCGGATCCCCGGTCCCGCCTCCACAAAATTGGCCCAATGCTGATGGTTTGTATCAGCGGTTAAATTCGCGTTCATCACCAGCCAGCGGTACCCCGCGCGCGACTGCAAATAGCTCAACCAATCGTTCCCGAATCTGCTGATGAACACCTCGTCCGCATTCACCTCGCCAAAGAACTTGCGCTCACCGGTCCAAGCCTTCGCCCACGAAACGCCCCCCCGGTAATCCGGAAGCATGGACCCCTTCGTGTAACTGATCGCGCTCCCAGCCTCGGCCCAGGCCGTAAACCTCTTCCACTGCGCCATTAGCCCGCCCCCGAGAATAAACGACCTCTCCGAAAGTGCCTGATTGTTCGCCGTTGGCTTCGTGTCGGCAATCAACCGTGTCGAAATATAAGGCCGCACGCGCCATTTTCGGATATTCAGCTCCGATTTGATCTGCCCATACCCGAAAACGTCATTCCAGCGCGAAGAATAAAACGGCAGCACCCAAGCCGTAGTCCGGAAAAGCTCAAGCGACGGCTTCAAATTCTCATAAGCCCGTTCAGCCTCGCTTGAAATCTCGGCATTCGGACTCTGCCGCGCCAAATCGAACCAATGCTCCGCGGTCCGGTCATCGTGGAGCATGTTGTAGGTCCAGCCCAGCTTCAGGATCACGTCGAAATCATCCGGATCGGATTCATGCGCAATGTTGAGATACCGCAGCGCATCCTTGAAAAACCCCGCCTCCAGACTCCTCTTCGCCATCAGATGCGGATCGATCGCCGACCGCACGCGAGCCGCTAATTCCCGGTCGTTGCCCGCTAGTACGCGCTCCAGCAGAGGCATCGCCGCCGCCCGGTCGCCCCTTGCCAGATACAGGAATCCCAACTGAGCCGCAGCAAGCAAATCATCAGGATTTGCAACAGTGATCTCCTGAAACTCCTTCTCGGCGCCAGGGTCCCGCATCGCCAGAAGCAGATAGGCCAACTCCCGGTGCAACCGCACGTTCCCCGGATCCAGCGCCAGCGCCGCACGAAACTCATAAACATATGGATATCGATCCGGCAGCAACTCCCGCGCCCCTTCTGCAGCCCGCGGTTCCCCTCCCCGAGAAGCCGCCAGCAGCGACGCCATTGCACTCTCCGCCTCACCCCGCGCCTTTTGAACACGCGCCAAATCCAGCAGCACCTCCTTACGCGCCGGAAGCATGCGCCACGCCCGCAAGTAATGCGCCTCCGCCAGCGCAAGCTCATCCCGCTGCTCAGCCAATTGCGCCAACTCATAGTGCGCGCTGAACGATTCCGGCCCAATCTCCAGTGCCGCCGTCCACCGCCGAATTCCCTCTTCCAAGGGCCGGTCGATATTTTGGAATGCCTGCTCAGCTGTCGTATTCCCCGCCTGCCGGAACCGGTCGAAAATCCTACGCGCCTGCGCCTTAGCCGGAATCGGATCCTCTTTCGCCTCGTACGACAGGAACGCAAACTCCAGCGCCACGCCAACATCCTTAGGGTCCAACTCCATCGCCACTGCGAACTGCTCCCGCGCCGCGCCAGGTTCCCCAACCTTCAAATAGGTGTAAGCCAAATCCTTCCGTATGTCCGCCCGCTTCGGGGACGCCGCAACCGCCGCTAGGAACGATTGAATTGCGTCATCGTAAGCCTTCACCTGCAGCGCGGCATATGCCCGCGCGAGCGGTTGGTACTCCGGCCGTTCTTCCTGTTGCGCCGCAAGAATCAGCGGAAACAGCAAAGCGAAAATCCGCATCGCCACTCCAGTAGCAAATTCCGCGCGAGTTTCTCGCAATAATGAGAGCTACCACTGTGAGTATTAGAGGAACCGTTCTCATCACCACCATCAACAGTCCCACCACGGCTGTTAAGAAGATCGCAAGTGATTGCCCCGATTGGACTTTCATCGTCATCGGCGACACCAAGACCCCCGCCGATTGGTCTTGGCCCGGTGTCACATACCTATCCATCGCAGACCAAATCGCCCAAGTAGGCAAGTTCGCCGAAAAGTGCCCCACCCGCCACTACGCCCGGAAAAACATTGGATACCTCAAAGCCATTGCGGAGAAATCCCCTGTTATTGCCGAGACCGACGACGACAATATTCCCTACGATTCCTTCCTCCAAGACGTAAACCGCGAACTCACCGCTCGCCCCGCTCTTAAGAAGGGTTGGGAGAACGTCTACACGCACTTCACGAAGGACCGCATCTGGCCCCGCGGCTTTCCTCTCGAACTCATCAACGAAAGCCTGAAGAACCCTTCACCCCTTGGCGAACCCAACACCTACGATTGTCCTATCCAACAGTTCCTGGCCGATGGCGACCCCGATGTCGACGCCGTCTACCGCCTCACCATTGAAGCGCTCACCAAATTCGAGCCCAACCGCGTCGTCATCCAACCCGGCACTTACTGCCCCTTCAATTCACAGAACACTATCTTTTGGCCGGAAGCCTACCCACTCCTCTACCTCCCCGCCTACGTCAGTTTCCGCATGACCGACATCTGGCGCAGCTTCGTGGCCCAACGTTGCTTATACGCCATGGGGAAACCGCTCGCTTTCCGTGAGGCCACTGTGCTCCAGGAGCGCAATGAGCACTCCCTCATTCGTGATTTCAAAGACGAACTGCCCGGCTACCTCAATAACCCGCGGATCATCGAAATCCTGGAAGGTCTGAGCCTCTCCAGCGACCCCGCGCAATGCGCGCAAAACCTAGGCGCCTGCTACGAAGCTCTCATCTCCGCCGAAATCGTTCCCGCGCAGGAAATGGAACTCGTCACGCTCTGGATCGACGCGCTTTAATAAACGAATTCACGCACAACGCGACAAAGATCCCGCTGATGAACGCCATCGCGGCCTGCGCTTCCGCCGCTTCCGGACGCTCTATCGTCTGACCTGCGGCCATTCGGATCACCTTCACGAGCCCCATCACGGTCCCCAGAAAACCAAGCAGCCCCAGCGTCACAGCGATATGCATCCACAACTTCCGCCTCTCCGGCGCCTTCGACAGAAAGCCGCAAATCGCCAAAGCAATCCCGAACCACGCAGGAATCAACGCCGTGTAATGTATATGGCCCGTACCGAAGAAGCCAACCAGGCCAACGACGATCAGCAAAGCACCGGTAACAATTGTTGTAGTGGGCATTACTTCTAGCCTACGCGAACCTTGGTCTCTTTCCAAAGATCGCGCGCCGGGACAAAGAAGATCTTGCAAGCCATAAACGCCGCCGCCATCAGCACCACGAATGTCCGCACAGGCGAACTGACGCTCTTAATCAGAGAATCCTCCGATACCCACCGGTCGAAAAACGCAACGCCATAAAAAACAACCTGCGCCGCCACCGCAATCTGCGCAAACGGATCCGGCAACCCGAAAGACGACACCAGAATCAGGATCAATAGAAACGGCAGCAACAACCTCGCGAACTTCGCCGACAGGAAATGTATCCGCATCCGATTGCTTGATGTCAGCAGCTGCGGATATTCCCGCAAGATCTGATACAGCCCCGCCTGCGTCCTGACCTTCCGCTTGAACTCCGAACTCAGATTTGTCGGATAATCGTACGCCACTGCGGATTCTTCCAGCACCAGCCGGTACCCCCGGAAAAACGCCGATAGCGGCAGATACACGTCATCCAGTAACGTATCCTCGGGAATCGGGACCGCCAACGACCGCCGCAGCGCATAAAACGGGCCATTCGTCCCGAAAGTCGAATCGATCCGGCTCATCTGCTTCCGAATGAACACCTCGTACTTCCAGTAAAGCCCGGTATCCGCTTCCTCCGAGATCTGTCCACTCCGAATCAACAACTTGCCGCTCACCGCACCGACCGTTGGGTCCCCGAAACAGGACACGACATTCCGCACACAATCCGGATCCAGCGTCTGCCGAACGTCCGTGAGAACCAGAATCTCACCGGTCGCATAAGGTATTCCACGATTCAACGCTGCTGGCTTTCCGCCCCGTTCAATCCGGTAAAACTCCACACCGTCGCCACGGAACGACTGCGCAATCTCATCCGTCCGGTCCGTCGATCCGTCCGAAACGACGATAATCTGCATGTGCTCGCGCGGATAGTTCAGCCCCAGCACAGACCGCAGCTTTGCTTCGACAAACTGCTCGCCATTCCGCGCCGCAATCACGACGGAAATGTCCCGGACAATCGAGTCCTTGGCCACCGGTTTGTTATGACTGCGCGCCAGCCAAGCCAACAAGAGCGGATATCCCACAATCACATAGAGAATCACCGCGCAACTGATCAAAAACACCGCGATGCAAGTAGAACTCATGCGGCCCGTCTCAAAATACTCTCAAAATCTTCGGCAATCTTACTCCATGAAAACCGGGTCGAAACCAGCTCAAAGGCCGCAGCCGCTTGGGAATGCGCAAGGTCGCGATCGTCCAATAGCGCGAGACAACTCTCGGCAAAGGATACGGCGTCTACGTTCAGCCGGATGTTCACTCCGTGTTCCACGTCCAAACCTTCAGCCCCTACAGGCGTTGATACTACTGGCAAGCCTGCTGCCATTGCCTCGAAGATTTTCAGGCGGGTGCCCCCGCCGATTCGTAAAGGCACAATCGAAACGCTGCCGCTCCACAGGTAAGGCCGGATATCGGGCACCGTTCCCGTCACCGTGATCAGAGGATCTTCCGCGGCGAACCCCCGCAGCTCCGCCACCGGCGACCGCCCCGCCAACACTAGACTACACCCCGGCCGCTTCGCCCGGATCAACGGCAGCACTTCCCGCACAAAGAACCGCGCGCCATCGATATTGGCAAGCCAATCCATCGCTCCGACGAACACCAGGTCATGTTGCGGCGCACCCACATCCGAAGGCCGCCGGAAGTACTCCACATCCACGCCCGTCGCCACCGCCGAGATCCGCTCCACACCGAAAAGCTCCCTCATCTGCGCCGAATCGTTCGCCGAAACCGCAATCACATGCGCTGCCCTGCGGCAGGCGTCGCGTTCCGTACGAAACATTCGCTCCGCCTGCATGTCGAAGTAAGCGCGTTTGAAAGCTCCAGCCGCATGTTCCGCATGCCGCCGCCAGATCATCGTTTCCACGTTGTGTTGAAAAAGCACCGCCCGGCTGAGGTCTGGAATGTTCGGAGCGACGGAAAGAAAATCGCACACAATGCTATCGAACCGATTTTCGGATAAAACCGTCCGAATTTGCGCTTTCATCGCCGCGGAGCAATACCGCCCCACCGCCAGCGGCAGGCCGCTAAACAGATTTCCCGCCAGTTGCGCAAAGAATGAAGGCGACCCCCGCTTCGGTACATGCTGTTCTACCGGATACGCCCGCGTTGAATATTCACCCGCCCGGGTCAGCCCCTCCGGCTGCAGCCGGTCGTTGTAAGCCACGTAATGGATCTCGTGATTCCGATGCAGCCGCTTCAAAGTCTCCAGCGACCGTATCTGGCCGCCGCGGTCCGTCGGGTGGAGGAAATCGTTCTTCACCCAAAGAATCTTCATGACGCCGTAGCCGCTCTGCTGAACATCCCTTCCCGCCAGCGCTCCCGCTTTCCGGTAAAGAAGATGTCGCCCCACAACTGCAAGTTCAAAAGGTTCCAGACACGGTCCGTCGCATCCTCAGACCCGCGCCGGTGACGATCCAACAGGTCCCGCAACGGCTCCTGCGCCATCACATCCGAAAGCAGCCCATCCTTCTCCAGCAAAAAGTCGTAAATCGGCGCCGCCTGTGGCTCTCGCAGCCAACGTTTCAGCGGTGTCGGGAACCCCATTTTCGTCCGATGAATAATATCCGCGGGCAACAAATCCCCTACTGCCTCTTTCAGAATGTACTTCCCCGTCCCACCCCTCAGCTTCAACCCTACCGGCACCCGCGACGCAAACTCCACCAGCTTATGATCCAGAAACGGCACGCGGCTTTCGATCGATGCGGCCATGCTCATCCTGTCCTGCTTCATCAACAGTTCTTCCAGATAAGTCTGCTGATCCGCGTAGAGCAACCGCTCGAGATACGGCAACTGCGGCACGCTTTCGAACAGCCCAATAAACGGCCGATACGCCTCAGCGCTATCGGGATTCCCGCTGAGCTTCCGAACTTCCGCGGCCGAAAACGCCCCATAAAAATTCTCCAGGTACAGCGACTGCAAGTCGCCCGTACGTCCCAGCACCGTATGTTTCAGCTTGCGCCGTAGGTCTGCTCCCAGCAGCTTGGTAGTCGAGATCCGATCGCGAACCCACCGCCGCAGTCCTTCCGGCCCATGCCCATAAAACTTCATGTGTCCAGCACTCCGCAATTGATGGCGATACCGGCCATACCCGGCAAACAACTCATCACTACCTTCTCCCGTCAAGACAACCTTCACATGCTCGGAAGCCAGCTCCGACACGTAGTACAGCGAAACGCTGGAAGGCCAGCTGATCGGTTCATCCTCATGCCAGACCAGTTCCGGAAGCGCACCGAAGAAATCCTCGAACCCGATCTTGATCTCGCGATGATCGGTCCCAATCCGCGCCGCCACTTCGCGCGCATAACCAAGCTCACTGAATTCCGCTTCCGCGTAGCCCACTGAGAACGTCTTCACCGGTTCCGAGACCATGCGCTGCATCATTGCGGCAATAGCGCTTGAATCAATGCCTCCGCTCAGGAACATCCCCAGCGGAACATCCGCCATCAAACGCAGCCGCACCGATTCTTCCAGCAACTCACGGCATCCCCGGATCCACTCCGCATCCGTCCTATCGGAAGCCGGCTTCTCCGTGGGAATCCGCCAATACTGCCGGATGACCGGAGCCGAGCCGTCCGCGCCGATCGTCAAATGGTGCCCCGGCATCACCTTTCGTATACCGCTGAACATCGTTCGTTCACCGCTTACATAACCGAACGAAAGATACTCGGGCAGCAGCCCGGATTCGAACCGGGCCGAAATCGCCGGATGCGCCAGCAACGCTTTGATCTCGGACGCGAACGCGAACAACTGCCCATCGAAGTAGTAGTAAAGCGGCTTGATCCCCAGGCGGTCGCGCGCACAAAACAACTGCCGCTTCGCCCGATCCCAAATCGCAAACGCAAACATCCCGCGGAAATAGGTTACGCAATCTGCGCCGAACTCCTCGTACGCATGCAGAATCGCCTCCGTATCCGAGTGCGATTTGTAAACGTGCCCCGCCTGCTCAAGCCTCGGCCGAAGATCCGCATGATTGTAGATCTCGCCGTTATACACCACAGCCAGATTGCCGTCCTCGTTAAACATCGGCTGATGGCCTGTGCTCAGATCGACAATGCTCAGACGCAAATGGCCGAGCGTCGCAAATGGATCGCTGTAAAGATCGCGGTCATCCGGTCCGCGATGCCCGATCGAATCCATCATCTTGCGGACAACCGCCGCCGAGTTCCCGCTCGAACCCTGAGCCACGAACCCAGCAATTCCGCACATCTGCTTAAGAGACTGCCTGGGCAGTGCGCTGCGCTAAACGGCGATTGACGTAGGGCGCCGGCATGGGTGCGCGCTGCACCGGACCCGCAGCAGCCAGATAAGGAGCCGAAATACGGTCAAGCGCGGCCGTCAGAGCCGCCAGCACCGGCAATTGATGAGTGTAGGCTTGCGTGTTAAAGATGCCGCACGCGACATAGGCGACTAAAGACATCAGCAACGTATTGCTCATCCGTGAAATCAACTCGAGCTCCGGCGTTGACTTCTCAACCTTCGCCAAACGCGATAGCAAGCGGAATGAAGAAACAATAATTCCGCAAAAGAAAATGAGCCCCGGAATACCGGTTTCAGATGAAACCAGACCAAATATGTCGTGGCACGTGAACCACATCCCCACCACGCCTCTTGAGACAAAAAGATTGAACGACTGGGGTGAAAATTGGGCAAGCCCTACGCCGAATACCGGATGCCGGAGCGTAAGAAGAAAAGCGTTCGTCAGCAATTCTTTCCGGGCCGTCGAAGAATCCAAGGCCGAAACCGTCAGCGCCGTTCGATCATTCTTGAAAATCGTCAAATACCGGGTTCGCATATCGGAGGGCACCACCATCGCAAACATGGCGGCGATCGCGATACCGCCCACTATAATCTTCATTTTGCCGGCAGCGTGGGATTTCACAAATGCCACCATGAGCAATATGGCCATGGCGACCAAGCCTCCCCGCGATCCGGTCTTCAAGACGGCGACCAATAGTGCGATTAAGAGCGGCGGACACAAGATACGCAAGAGCGGATTCACTTTCTTATCGGACATCGCAAAAAGAATGAATGGCAGGCCGATCAGCAACGCCGATGCCAAGTCGTTCGCATTGCCCAAGCTGCCGTAGGTCACCGCCAGCCGGTCCTCCTCCGCGTTAACTTTGTTCCGGTACGCCAGGTAAATTTGGCTGATCGTGCTCAACGCGAGAATTACGGTAATGGTCCGGTACTGCTTCAACGTGAAGATCAGCCCGCCCACTATAAGAAACGTCAGATAGCTCTTAAACCAGCCTGGAAACGCATGCACGCTCCCGCCTTTCCAGGTACTGAACGGAAGCCCAACAAATACCCAGAAACAGAAAAGGTTCATCCATTTCCCTTGCGTCGAAATCAACATTTTGGGAAGCAGGCCCGTTGAAATCAGCGCGATAATGCAGGCCAGGCCGAGGATGAAAGTCAAGTGCAGCTGGCCTGACCCGTCGATAAACTCCACCGTTCGGCTGACCATCAGGAACGTGTAAACAGCGCCAAGCCAGAACACGCCCGAACCCTGGGTTGTCTCTTCGACCCCAGAGCCCGATGCGCCCATAGGCATAGCATTCCCCGGGAATCGGGAATACGGGGTCGCGGACTTTCGCGGCAATGCCGTCTGCGGGTTCGTCACCCCCCTGAGTTTACCATCGCGATCTGCGTAACCACTAGATTCCACTTACCAAAGTAGGTGGTTCGATACATCCCGGAACTCTCACCAAATCTTGCAGGATTTTTCGCGCACCATAGGTTGTCCCGCCTTACATGCGAACGCGCTCTGGAACTCAGGCATGTTCGAAACCACGCCGTTGATTCGGAACTCGTTCGGAGAATGGGGGTTAGTCACAGCGCTTACGCGTAGATTCTCCGGCCGCTCGCTCCCGCACGCCCACTGCGCCATGCCAATGAAGAACCGCTGGTCGGGCGTAAACCCGTCCATCGGCTTCAAGCTTTTCCCTTTGTCCGCGGCCTTCCACGCGATATAAGCCAGCAGCGTACCACCCAGATCCGCCACATCCTCGCCCATCGTCAACTTCCCGTTGATCTTGATGTCGTCGACGATCGTGAATCCCGAATACTCGTCCGACACGCAATCCGCGCGCTTCTGGAACTCCTCCGCGTCCTTCTTGGTCCACCAGTCGTGCAAGTTCCCCTTCGCATCGAACTGCCGGCCCTCGTCGTCGAACCCGTGCGTCAGCTCATGGCCGATCGTCGCTCCCGTGTTCCCGTAATTCGGCGCATCGTCCATCTTCGGGTCGAACAACGGCGGCTGCAACACCCCTGCCGGAAAATTGATGTCGTTCATCTGCGGATCGTAATACGCATTCACCGTCGGCGGCGACATCTGCCATTCCGTCCGGTCCACCGGCTTGCCGATCTTCCCGATATCCCGCCGCGATTCGAACTCCACCGCCCGTTCGATATCTCCCAGGAAATCGCCGCGCTTGATCTCAACCGCGCTGTAGTCCCTCCACTTATCCGGATACCCGATCTTGTTCGTCACCCCATGCAGCTTCAGCAGCGCCTGCTTCTTCGTCGCCGCGCTCATCCAAGGAAGCCCCTCGATCTCCTTCTGCATCGCGCTCTCGATCTCTTTCGTCATCGCGACTGTCCGCGCCTTCGTGTCGGCGGTAAATGTCTTCTCGACGAACACCTGTCCCATTGCCTCGCCCAGGTTGTGATCCACCAGCGACACGCACCGCTTCCACCGCGGCTGCATCTGCGGCACCCCGCGCAAAGTCTTGCTGAAGAAATCGAAATCCGCCGCGACGAAAGCGCTCGAAAGGAACCGCGCCTTGGCATGAATCACATGCCATCGCAGGTAAGTCTTGATGTCCTCCAAAGGCGCGGTCTTTAACTGCACCTCAAACTCCCTGTAAAACGCGGGTTGCGTCACGTTGATCAACCGCGTGGGCGGCATTTGCAAGGCTGTGAAGTAGGTATCCCAGCGAAACGTCGGCGTCAACGCCTGCAATTCCGAACGCGACATCTTGTGGAATAGCTTATAAGGATCCCGCTGTTCCACCCGCGTCAGCGAAGCCCCCGCCAGAGCCGTCTCCATCTTCAACACCGCCTTGGCGTGGGCCGCCGCATCGGATGCAGAATCCCCCAGCAACTGAAACATCTTCTCCATATGCGCGACATACTTCTGCCGCAGCTCTTCCGATTTAGCATCGGTCTTCGTGTAATAGTCCCGATCCGGCAAACCCAACCCGCCCGCATCCGCGAAAGCGATGATTGAGGACGAATCCGAAAAATCCTGGTTCGACCCAAAATTAAAAAACATGCTGGACGCATAAAGCGTCTGCTGTTCCGCCGCCAGAAACGCTGGAAGCTCCGCCACGGATTTCAACGCGGCGATCTTGTCGAGAGTCCCTTGAATCGGCCTCGCCCCAGCTTTCTCGACAGCGCCTTCGTCCATGCATGCGTGGAACAAATCCCCAATCTTCTGCTGATTCGGAGTCCGCGTAGTATCCGTCTTCCCAGCCTGCTCGAGCAATCCCCATAGGAAGAGCTGATTGTCATTCGTCAGCTTGCTATAGACATCCCACCGCGCCTGGTCGGCCGGAATCGGGTTCGCCTTAATCCAATTCCCGCAGGAATAAAGGTAAAAGTTCTCGCACGGCTGCACGGACTTATCCATTGAAGGAATATCCAGGCTAGGCGTATAAGGCAGTTGAGTCAGCGGTGTCTGGGCAAAAAGCGCCACTCCCAAAAAGAAGGCAGCAATGGCAAGACGCATAGCTCCTTTGTACCGCAGACATCCGTCCGAGGCGCGACTCGTAACTGAGCCGAGAGCGTGAGCGGCCGGTTCGCTGCGTCGGTTCGAATGGCCGTGCTTCAATGGCTAGATGACGTTGGGTAAGGGCCGTCCCTTTTGGTTTTGGTGCATTTCGCTATTTTTATTTGTAGTCGCTCTATTGGTGGGCCGGCAATTGGTTCGGGTTTGGACGCCGCCGCCGGCGCTGGTGTTGGAGATGGCCTCCACCCGCGATTCGACGGCGCAGGTTTACTACGATATCGGGCACGGTTTTACCGAGCCGGATTCTGTGACTGCGGCCGTTAGTGCCGCCAACGGTTTCCAGGAGCTAAGGTTTCCGCTGTTACGCCAGGATCTGCGGAAACTTCGGTTCGATCCGCTAATGTGCGCCGGGACCGTACGGATTCGCCGGATGCGCATCGTAGAAAGCGATGGCCGTACCCTAATCGAATTTCAACCGTCCCAAATCTTGAACCTGGCCGAGATCAAAGATCGTTCGGAGAACGCGGGAGTCCTCCGCCTGGAGACCGTCGAGGGGTCCCGGGATTCCTCAGTCTATGTGCCACTGCCGAAGCATTTAGCGCTCCCGCGGCCCTTCCCGGGCGGCAAGATTCTCTTCGACATCGTAGCGGTGGAAGTATCGGTTCTATTGCTGGCGATTCTCCTTCTGTCACACGGAATACGAGCGCGGATGCTAGCAACGGTCAACGCTCTGGACGCCTCTTTTGTGCGGCTCGCGGAGCGATTGAACAACGACCGGTTCATTCAGTTCGACCGGGTGGCAATCTGGTTTTACCTGATCTGTGCGGTGTCGTTCCTGGGGTTGGTGACGCTTGATCTGAATGGCTCTTCAATGGACTTCAACACGCGTGTCTTTCACCACTTCGGTCCGCAAACGCTCCTGGCCGGAAATGCGAAAGGAATTCGGTCCGACGAATGGAACTACGTTTCACCGGATATCTTTTACCAGGTCTTCCGCGAGAACAAGTTCAACGCGGAGGATACGCCGTTAGGCGAATTCTATGTGTCGTTGCTTGGCAACCTTCCCGTGAAACATGTCACCACCATTTTCAGGCCGCAATTCTGGGGCTTCTTCGTGCTGCCGCCGGACTATGCTTTTTCTTTCTATTGGCAAATGAAGTCGTTCTTTCTGATTACCGGGGTTTTCACGCTATTTCTGGTGCTGACGGGTTCCAGTTGGTTAAGCGCTGCGGGCGCGCTCTGGCTTTTTTTCTCCCAGCTAACACAATGGAATTACTCCTGGCCTTCCGGACTACCGGAGATGTGCGGACTGCTTTGCTACATCGTTGTGCTGTCCATGTATCTCACCGTCGGTACGCGGCGATGGGCGTTGTTCGCGTGTTCGGTCTTGTTGGCCGCGTGTCTGGTGAATTTTGCCATGTTGGCATACATTCCCCATCTGGTTCCGTACTGCTGGGTGGGCTTTTTTCTTTTTGCGGGATGGGTGCGCGCCCGGCGCGAACAGGTTTTCGCCGTGGAGGGACGGTCGTTCCGGCTGGCGGCTCTTGGCGGCGCCGCATTGCTGACGCTCGCGATGCTGGCGGTCTTCTACGGGAATGTCGCTCCTGCCATTGAAGGAATCGCTGCGACGTTGTATCCCGGCCACCGGACCATAAGCGGTGGCGAGTATTCGCTCACCAAATTCGCCTCGAACTACTTCTCTCCGTTCCAGAACGAAGAAAGGTTTCCACAGCCATTAGGGAATATTTGCGAAGCCGCTGGTTTTGAATGGCTGTTTCCATTCACGCTTTTGGCATGGGGCGCGATTCAAGCGCTTTCCAGGGAGCGTAAAATTCTACTCGTTTCCTTGTGGATTCCCACGTTGATGATAGTTGGTTGGGCCCTGCTTCCGATTCCTGCTGCTCTGGGGAAGCTTTTCCTTATGGACCGCGTGATGGTGGCCCGGTCCCTTCCGGCCTTGGGTCTGCTGAACGCGGCGATCGTAATGGTGGTCTTGAGCGCGCCGGATTGGAAGCGGAGGTTTTCTCTGGAAAGAAAGCTCTTGGTTTCATTGGCGATCGCATTCATAATCGTGGCGCCGGCGAACACGGCTTTGGCCGAATATTTTACGGTGAAGGAGGTCTTGCTATCGGGCCTGTGGCTGGCTCTGCTGATTGGATTTCTTTGGGATGGGCGTAAGTGGGCCTTTGCCGCGACCGCAGTACTCCCGGGAATCTTCTGTTTTGGACTCGTGAATCCGATCGCTCGCGGCACGGGAGCCGTTACCTCGTCGAAGCTCTTCCAATTTGTCGAATCGCATCGAGAACTGAGAAAGGGACGTTGGCTGGTATATGCTGTGCAGGATCCGTTTTTCGGCGTATTCGCGGCCTGCGGCCTCCAGAGCTACGATGACTATCACATTCTGCCGAACATCCAGGATTTTCCGCTGTTTCGTGCGCACGGGCTAAATACGAGTTTGCTGAACTCGGCCGGATTTTTCATCGCCCGGCCGGCGGAAGAAGGAAAGAGTGAGGTTACTTGGCCCACGCCGGACCATGAAATCTGGAGCGTCAATCCGCACGATCCAATACTGAAAGAACTCCATATCCGTTATATGGCGTTTGATCAACCTCAGCCGGCCGCTATGGTGGCAGGGCTGAAGCAGCTTGCGGATACTCCAATCAGCGGATATTGGCTGTACGAGGTTACTCAGCCGGCGCCCTGAAGCGCGACCTGTAATCTCCCTTGCCTCAGGTCAAGGCCCGACCGCTTACGACCGTGCAAAAACCAGCAAGGGACCGATATCGTAATTGTCCGCGGCCTTCAGGGCGCTGATATAGCTCCCACGCACATCTCCAGCAAGCCGCAAATTGGCACTTCCCCAAGAAAACCGCTCGCGGCCGAGTCTCATGACGAGCAGATCGGCCATCAGCCGGGAATGCCGGCCGTTTCCGTTCGAAAACGGGTGTATCAGCACCAGTCGGTGATGAAAGCGCACCGCAGTCTCATCGGGTGAGTAGGACCTGTATTCAATCCACGCTTTCACATCATCGAGCAATTGGCGAAGCGCCGCCGGGATTTCGTAGAAGGGTATTCCCAGATTGCGTTCGCTCGTCCGAAGCTTTCCAGCCCACCGCCAAACATCGCCGAGCATCCGCTTGTGCAGGTCCCTAAGATACTTTTCACTCAACAGATCGCGGCGTGTTTTCAGCGCCCAGTCCTGCGCGCGCGCAATATTCTCCTGCTCGGCCTCGTTCAACTCGCTGCGGTAAGCGATGTATGCGGGGATCAACGCGCGCTGTTCCTCGGGTGTCAGCCGCGTCGCGTCATCCGGCTGTTCGAAAACAGCGCTCAACTTCTTCTAGTCCCAGAACATCCGCGGATTCGTCTCACGCACGATCTCATCCAGACGCTGGTCGGCATCCTTCTCCGGCACAGCCTGGTCTTCAAGCAGCATCGAGTGCTCGACAGGCGCCCTACGCCGTTGCGAGAACATCCGGGCACGTTCGCGCACCATCGCTTCGAGAGGCTTGTTGGGAACAAAAACATAGACCAGCCGGCAGTCGAGCGCCTCAGCGGCCCGCCGCAAGGTCGCGAGCTCAATCGTCCCTCTAGCCTCGGACTGCTCGATGGCCACGACGGACGGCTGCCTGATGCCGAGTCGCTTCGCCAGTTGCTCAGTCGTCATGCCAAGCGCCTGACGGATCGCCTGGATCCAGCCGCGCACGGGCACGCTGTAGCGTCTGACCGGTTCAAGCTCATTGAAACGTTTATCGAGCTGAGCGCGAGACTGGGCCGCAAAAGGCGCCTTATTCATAGTTTTTACTCTATCATATCGACATCATAAGATAGATTATAACCTATCAACAAACACTCTCAAATAGTCTATGACCTATCAAGTCGTATCCATCTCATAGCCAATCCGTCTCGCCGCCCCAGCCGAAAGCCAAGGAGATCCTTTTCGGTCACCGCATTTCAACTTTTCTATCTAACTGATTCTATTCACAAAACTCCTCCCCAGCAACCCAACCCGCACCGCCCCCTGAGCTAAGCTGTGGCCAGAAAGGACTCCACATGGAACTCAAGTTCACCGTAATTGACATCGCCGACTATTCCCCCGATCCCACGCTCACCGAGCAGCAGCACCGCATCATCGCGCGCCTCGCCTGCGGTTGGTCCATCCACCTGGCCGCCAAATCCGAAAAGCTCCATCGCAATACAGTGGGCAATTGGCGCCGCACCATCCCTGCCTTCGCCCGCGAACTGGACTTCGCCGGGCGTGAACAGCGCCGCTACTGGCAAGACGAAGCCATCGAACTCGCCTCGGACGCGATGCAAGCAATCAGGGAATGCATCAACGATCCAAGAACCTCCCCATCCGTCCGCTTCCGCGCCGCCACTTTCATCATCAATATGGCAACCGACCCCCAGCAGAAAGCCGTCAAAGGTTTCCCAACTCTACCCGCCGAAGTGGAAGCCGTCTCCGGCCAAATGCTGGCCCAGCCGAAAGAAGAGCCCGCACCGGCTCCCGTTCCCGAACCCGAAAATTCCATTGTGCAAGCCGCCAAAATCGAAAAAACTGCACAAAGTGCACAAAGTCCGATCAGAGTAACCCCTCAACCCGGCCGCAATGAGACCTGCTCCTGCGGTTCCGGCGTCAAATTCAAGCGTTGCTGCCTCAATAAGCCGCCCCTGGAAGCCAAAGCTGCCGCCTGATGACCGATCTAGGACCGAAATGGTCTGGTATACTGAGGCTGACGACAAAGTCCCATGTTGCAGACCTTTATCATCACGCTTCGCGAGGGTGTGGAAGCGTCCCTGGTGATTGCCATCGCCATCGCCTACTTGAAAAAAACCGGCCGGCTCGAACTGCTCTCGACCGTCTATCAGGCTATCTCCGCCGCAGTTCTGGCCAGTTTTGTCCTGGCTTGGGTTTTCACCAGGTTCCGCGTCACCGAAGAAGCTTATGAAGGCTGGACTTATATCGCCAGCGCGATCTTTGTCGCCACCATGGTCATTTGGATGAACCGCCACGCCAAGCACATGAAGGGGGAAATCGAAACCCACCTGCAAGGCTCCTCCGGTTCGCGCTGGGGCATCTTCTTATTTGTTTTCCTGATGATCTTCCGCGAAGGCGTTGAAACCGTTTTGATGCTCAGCGCAGCCAGCCTGAACACCTCCGGCATCCTCGAACTTTTTGGCTCTGCACTTGGCCTCGGCCTCGCGGTCCTCTTCGGAGTAAGCTTCATCCGCGGCACCATCCGCGTCAACTTGCGCAGTTTCTTTAAGATGACCACCGTAATCCTGATGGTGGTGGCCGTCCAACTCCTGATCTCCGGCCTGCATGAGCTCTCCGAAGGCCAAATCATCCCCGGCAGCCAGACTGAGATGGCCGTGATCGGCCCCATCGTTCGCAACGATACCTTCTTCTTCGTGGCGATCCTGGCCCTGGCCGGAACCATGATCCTCTGGGAATGGCGCGGCCGCCGGCCCGTTGTCACCAAGGAACTCGAAGGCGCCGCCCTGCGCAAAGCCAAGTGGACCGCCCGCCGCGAAAAAATCTGGATGGCCGGCTCCTGTGTCGCATCCGCGCTCTTCATCCTGATGGTGACCGCGGAATTCATCTACGCCAAGTCCGCCACCGAACTCTCGACCGCTACGCCCCTGGCCGTAACAGGCGACGCTGCCCGAATCCCTGTAAACACCGTGAGCGACGGCTTGCTCCACCGCTTCTCCGTCGAGTCCGATGGCACATCGGTCCGCATCATCGTGATCGAACGCCCTGATAAATCCCTCGTTGCCGCCTTCGATGCCTGCGAAATCTGCGGCGCCAAAGGTTTCTATCAAAAGGGCGGCACAGTAGTCTGCAAGAACTGCGCCTCCGCCATCGTCAACTCTTCCATCGGCGAACGAGGCGGATGCAACCCCATCCCCCTGCCCAGTGCAGTCCAAGGCGATCAACTCGTTATCCCCGCCGCGGGTATCTTCAAGGGAGCACGGATCTTCCGCGCCGGTAAGTAAATGTTCCTGCGCTACGTAGGGGAATCCATCCGCCGCGCGCCTCGCCGCAAAGCCATGACCGTCGCGGCCGTTGCGATGGGTACCGCCGTAGCGACTTCCATGCTCGGCGTGATGCTCGATATTGGCGATAAAGTCAATCTCGAACTGCGCAGCATGGGCGCCAACATCTTAGTAGTTCCCACCGCCCGCGCCGCCGCCGTCCAGGTTGATGGAGTCACCGCCCTTCCCGCCAGTTCCGACAACTTCATCGAGGAAGCCAGCGTCCAGAAGATCAAGAAAATCTTCTGGGCCCTCAACATCACCGGCTTCACGCCCTCTCTTACCATCCCCGCCACCATCAACGGAACTGAAGTCCCTGTCAGAGGCGTCTGGTTCGATCGCAAATACGACGGCAAGCAATCCGCCGGCGCCCGCCTGATGAATCCCACCTGGAAAATCACCGGCCAATGGCCCGAGGAAAACGGCCCACCAAACCAAGCGCTCGCCGGTTCGCGCCTGCACCTTCCCACCGGCACAACAATCCACCTTTTTGGCCAATCATTCACCATCACCGGCGTCCTGAACTCCGGCGCCGATGAAGACAGCCAACTCCTCGTACGCCTCTCGGATCTGCAACCCCTCGTCCATCGCGAAGGCCAGATCGACGCCATCCAGGTAGCTGCTCTTACCAAGCCGGAAGACGATTTCGCCCGCCGCGACCCCAGCACTATGAGCCCTGCCGACCGCGAACGCTGGAACTGCTCCAACTACGTCCGATCCATCGCGCACGAAATCGAAGAAGTCATCCCCGGCGCCACAGCCAAACCGGTCTGGCGTGTAGCCGATGGGGAAGGCCGCATCCTCTCTAAGATCAACGGCCTGATGTCCCTCATCGCACTAGCCGCCCTGGTCGCCGCCGGCCTCACCGTTTGGAGCGTCATGGCGACTACCGTCATGGAACGCCGCGGCGAAATCGCCATCATGCAAGCCACGGGCGCCACGGACTTCCTCATCACCACCCTCTTCGCCGCAGAGGTGGCCATCGAAGGTTTCGCCGGCGGCCTCATCGGCGTCCTGATCGGCACACAACTCGCGCGCTGGGTCGGAAGATCCGTCTTCGGCTCAGGCATCGAAACCCCGCTGGTGCTCGCGCCTTTAGCCATCCTCGCCGCCATCCTGGTAGCAATCGCTGGGGCGATGCCGCCTCTTCGCCGATCGCTCGCCACCCACCCGGCCATCGTTCTGCGGGAGCGCGTCTGATGTTCTGGCGATTCGTCCTCGGAGCCCTCAAACTCCGCCGCCGCCGTCTCTTCCTCGCGTTCTGCGCCATGGCCGTCGCCGGCGCGTTAGCCACCGCGCTCTTCACCGTCTATTCCGACGTTGAGAAGAAACTCAGCGAACAGTTCCAGGCCTATGGACCGAACGTCGTAATCTCGGGCGCATCCGGCGCAATCACCGTCCCGTTGGCCGCTGTAGACGAAGCTCGCAAACGAGGAGGCTCTGCCACCCCGATCCTCTACGCTCTCGATCAACTCAACGGCCGTCCGGTAGGCTTAACCGGAATCGATGCCATTCCGCAATACTGGCATATCGAAGGCGCACGGGGTCCCTGCATGGCCGGCGTCTCGCTCGGTCTCAAGCCCCGCGACTTCATCCAGCTTCGAAAACTCAGATGCCAAATCATCGGTGTAGTCTCCACCGGCGCGGCCGAAGATAACCAGATCATCCTGCCTTTCGCCACCGTAGCCCAACTCTCGGGCATCAATGACGCTGCCAGCATAATCCAGGTCCGCATGCCCGCGAACCGAATCGGCGAACTCATCAAAGCGCTCCCGGAAGCCGACGTCCGTCTGGTCCGCGCCCTCGCCGAAACCGAGTCCAACGTCGTCCTCAAAGTCCGTTTGGCTTTGTTCGTTCTTCTGGCCATCATTCTCGTGATTGTTACCATATCCGTCAGCAGCAACTTCGGAGAATTGGTGATTGAACGCAGTAAGGAAATCGGAATCCTCAAAGCCATTGGCGCGGCCGAGTTCAAAATCGCCGCTCTTTTCGCGGCCGAATCTCTGATCCTCGCCATCCTCGCCACCCTCGCCGGCTACATGCTCGGCATCTTCCTCGCGGGCTGGATTGATCGCAGCGTTTTCGATAGCGGGTTCGCCGTTCACTTCAACCCCCTGGTCCTCATCTTGTCCGGCCTGGTCACGTTCCTGGTAGCGCTCTCCGCAACCGGCATCGCCACAGGCCGAATCTGGCGCATCCAACCCGCCATCATCTTAAGA
>Ga0302324_100010011_pt1 | contig 19706 bp, 16 predicted proteins | sample Palsa_T0_1_FD_201949 | JGI IMG/M metagenome (GOLD analysis project Ga0302324, IMG submission 201949) | Peat permafrost microbial communities from Stordalen Mire near Abisko, Sweden - Palsa_T0_1 | ecosystem: Environmental > Terrestrial > Soil > Palsa > Peat permafrost | place: Sweden: Abisko...
CTACTGGACAAAACCTCAGCTGGAGTGCTGAAGCCCAGGGTCTGCCGAGGTCTTTGGTTTAAACGCATGGCTATCTCATTGAGTCGCTCCTGGCTGTGGTCGGACAGCTCCTCGCCTTTGGGCAGATACTGACGCAGAAAGATCTTGGAATAAGGGAATGGCAGTGCACTGTGTGCGAAGCGGTCCACGATCGTAACGTCAACGCAGCTCACAATATCCTCGCGGCGGGACATCGCCGTCTTGCAGAAGGAATCCTCGTCCCTTGATGGCGAGGTGGACGTCAAGCAACCGCCTTTGCGCGTGTCGCAGCTGAATGTTGGTAGGAAATACACCGGCTGCGCGCGCAGTGTGTCGATCGCTCGGACGAGGGTCAAGTCGTCACGAGCGGCGACCGGGCGTCTGCGCCCGGCGCGGAGTCGTTGCGCGGCGTGAGCGGTTCGCTTACCGTGAGTCATGGAAGACGGTGCTCACCGCATGCAGGCCGCTGCCGCCGCCCGCGCTCCGGTCTTCGTTCCCTGGCGTGTGGCTCCGCCGCTGCTCAGCACGGCACTGATCATGCTGGGCGCGGGGATGTTGGGATCGCTCCTACCGTTGCGATTTTCGGCGATGGGCTTGTCGCCCGGCACGATCGGTCTGATCGCGACGGGCGAAGCGCTCGGTTTTCTGGTGGGCTGCCTTTACAATCACAAGATCATCGCACCCGTCGGGCTCGACCGCGCTTACGCCGCCTTCGCGGGCATGAAGGCGGTCGCAATCTTGGGTCTGTATTTCGCGCAGAGTGTGCCGGTTCTGGTGCTGTTCCGGTTCATGATCGGATTGAACGCCGCCGGGCTCGCGATCATCGTCGAGAGCTGGTTGAACGCTCTTGTGCCGAACGAGCAGCGCGGCCGGATATTGACGCTCTACGTGCTCGTGTACGGCCTTTTCTACGGCGCGGGGCAGCTGCTCGCGCAAAACATGGACGTGCGCGGGCCGGAGTTTCTCATTATCTCGGGCATATCGACGACCCTCGCGCTGGTGCCGATGGTCGGTATCAACGTCCGCGCGCCGCAGCTCCCGCACCGCGTCCAGCTCGAGATCCTGAAGGCTTTGCGTACTTCGCCGGCCAGCGTGATGGCGTGTCTGCTGAACGGCTTGGTACTCACCGGATTCTTCACGGTCGGTCCGCTGTTCGGGGTACGCATCGGGTTCGACCAGCAGCACGTCGTCATCTTGATGGCTTGCGTATCGCTGGGCGGCCTGTTTCTGCAGTGGCCGATCGGTCAACTCTCGGACAAGGTCGACAGGCTGCACGCTCTCATCGGTCTCGGCCTCGGAATTCTCGCGGTCTCCGCGGCTCTCATGAGTGTCGATCGGCGCATGCCCTTTTATCTGATCGGCATCCTGTTCGCGGTCTTCGGCGGCTTCGCCGAAAGCCTCTACGCGGTCGGGGTCGCGCATGCCAACGATCGGGCCGACAAGAGCGATTATGTGGCCCTTTCCTCGACACTCTTGTTCGTGTGGGCGCTGGGTGCGGCCATCGGGCCGACCACCGGAACATTCGCCATCCAGCTCATCTCGCCCAACGCGTTTTTTGGTTACGTCATCGTGCTGACGGTAGTCTTCACGCTATTCGCGACCTGGCGGCTGCGTCGGCGCAAGGACGATCGAATCGTCGAGGAGCGCGAGGTGTTCCTGCAGTATCCTCAGACCTCACCGGAAATCTACGCGTGGCTCCCTTATCACAAGGAGCCCGATGGCACGGCGCCGCCGGCGGAGGAAGACGCATGAAGCTCCGGGACATCATGACCAGCCGCGTCGTGACGGTCGAGCTCGACGATTCGCTCGCGACGGTCAAGCAGATCTTTGACTCGGTGCACTTCCATCATCTGCTGGTGATCGGGTCGGACAAGAAGCTCTGCGGGGTCATCTCCGACCGCGATCTGCTTCGAGCGATCAGTCCATACGTGGGAACTGTCTCGGAGAATGCCCGCGACTCGGCAACGCTCAAGAAGCGCGCTCACCAAATCATGACGCGCTCGCCGGTGACGCTTGGGCCCGAGGCGAGCGTCGCGGACGCCATCCAGCTCTTCCTCGGCAATCGAGTATCGTGTATTCCCGTCGTGGACGAGGTGTCGAGGGCTGTCGGTATCGTCAGCTGGCGGGACATCCTGAGAGCGCTTCCCGGGCCCCCGGGGTAAAATGCCGCATGCAGCCGGCTCCTGAATGGGTCGAACAGCTCAACAGCGAGGGCTACGCGATCGTCCGCGGGTTCTTGTCGCCTGGGGAAATGGCGGAGATTGCCGCGGAGACCGACAAGATGTATGCGGAGGGGCTCAAGCACCACGCGACTTACCGGCACAAAAACCTCCTGTTCGAGATTCTCGACGATCCCAAGGCCAAGCGCCGCGTGGTCCTGCAGGCGCACTGGACCGCCTGGATCAGCCCCGTGATGGAGCGCATGCGACGCAGCTCCAAGTTCCATGATGTACTTGAGCCCTTTCTCGGGCCGGACATCAAGCAGATCACGCATCAGCTTCATTGGAAACCGCCGGGCGCGAAGTACACCTCGTACCGCTTCCATCAGGACGCGCGCTTTCGGGCGGGCAAGGTGAAGGAGTTCGATTACCTGCGCAGCACCGTGACCACGGGGCTCGCCATCGACCCCCAGACGGTCGAGAACGGCGCGCTGCGAATCATTCCGCGAAGCCACGAGCTCGGTTATCTGGGGCTGTCCGACGACGGGCCGATCATGGTCGGCCAGACTCAGGACGCGGAGTTGCGCCGCGCGGGGCTGGATCCCGCCTCGATCGTAACCTGTGTGATGGATCCCGGCGATCTACTGCTATGGACGCTGTTCACCGTGCACGGCTCGGCGCCGAACGTAAGCGACCACGATCGGCGCTTCATGATCAACAGCTATATGCGGGCGGCCGACAGCGGCGACCGTGGGGAATGGGCGTTTCGCGGCGGAGAATCCGTGCCGCTGGGGTCCGAGCCCGAGATCTGCAAATACGAAGCGCTGCGGGAGCGGCCGGGTCCGTTCTATATCGAGTCGGATTGGACCGAGGAGTCGAAGGAGGCGCGCGGTAGATGAAGCCGCTCGGGCCCTATGTGCTCTCCTTCGCCGGCATACTCGCTTCGTGCTCGCGTGCACCCGCACCGCAGGCAGACGAGCCGACCCATATCCACACCCCGCCCATCAAGCAGCTGGACTTGAAGCAGCTGAAAGCGCTGTCCATGGAGTGCGCGAAGTATCTCCCCGGGCAGTTTGCGCGCGGACCCTACGATACCGCCTATTGCCAGGCGGCGATCGACGCCTGGGGGGACGCGCCCCTACAGATGGTCCGCATTCCGCCTGGATCGCCGCACGCGAATTGAATCCACCACCCCGCAGCGGCTTGATTATTGTCTAATGTGTGCTACCGCACAGAGAAACTTTGCGGTAACAAGTAAAATCGTGGTTCCCCGCTCGTGTAAGCTTGCCGCGGCCAGGCTGCGCCGCGTTCAAATCCGGGGGAAGTTTTAGTGCTCAGAGCCGAGACGATAAAAGAGCGACACTCCGATATTTTCACCTTTCTGCAGGGCGATCTGGCGGCGACCGCCACGCACTGCCACCAGCCTGAGGAAACCGACTCGGAGAGCCTGGTCTACCTGAGTGAACAGAAGCACGTCGACACCGTGGCGAGTCACGAGCCGGCGATCGTCATCGTGCACAGCAAGCTGCTGGCATCCATCAACGCCACGCGAGAATGGCGGGGATGCTTGTTCTCGGTGACGGCCATGCCGTCCGCGATGGCGGCGCTGCTCACTTACTTCGATCGCAAAGCGGAGCGTTTCGGGCAATGGGGCCGGCACCATCCTACGGCGCTGGTTCACGCCACCGCGACGATCGGAAAGGACGTGATGCTGGGCCCTTATTGCGTCATAGGCGCGAATACCGTCATCGGGGACGGCTGCTGGATCGGGAGTCACACGGTCGTCGAGAACGAAGTATCCATCGGCGCACGGACAATTTTGCACCCTCACGTCTTCGTAGGCTCGGCCTGCGAAGTGGGTGCCGATTGCGAGATTCATCCCCACTCGAGCATTGGCAGCGACGGTTTCGGATACGCACGCGGCCCGCAGGGCAAGCCTATCAAGATATGCCAGCTCGGAAACGTCGTGATCGGCGACGAGGTCGAGATCGGCAGCAACTGCGCCATCGATAGAGCGACTCTCAGCTCGACCTTCATTCGCTCCGGGGCGAAGCTCGACAACATCTGCCACATCGCCCACAACTGCGACCTCGGGGAGTACGGCCTGTACACGGCCGGATTCATGATGGCCGGCTCGACCAAGATCGGTCGAGGATTCATGACCGGCGGCAATTCCGTGGTCTCGGCACATCTGACGCTGGCCGACAACGTCCAGCTGGCCGGCCGGTCCACGGTGACGAATAACGTGACCCGAGCGGGAGCATATGGCGGCTACCCGCTGCAACGGTTGCCCGACGCGCTGAAGACCGCGGTCAACACGACCCGCTTGGCGAAGCTCCGGCGTGATCTGCGCAAGGTCATGAAGCATCTCGGGATCACCAGCGAGGATCTGGAGAACTGACGAGTCGTCGCCTAGACCGTGCTTTCGCCCCCTGTGCTGCGTGACTTCTCAAATCCCGCTGCCGCCATGAAATAGTGCACCACTCCCCACGCGAAGAAAGCGAGCGTGACGAGCAATCCGCGGCGCGTCGCAAGCGCCAATGTGGATCGGCAGGCGAGCGCCATGGCAGGCGCCGCGTGAGTCGCCGCGGCGCCGCCGGGGCAAGCAGCCTCGAACCCGCCGCCCGCAAAGAGATGGTCGGCGAACCGGTCGATCGCCCATCCGGCGAATAGGGGACCGAGCCCCAGTGCGATGACGCTCAGGCAGATATAAATGAGTGCCGTGGCGGTCGCGCGTCGATGCGCTCCGACGGCGTTCTGCACGACCCCGAAGGTGGGACCGAGCGAGGCGTACTGAAAGAATCCGGCAGCCCCGAGCGCTGTGGCTGCCACTCGCCAATCCGTGACCGAGACCGCCGCGATGTACAGCGGCAGCGCCAAGAGGCCGCCGAGGGCGGGCACCAATGCGTACCATCGAAGACGATGACGAGCGAGACGGTCTGCCACGAACCCACCGGCGAGGATGCCGAAACCAACCGTAACGCCTCCGGTGAACGCGGCGATGAAACCGGTGGCCGCATAGCCGAGCCCGAACGCTCGCGAGAAATACGGCGGCACGAATGCGTAAAAGCCGTAGGCCGCAAACCCGCCGAGGGTGATACCGAGAACCATGTGTCGTACCGGTGGATTCAAGAGTAGGGCCGCCGCGACGGCACGCAATTCACTCACCTCTCGAGCGAGCGAGAAACCCGCATTGCCGGCCGCGCGGGGAGTCGCCGCGCGGGAAGTCACCGCGCTGTCCCACCGGCCGCGCGGCGGCTCGCGCACCACCGCCTTGATGATGAGTGCGATGAGCACCCCGGGAGCGCCTACCGCCAAGCACGCCGCTCGCCAGCCGGCGTGCTCGGCAACGTAGCCGCCCACGACGGCGGCCAGGATGTAGCCTAAGGATATTCCGCAAGAGTAGACCGACAAGGCCGAGGCGCGCTCGGCCGGCGGATGGTAGTCGGAGATCAGCGAATGGGCGGGCGGCGAGCAGCCGGCCTCTGCAACACCAACGCCCGCCCGGATGGCGAGCAAGCCGATGAATCCTCCCGCAGCGGCGCACAGGGCAGTCAGTGCCGACCACACGAGCAGCGCCACCGTGATGATGTTGACCCGGCTTACCCGCTCGGCGAGGCGGGCGATGGGAATGCCGCTGAGCGCATAGAGCGCCGCGAAGGCAGTTCCGCCGAGAAGGCCGAGCTGGGTGTCGCTCAGCGAGAGATCCGCTTTGAGCGAGGCGGCGATGATGGAGATGATGCTGCGATCCATGGAGTTGAACGTGTAGGCCGACATGAGCAGCACGGTGATCGTGCGCCGGTAGGCGGCACTCTCGTCTGACGGCATGGTGTCCTCGCTCCCTCCGCGGATGCCGCGGCGCAGCGACATTATGTGGCCCAGATCCCTATCCGACGCGGTGATTCTCCCGGCGCCTCGGCAGGGTTATAGTCCAGTGCTACCTCGCACGGAGAGATCGCCATGGGAACGACACTCGTTTCGGGTCAAGATCGGACTCTTCACCTCGAGATTCTGCACGTGCCGCTCTTGCGGCCGTTCCTCTGGTTAGGGCGCGGCTGGCGCGACCTGCGCAGGAACTGGGGAGCGAGCCTCGGCTACGGGTCGCTCATCGTGGCGCTCGGTTGGACGCTACTGGTGTTTTGCGCCACCCATCCCTACTTCGTCGCCGCGGCCATCACCGGATTCTTGCTCGTCGGGCCTGCCATGTCGGCGGGGCTGTGCGAAATGTCGCGCCGCTACGCGCTCGGGCACCCCGCGAATTTCGACGACTCGCTCGAAGGATTCATGCGCAACGCGCCGGCGCTGGTCGAATTCGGCGCGATTCTCGCCGTCTGCGGGGTCGCCTGGTTCGCACTCTCCGCATTGCTGCTCGGGAGCGTGTTTCACATCCCGGCGCCGAGCGTGAGCGAGACCATGTATCGAGGATTCATCGACTCCGCGAATCGCTCGCAGGTACTCGGCTACATCGGAGCCGGCGGCCTGCTTGCGGCGGGCGTGTTCGCGATTTCCGTGGTTGCAATACCGCTCATCATCGATCGGCACGCCACGGCGACCGAGGCGATGCTCGCGAGCATCAAGGCCGTGATGACCAATATTCCGGCGATGATCCTTTGGAGCGCGCTGATCCTGATCTTGACCGCGATCGGATACGCACCGCTGCTCCTCGGGTTGCTGATCGTCGCGCCGCTCTTGGGCCATGCCACCTGGCACGCCTATCGCGACATGGTGCACTGATCGCCGCGCAGCAACCTTAAGCGATGTGCGGGCGATACGTCTCGCCGGGCGAGGCCGCGATCGAGCGTGAGTTCAACCTCGTGCACATGGAATGGCAATTTCCATCGAGCTTCAACGTCGCCCCCACGCAAGAAGTGCCGGTCGTTCGACTGCGCAAGGGCGAACGTCAGGGCATCCGGCTGCGCTGGGGCTTGATTCCTTATTTCGCGCAAGGCGTTGCGCCGAAGTACTCGACCATCAACGCGCGCACCGAGACTGTTCAGACCGCGCCCTCGTACCGGGGACCCTGGAGTCGCGGACAGCGTTGCCTCGTGGTCGCGCAAGGCTTCTACGAGTGGCAGACGCAACCCGACGGCAAAGGGCGCGTTCCCTACTACATTCACCTCAACGATCAGGAGATCTTTGCTTTCGCCGGGCTATGGGATGCGTCGATGACGCCGCAAGGCACTTGGGTCGAGTCATGCGTGCATCTCACGATGCCCGCAAACCGTCTGCTCGCCGAGATTCACAACACGCAGCAGCGCATGCCGGCCATCCTCGCCCGCGAGGACCGTGAAGCATGGCTGTCGGGCTCGCCTGAAGAAGCGTGGGCGGCCCTCAGGCCCTATCCGAACGAGAATATGGTTGCATGGCCCGTGAGCTCGCGAGTCAACAAACCGGCGAACGATGATGCGCAGCTGATCGAGCCGGTACGCGCCGCCTGAGCGGCGCCGGCGGCGACGCGGACGATCAACGCGAGCGGTCGTCGAGCCGCAGCTCCTTGCGATAGAGCGCGATGCGGCCGCGATAGTGCTCGGCGGCGTGGGCAATCATCTTGAGATCCTCGTCATCGACTTGGCGCACGATCTTTCCTGGTACGCCCATGACCACCGAGCCATCCGGAATGATCTTGTCGGGCGGCACGAGCGCGCCGGCAGCGATCAGGCAGTCGCGGCCAATACGCGCCCGATCGAGGATACGCGCGCCATTCGCGATGAGCGTCGAATCGCCCACGATGCAGCCGTGCAGCAGCGCGCAGTGACCGACTGACACGTTGCCGCCGAGTATCGTCGGTTCGCCCTCGTCCGTGTGGATGACGCTGCCGTCCTGCACGTTGCTGCCTTCGCCCAGTTCGATCCAATCGCAGTCACCGCGCAGCACGCAGTTGAACCAGACGCTCGCTCCCTTTCGGAGGCGCACGCTGCCGATCACGCAGGCACCCGGCGCGATGAAATAGTCCTCGCCCGCAGTCTCGATGCTTCTATCGCCCAGGGAGAAGATCACGCAGCTTTCCGATCGGGAGCAGGCAAACCGGTCCGCCCGCGCAGCGCAAGGATGAAGTAGTAGAGAACGCCGATCGCGATCCAGCACGCGCCGAGGATCTTCGCGGAACGATCCATCTCGTAGAGCACGAACAGAATGATCGAGAGGCCGAGCAGGGGGCATAGAAGATGCCGCAGCCAGCGTCCGCTTCGCTGCCGCAGCCAGAAGTGGTTGATCACCGAGAGATGCAACAGCACGAAGCTCGAAAGTGCACCGAAATTAACGATCACGGTGAGGTCATCGATGCGCGCGGCGAACAACAAGCCCACGAGGAGCGACACCACGGCGACTCCGATGGTGCTCACATACGGCGTCCTGAACCGCGGATGCACCTTGGCGAGGACGGCCGGCAGCTTGCCGTCGCGGGCCATGGCGAAGAGCACGCGGGCAACGGCCGCCTGCGCCGCCATTGCGTTGGCGATCGCAGAGGCGAGAACGACGGCCACTATGGTCACGATCTTGAGCCACACGCCGCCCGCGCGCTGCGCGATGTCGTAGAACGCGGTTTCGGCAGAAGAGAACTTCATGCCGTGGGAAAGATCCGTGGCGATCCAAGTTTGCAGCATGAACAACGCGCCCACGAGTAATAGCGACAGTACCGTGGCGCGGGCGATGGCGTCGGGTCGCCCGCCGTTCTCCTCCGAGAGCGTCGAGATGCCGTCGAAGCCCAGGAAGGAGAGCACCGCGACCGAGGTGGCGCCCGCCACGGTGCCCCAGGAAAACGCGCCGGAGTTATAGAGCGGCGCCCAGGTGAGGTGCCCTGCCCCGGCTCCGCGATAGAGCGCTGCCAGGCCGAAACCCACGAACAGGGCGAGCGTCGCCAGCTCCATGATCAGCATGTATCGATTGACCCGGGCCGTGAGCTCGATACCCACGAGGTTCACCGTGGCGTTGAATGAGATGAACAGCACGAGCCAGAGCCACGCCGGAACTTGCGGCACCAGGGGACGCAGGGCCACCACGCTGAAGAGGTATAGGAGCGCGGGCACGAGGATATAATCGAGGAGGATCAGCCACCCGGAAAAGAACCCCGCGACCTCGTGCAAGCCGCGCTGCGCGTAGGTGTACACGGAGCCCGCGAGTGGAAAGGCGCCCGACATGGCGGCATAGCTCAAGGCGGTGAAAATCATGCCCGTAAGACCTATCAGGTAGGCGAGCGGCACCATGCCATGCGATGCCTCCCACACGAACCCGTACACCGAATACGGGGCGATGGGCACCATGAACACCATGCCGTAAATCAGCAGATCTTTGGTGGTAAGCCCCCGGCGGAGCTCCTGCCGGTAGCCAAATTCTTCGAGTGCCATGAAATCTCCGTCTCCTCGCAAGATCGTAGCTCATTCGTGACCCGTGGGCCGCGATACAATGTCGACATGAGCCACCCGCACACCATCCACCAGTCGCATATCGGCTGGGACAACAGCCTCGAACCCGCGGCGCGCATTGCTCCCGGCGAGATCTTGGAATTCGACGTGCTCGACGCCGCCGGCGGGCAGCTTTCCCCCGCGTCCACCATCGAAGATGTAGGCCGCATGGATTTCGGCCGGATCAATCCAGTCTGCGGGCCGATCTTTGTCGAAGGCGCGCGCCCGGGCGATGTGCTCAAAGTGACGCTTCTCGGCTTCGAGCCCTCGGGCTGGGGATGGACGGCGAACATCCCGGGCTTCGGCCTCCTCGCCGAAGAGTTCAAGACACCCGCGCTGCATCTGTGGAAATACGATCCGGGCACCCTCGCCCCCGGTCTGTTCGGCCCCTGGGCGAAGGTTCCCTTGAAGCCCTTCACCGGCACCATCGGGGTCGCGCCCGCCGAGCCCGGCAAGCACAGCATCGTCCCGCCCCGACGCGTGGGCGGCAACATGGACGTGCGCGATATCTCGCAGGGGACCGAGCTCTACTTGCCGGTGGAGGTCGCCGGCGCGCTGTTCTCGGTGGGCGATACGCACGCCGCGCAGGGCGACGGCGAGGTCTGTGGCACGGCCATCGAGAGTCCCATGCGCGTCACGTTGAAGTTCGAGCTCATCGAGCAGACCCCGCTCGCATTTCCGCGCTTTCGAACATCGGGTCCCGTTACGCGGCACCTCGATGCCAAGGGCTACGATGTGGCTACCGGCATCGGTCCGGACTTGATGGAAGCGGCGCGCGCCGCCGTACGCTCGATGATCGATTTGTTGACCCGCCGGCACGGCATGTCGGCGATGGATGCTTACCTCTTGTGCAGCGTGTGCGGCGATCTACGCATCAGCGAAATCGTCGATCTGCCTAACTGGACGGTGTCGTTTTACTTTCCGCGGGTGGTGTTCGACTAGCCTTGACCCGCTTCGCGCGCGGCTTCGTCGGCGCGGAGGAAGTGGCGGCTCCCGGCGTCGCGACGCCCTCGGGCGCGGCCTGTTTCAGTGCAAGCGTGAGCGCCTTGCGGGCCTCGGGCTGGGTCGCGCGAGCGCGGCAATCGGCGAATGTCTTGAGGTCTTCGAACGGCCGCTCGCCCCGGTATACCGCCTTTTCGAAGCCGTCGGTCCATTTGCAATTCTTGGCGAGGAACTTACCGAACGCCGGCGACTTCGAGCCGAGTGCCGTCTCGTCGCTATCGGTCAGCCAGTAGATATCGGTGCTCGGGCGCTGAAAGACTTGCTCGAGCAGATCAGGCGGCACATCGTTCTCGACCAGGAAGTCCCGCACCGGCCCTTGCATCCCATCCTCGAGCAATGCGGCTTCCGTGGTGGGCCGGCCCACCCACTCCGATTCGGCGAGCCCCGGACGGCTCACGCCGAGGAGATTCTCGCCGTCCGTCCCCCGCTCCACCGCCGCGGCATAGATCAAGAAGCAGGCACCGGCGCAGCGCCCCGTGAGAGGCCCCACGACGACTTGCGTGTACAGCGCCTTCACCAGCCGGGCCATCTTCATGGCCTCGGCGGCATTCCCATCGCTGGAGGCCAGGATGAGCTTGTTGTCGGACAGGAAGCGCTTGTCGTTCTCGGCGATCTTGGCGAGCAGCCGATCGTAATCGCCCGGCACGATCTCGCCCGAGAGCACGAGCGGTCCCACCGGCCCGACGTACTCGTTATTGAAGGCATCGCGATCGAGGTAGAAGAGCTCCGCACTCCACGCCGGGGCGCAGGATAGGAACAACACCACACAGATGCAGGCGCAGCGCATATGAAGCGCGATTCTCCCGAAATTACGTTACAAGACCGCCGACCACTTCACGGGTGCGAAGCCTCGATCCGAGCCTCGCTGGCGCCCCGCAGCGTGCCACCCCTGCGGCCTTGGATTACCATCCTGCCATGGAATCCCAGGGACCCGTCGAGATTCCGACTACCGGCGCGCGCGCCGCACCCGAGCTCAAGCACGCGACGCGCGAAGCGCTGCTGCATGCGCTCTACGAGGCGGCCGAGATCGAGCACAACCTCATGTGCACCTATCTGTATGCGGCGTTCAGCCTGAAGTCCCCCGACGAAGGGCTGAGCGGCGCGGAGGCCGATGCCGTCGCGCGCTGGCGCCGGGAAATCATGGCGGTGGCGATCGACGAGATGAGCCACCTCACGGCGGTGTGGAAACATCACCTCGGCGCTCGGCGGGGCACCGCGCGTCGGGCGTACCAACTTCCCGATGGATCCCGGCTACCTGCCGGCGCGCGTCGTCGTGAAACTCGCCCCGTTCAACGAGGCATCGCTGCAGCACTTCGTTTATCTCGAGCGCCCCATGGGATCGAACGAGCCGGAAGGCGTCGGTTTCGAACCGGAGCGTATGTTCCAGCGCGGCGTGTCAGCCGAGCGGCTCACTCCCATACCGATCGATTACTCCACGGTGGGGGAATTCTACAAAGTCCTGGGTGAAGGCTTGCGCGCGCTGGTCGCGCGCGTGGGAGAGGCCACCGCCTTCGCGGGCGACCCCGCCCTGCAGCTCTCCTCGACCGAGACGGCACTGCCATGGGCGCGGCCCGTGCGCTGCTCGAAGACTGCGATGGAGGCGTTCGATGCCATCATCCGGCAGGGTGAGGGCGCGCCGGGACACAGCGCGGGATCGCACTTCGAGCGATTCTGCGCGATTAGAGAGCAATATCGAGCACTCCGGGCGGCCAATCCGGCCTTCGCGCCGAGCCTTCCGGCTGCCGTGAATCCGGTGCTGAGGCGTCCGCCGCAACCCGAGGGGCGCGTCTGGCTGGAAACCGAGTCCGCGAGCGCTACCGTCGATGTGGCCAATGCAGCTTACGGATTGATGCTGCGGCTGCTCGCCTATGCCTATGCCGTGGCAGCGCCTCACCCGGACAAGACGCTCGCCGTCGATCTCGCGACCGGCCTCATGCGCGCCATGGCGCAGTTCGGGCAGCACGCAGCACGGCTGCCCGCGGGACCTTCGAACCCTCAGTGCAATGCCGGCATGTCGTTCACAACGCTTCGCGATGCGGCTGCATTGCCGCCGGGTCCGGCGGCGCGGCGCTTCTTCATCGAGCGCTTAGCGGAGCTGGCGGGTGTGGCGGCCGGACTTCCGGACCGGGCGGCAATGCGCATTCAAGAAGGAACGCGGATGCTCCAGTCACTCGCGGACCGCGCGGCCAAGCGCTTCGCTGTTGCGGCACCGCCGACCGCCGCACCGCCGACCGCGGCACCGCTGACCGCCGCGGCACTGCTGACCGCCGCGTCAACCTCGCCGCCGTCCACGGGTAACGGCAGCGAGCCGACGACCGTCGCCGAGGAATGCCCCTCGGGCGCGATTCGCTATCGACGCAAGGACGGTCGACCCGACGAGCGCTCGCCGCCCATCAACCTCGCCGCAATTCGCGAAAACGGACTGTACGCGTTCCGCGCGCCGCTCGTGCTCGATGGCGCGCAGACAGGCTTTCGCGCAACGCTATGCCGATGCGGGGCTTCCAAGAACAAGCCATTCTGCGATGGCTCGCATCATGTGATCGAGTTCTCCGCCATGGGCGAACCTGGGAGCGGGCAGACGGACATGCTGCCCGTGCGCGACGGAATGCTCACGGTCGACCCGCAAGTCGACGGACCCCTGCAGGTGCGCGGCAATCTCGAGATCACGAGCGGCACGGGCCGCGTCGGCGCGCGCGTGACGAGCACGTATCTCTGCCGCTGCGGCGGCAGCGCGAAGAAGCCCTTCTGCGATGGCACGCACACGCGCATCGAATTTCGCACGTAGCGATCAGCCGGTGTGGGCGATCCGATGGAGCATGAGGCTGCGCACGCGCTCGAACCCGAGGCCCGCATACAAGTCGATGGCGCGCCGATTTGCTGCGCCGACGTGCAGCCAGGAGACCAAGCCGGCGCGGCGGTGGAGCCTTCCGAGGTGACGGATGACATCGGTGGCGAGCCCTTCGCCCCGGTGCTCGGGATGGGTGCAGATGGCGCTCATTTCCGGATGCCCCGGCAGTAGCAGTCGCTCTCCACCCATGGCAACGAGCTCGCCGCGCACGCGCGCTCCGAAATAAGATCCCATGCGATACGTGGCGGGACGGAAAAATCCCGGAAAGGCGACGTCGGTGAGCGCCACCAGTTCCTGCGCGTGCGCAGCGCTCAGCGGGAGCAGTTCGCGCGACGGTGCACTCATGTCGACGCTGCCCGGCAACACCATCTGCACGCATTCCAGCGCATCGACGACGGTGAGGCCCGGCGCGGTGCGGCCGTAGTCGGCGATCCAAACCGATTCGTCGGGCTCGAGCAAAGAGCGCAGCGCCGCGAATGCCGTCGCACTCGGTGCATCTATCGCCGCAAAGGGCACCACGTCCGCCGGATATCGGCAGGCACCGCCCTCGGTGCGGGCGAGATGACGGTGCGGACCGCGCAACGCATGCCACACGGGATTCAAGAACAAGGACTCAGGCAGCTCGCCCATCGCGGAGCATGATATCCGGACCGCGCTCGGCTGCGCATGCATTCTGCGCAGCCCTGGGAGCCGCGCTGCGCACTGCGGCGTGGGCGCCTGGGCGGCGTCGTCGGCGGCGTGCGCGGCGTGCGCGGCGTGCGCGGCGGATAAGCTAAGGTTTCTTGTCCTCCGCCGGCGGGACCTTCAGAACACCGCGGCGCAGCTGATCGCGCTCCATACTCACGAACAGCGCGCGGAAATTACCTTGGCCGAATCCGTCGTCGCCGCGCCGCTCGATGATCTCGAAGAATATGGGACCGATCAATGTCTCGGTGAATATCTGCAGCAGGAATCGACCCTTGGCGCCGTCCAAGAGGATGCCGCGCTTCTTGATCTCCGCGACGTTCGCGCCGTGTCCGGGCACACGCTCTTCGAGCATCTCGTAGTACGTCTCCGGCGGCGGCGTCATGAACTTCACGCCGTTGGCATGCAAGCGGTCCCAAGTCGCGAGGATATCGTCCGTGCGCAGCGCGACGTGCTGAATGCCCTCGCCGCGATATTGCTGGATGAACTCCTGGATCTGGTCGACCTGATCGCTTCCGTCCTCGGTCTTCGACTCGTTGATCGGAATGCGGATCTTGCCGCAGGGAGAAGCGAGCGCGCGGCTGGTGAGTCCCGTGTATTCGCCGGTGATGTCGAAGTACTGGTGCTCGTGGAAGTTGAACACGCGGTGATAAAAGTCCTGGAAGTAATCCATGCGTCCCTTGCTCACGTTGTGGGTCAGATGATCGATCTCCCTGAGTCCCGCTCCTTGGGGGTGCAAGTCCGCCCCCGCTTCCATCACGAAGTCGATGTCGTAAATGGACGGTCCCGTCTGGCGGTCCACCAGGTAGATGAGGCTGCCGCCCACGCCCTCGATCGCCGGGATGTTGAGCTCCATGGGTCCAACGGTCCCGCGAACCTCGCGCGCCCCCGCCGCGACCGCATCGCGCAATGCGCGCGCCGCATCCTTGACCCGAAAGGCCATGGCGCAGACGCTCGGCCCGTGATCGCGCGCGAACTGCTGCGCGAGGCTATTCGGCTCGGCGTTAACGATGAAGTTGATGTCCCCCTGCCGGTATAGCGCGACGTCCTTAGAGCGATGACGCGCGACGCGGCTGAAACCCATACTCTCGAAGAGTCGCGCGAGGTGTCGGGTGTCGGGCGCGGTGTACTCGACGAACTCGAACCCGTCGGTGCCCAGGGGATTGGCCGATTGCGGGACCTGGCCGGATGCGCCCGCTTCGTTGGTTGCGCTCACGTGAACCTCCGCTGAACTCATATCTCCACCGTACTTATATATAGGCCTGTCAGCCCTATAGGTCTGTCAGCCATGTAGACCTGTCACCCATATGGGTCTGTTAGCCATGTAAACCTCTCAGCGTCCCGGCGTGAGAGGTCTACAACGCCCACTCAGAATAGGGCGTTTGACCGTGCAATACCTGCCATAATTCTTGTGGGATAGACGACTGAATGGCGGTTTATGCCGATTTTAGCGGAATCAGTGGAGTAAAGCGCCATGGAGCTCAGGACCGCAGATCACCGCATCCTGCGCGAGCTGGGCCGCGATGGGCGGCTCTCGAACGTGGAGCTCGCACGCCGGGTGCGCATGTCCGAATCGGCCTGCCTGCGGCGGGTGCGGGCGCTCGAGGAGTCGGGGGCGATCGCGGGTTATCGCGCCGTGATCAACCCCGCCGCGTTCGGCAAGATCCTCTCCGCCTACATGCTCGTGAACTTGGATCAGCGCGGCGCCGCCGACGCCAATGCCTTTCTAGACGTTATCCGCGATGACGAGCGCATCATCACGTGTGCTGCCGTCACGGGCGAGTACGACCTCATACTCGAGGTGTGTGTGAAGGACGTCGCGGACCTCACCGACCTCACGCTCGATACGTTGTTGAAGCTTCCCACGGTACGGGACGTCGTGACCTGCCTGACGCTGCGTTCGTACAAGACGGGAGGCGAGCTCGTCCGGCGCTAGGGGTTCCGCGCCCCCGACCCCGCGGCCGCGGCCGCGGCGCCCCCGACCCCGATCCCGCGGCCGCGGCGGCCCGCCCCCGCGGCCTCGCCGGCATTCGAGGCTCAGCGCTGCGCGCATCTAGGTCGATGATCCGAATGGGATTTAGCGCACGCCGCCCTGCGACGTATCGTGAACGTGGTCACTGTAGGGATGGGCGGTGGCAACTACAGTTTGTGGGGGAATACATCACCGGGATTCGCATGAATTACCTGAACCGTGGCGTCAAGACTTATGTCCTGTGCGCGCTGAGCGTGCTGGGCGCCGCGTGCGGCAATGGCGGTGCGGCGAACTACCCGATTACCGTGGGCGGCAGCATCAATGGCCTGACGTCGGGTACGCAATTGCAGCTGCAGATGGACGGCATGGCGCCCATCAACGTTGCCGCTAACGGCCCGTTCGCGTTTCCGGTTGCGATGCCGATGGGGGCGAGTTACTCGGTGACGGTCTCCGGTCAGCCGGTGGGTCAGAGCTGCGAGGTATGGAACGGCTCCGGAACGGTGGGCGCAAGCCCGGTCGGCAGTGTGTTCGTGACTTGTACGGCGGTGGATCGAACGGTGAGCGGGACGGTCTCGGGGCTCCTCGCGGGGCGCTCACTGGTCTTGCAGGACGACGGCGGCAACTCGACCACCGTGTCGGCCGACGGCGGCTTCACTTTCTCGACTCCGGTGGCGGGTGGCTCGAATTACGGAGTGACCGTGCTCACGCAACCGGCGGGACAGCACTGCGCGGTGACGGACGGCACAGGCATGATGGGATCGAACGAGGTTTCCGACGTCGCCATCGATTGCGCGAACGGCACCTACAACGTCGCGGTCACGGTCACGGGTCTGGCCGCGGGCGGGCTCACGTTGCAGGACAATGGCGGGAGCCCGCTGGCGATCTCTTCGAACGGCACTTTCAACTTCAATCAGCCGGTGGCGAGCGGCTCGGCCTATGCGGTGACCGTGGCGAGCGAGCCGCTGGGCCAGAGTTGCTCGGTGAGCAACGGCACGGGCACGGTCCAAAGCAGCAACGTCACCAACATCGCGGTCGTCTGCGTCTCGAATCTCTATCACATCAGCGGCACGCTCACGGGGCTGCTCGCGGGCCGCAGCGTTGTCCTGCAGGACAACGGCGGGAGCTCCACGGTCGTCGCGGCGAACGGCGCGTTCATGTTCGCGGCGCCGGTGGCAAGCGGATCGGGCTACGCGGTGACTATTTTCACCCAACCTGTGGGGCAGACTTGCTCGGTCGCCATGGGCTCCGGGACGGTGGCCGGCGCCGACGTGGGGAGCGTCGCCGTCAACTGCTCCGACAACACCTATGATATTCAGGTGAGCGCCACCGGGCTGCTGCGCAGCGGGCTCACGCTGCAGGATAACGGCGCGGACAACCTGTCGATCGGCGCCAACGGCTCCTATGATTTCAGTACGCCGCTTCCCAGCGGCGCGGCGTATGCGGTGACGGTGCTTAGCCCGCCGGCGGGCGAGAGTTGCTCCGTGAGCAACGGCAGCGGGCCGGTGTTCGGAGCGACAGTCACCGGAATCGGTGTCGCCTGCACGCCCAACTACTACTCGATCAGCGGCTCGGTGAGCGGGCTTCTGCACGGCAACAGCGTGGTCCTCGAGGACAACGGCGGCAACTCGACTCCCGTATCGGGCCCCGTCTCGGGGAACGTGGGTTTCACCTTCTCGATGCAGGTCGCGAGCGGCTCGGGGTATGCGGTCACCGTCTCGACGCAGCCGCCGGGGCAGAATTGCTCGGTGACCAACGGCTCGGGGCCGGTGGTGAGCAGCAACGTGACCGGCGTGACCGTCAATTGCGGCGACTACAGCTACAACGTGCAAGCGACGGTCACTGGACTGCTCAGCGGCAACAGCATCGTTCTGCAGGACAACGGCGGCGACAACTTGAGTTTCTCGACCGATGCAACCGCCGACTTCGCGACGGCGGTGGCGAGCGGCTCGGCTTACAACGTCACCATCTTCAGTGCGCCGGCCGGCGAGAACTGCACGGTGTCGAACGGCTCGGGCACGATGGCAAGCAGCACCGTCGCAGTCACCATCAACTGCACGCCGATCGATTACTCGATCGGCGGCTCGGTGTCGGGGCTCATCACCGGCCGCAGCATTACCCTCGAGGACAACGGCGGCAACTCGACCGCCGTCGCGGGGCCGGTCTCGGGGAACGCGGGCTTTACCTTCTCGACCAAGGTTGCGAGCGGCTCGAATTATACGGTCAGCATCTCGGGACAGCCGGTGGGCCAGAGCTGCTCCCTGACGAACAGTTCGGGCATCGTCGCCGCTGCGAACGTGACCAATGTCGGCGTCAGCTGCACCGACAACGACTACAACATCGGGGTCAGCGTCTCGAGCCTGACCGGCAACGGTCTGGTCCTCGAAGACAACGGCGGCGACAATCTCTCCGTCGCGCCGAATGGCGGCGCCACCGTCACCTCCACGTTCGCGACGGCCGTTGCATCGGGCTCAGCTTACGACGTCACCGTGCTCACTCAGCCGAGCGGCCAGATTTGCAGCGTGACCGCGCCGCACTCCGGGACCGTGACCGGCGCGAACGTGACGGTCGCGCTGACGTGCGCGAATACCCACACGATCGGGGGCACGCTGTCCGGCCTGACCACGGGCTCCATCGTGCTCGAGGACAACGGCGGAAACGCTCTCACGCTCGCCGGCAACGGAACGTTCGCGTTCACGACGCCGCTTGCGCAAGGCACGACGTACGCGGTGACCGTATCGAGCCAACCGTCGGGTCAAGTCTGTACCTTGAGCGGTGCTTCGGGAACGGTCGGGGCCGGCAACGTGACCACGGTGCAAGTGATTTGCGCCGGCGCATGGACCTGGATGAGCGGCTCGAAGATACAGGGCGGCACGGCCGTTTATGGCATGCCGGGAACGCTGCCCACCAGCAACACGCCGGGCAATCGCTACTCGAGCCTCACCTGGTCGGATGCGGCCGGCAATCTGTGGCTGTTCGGCGGCGCAAGCTACGACACGCACGGCAACAATGTGTATTTCAACGATCTTTGGAAGTACAACCCGGCTACGGGCTGGACCTCTGTCGGCGGATCGACGGGCACCAACGTACGCGGTGCCTACGGCACGCTGGGTACGGCGGCGCCCGGCAACGCGCCGGGATCGCGCAGCGCGCCGGTATCCTGGACCGACTCGGCCGGCAATCTGTGGCTGTTCGGCGGCTACGGCTATGACTCGGCGGGCAATCTCGGCAATCTGAACGATCTCTGGGAGTTCAATCCGACGAGCAGCGAGTGGACCTGGATCGGGGGATCGAGCACGCAGAACGCCTATGGGGTTTATGGCACGTTGGGGACGGCATCGCTCAGCAACGTTCCGGGCGCGCGCAATTCGGCGGTGTCCTGGACGGACGGCTCGGGCAACTTCTGGCTGTTCAGCGGCAACGGCCAGGCGCAATCCGGAACCGGCGGCTCGCTCAACGATTTGTGGATGTTCAGCCCGACGCTCGGCTGGACGTGGGTGTCCGGATCGAACGGCCTGGATGCGGTCGGCAGCTACGGTGCGGCGGGCGATCCGAGCAACATGCCGGGTGCACGGACGTTGTCGAGCGCCTGGATCGACGGTTCCAACAACCTGTGGGTGTTCGGC
>Ga0302324_100010012_pt1 | contig 19705 bp, 13 predicted proteins | sample Palsa_T0_1_FD_201949 | JGI IMG/M metagenome (GOLD analysis project Ga0302324, IMG submission 201949) | Peat permafrost microbial communities from Stordalen Mire near Abisko, Sweden - Palsa_T0_1 | ecosystem: Environmental > Terrestrial > Soil > Palsa > Peat permafrost | place: Sweden: Abisko...
GGACCCCGGCGGGCTGACGGCCCAGCACCTCCTCCGCCAGGAAATCCACGATAAACCGGTGACCCCCGGTGAACTCGCGGACGAACGCAGTAGGCGAAGAATGTCCCCGCAGCGACAGCGCCGCCAGGTACACCCCGGCCGGCCACCCCTCGGTCCGCTCCGCCAGAACAGCCAGATCCGGACCCGGCAGATCCACCCCCGCGACCGCCCGCACCAGCGCCGCCACCTGCCCCGCCGTGAACCGCAGCTCCCCCGCACGTACCTCGGCCAGCTCCCCGGAGGCCCGCAGCCGGGCCACCGGCAACGGCGGATCAGCCCGGGTCACCAGCACCAGCTGCACCCCGGCCGGCAGATGCGACAGCAACAAACCGACCTGGTCCTGGCAGCCCTGATCGCTGATCAGGTGAAAATCATCCAGCACCAGGACAACCCGGCCCGCCAGTGAGGCCAGCTCGTTCGCCAGCAGCGGCAGCACCGTCCCGGCGATGTCCGGCACCGGCGAGCGAAGGGCCCGCACGATATCCTCGCCGCCGAACTGCGGGCAGGCCCGCTGCAGAGCGGACACGACATGCAGCCACAACCGGGCCGGGTCATCATCTCCACGATCCAGGCACACCCAGGCAAACGGCCGGTCCTCCATCCCGCTCGCCGCCCACTGAGCCACCGCGATCGTCTTGCCGAAACCCGCCGGCGCCTCCACCAGCACCAGCCTGCACGACGAGCACCCCGCCAGGTAGCCGACGAGGTCCTCGCGCGGCACCCACTCCCGGCGAAGCGCCGGAGCATGCAGCTTGGTCTCGATCAGCGCCCCGCCACCCGCCCGCCGGGGCACCGAAAGCGCGGCACCCGGTACCGGAGGCACCGCCGGAGCACCAGCCCCGGAAACGTCCCGCGGCCCCGCACCGCCGTCCGGGACAGCACTCAGATAAGCAGCCGCAGAGCCGCCGTGAACGGCCCCCGGTTCCGCGCTGCTCATCTAGTCCCCAGACATGCTGCTCGTCCAGACCCCAGACATGCAGCTGCCCGCCCTGCCGGGGTCTAGAACAGTCCTGTATACGTTCGCCAAACCTACCCGCCAAGATACCTGTACAAACAGGCTGAACGCCGCACGCACCGCAGCCACCCTGGATTTCCGGGCCTGTCAACGGAAGGAGACGCCGAACATCGAACGGGTCGGCCTGGCCCATGTGCACTCAACTACCGCGGAGATGATGCGGCGTTCGGGCATCCTAGAGAAGGTCGGGGCCGATCACATCTTCCCGAACCTCGAGACCGCGGTTACCTGGGCGGGCACAGCCGTCGGGACATGACCGCGGAGCCTTCCTCCAGCGCCAGCACCGTCCTCGCCGGGCTTGACGATCAGCGCCGGCGGCGGGCCGGGAGGATGGCGCCCAACAGCCAAAGGACGGGGATGAAAATGCCGATCAAGCCGAGAACCCAGTGCCCCTTGCGGAAGGTCAGGAGACCCAGCGTCAATATCAGTACCAGGTAGATGATGCCAATGAGGGTCCAGCCGAGTCCTGACACGGTCAGCCTCTTCCTGCTCAGATTTCCTGGATCAATCCGCGATCTACTTGGGGTTTAGTGGACCATCCCGCCTGCTGCCCGCGCATCACCCCGTCCGGATGACTCCCGCACCCAGCATGAGGATCTCGTGGAGTTGCCGGTACGGGCCGTCGGCCCGGATGAGCTGTTCATGCGTGCCGCGCTGGGTAATCTTGCCGTGGTCTAGGACGATGATCTCGTCGACCTGGTCGAGTCCGGCTAGCTCGTGCGTGATGAGCAGGGTGGCGCGGCCCGCGGTGAGGGCGAGCAGGTCTGCGGTCAGGGCGGCGCGAGCTTCGGGATCGAGGTGCGCGGTCGGCTCGTCGAGGATCATTATGGCCGGATCCGCCAGCAGCGCCCGGGCCAGCGCAAGCCGCTGCCGTTCGCCGCCGGACATAGCCGCGCCGTGCGCGCCGACCGGGGTGTCCCAGCCCAGGGGCAGCGAATCGATCCAGGGCAGTAGCCGGGCTCGCGCGGCGGCGGCCGCCAGCTCATCGCCGGTGGCGGCGGGCCGGGCCAGGCGCAGGTTGTCACGGATGCTGGCATCGAAGATGTGCGGATCCTGGGGGCACCCGCCGATGACCGTGCGGACCGCGTCGGCGTCGTAGCTGGACAGGTCGGCTCCGTCCAGGGTGACGCGACCGCCCACCGGATCGCAGAACCGCAGCAGCACCGCGGCGACAGTGGACTTGCCTGCGCCGCTCGGGCCGATGAGCGCGACACGCCGGCCCGGCGGCAGGTCAAGGTCGAACCCATCCAGCGCGAGCGGCCCGTCCGGCTCGTAACGGACCTGCACGCCCGATAGCTGCACGTGCACGGGCGCGGTCGGCAGCGCGCGCGGAGCGAGCGGCTCGACGACCGGATCCGGCGTGTCCAGGATCGCGCTGATCCGGCGGGCCGAGGCGCGCGCCGATCCGAGCTGCAGCGCGGCCGCCGGCATGAGCGTAACCGCCTCGAAGGAGGCGAGCGCCGTCAGCGTCAGCACCGCCAGCGGCACCCTGGTGAGCGTGCCGTGGCCCACCGCCGCCACCCCGAGAATGAGCACTCCCCACACGGTCAGTCCGGTCAAGCCGCTGATCAGTCCGCTGCCTAGCCCCGTAGCGGCCGCAAAGCGCCTGGCCAGTACGGTCAGCTTCCTGTCGGCATCGGCCGCGGTGGCGAGCGCGGCGTCCTGCGCGCCGTACGCGTGCAGGTCGGCCGCGCCCGAGAGCAGGTCGGTGAGTGTCGCGCTGAGCTCGCCGCGTGCCGCGGCGGTCGCCCGGGCCGCCCGGCGGGAGGCCGCGACGGCCAGCGGCGGCGCCGCGGCCCCGGCCGCGAGCAGGCCGAGAGCGAGCACGCCCCCGGCCGGCATGAGGATCAGCAGGCAGACGGTCACCGCGCCGGCGCCGACCAGAGCCGCGGCCAGCGGTGGCCCGACACCGCGGATGAACAGGTCCTGCGTGGCGTCCACGTCGCTGATCAGCGCGGACAGCAGGTCACCGGACCGAAAGGCGGCCAGCCCGGCGGGCGCAAGGCGCTCCAGCCGGCGGTAGATAGCCACCCGGATGTCAGCCAGCACCCGGAACGCGACGTCGTGGGATGTCAGCCGCTCAAGATAGCGCGATACGCCGCGGCCGACACTGAACACGCGGACGGCTACCACCGCCGTCGAGATAGCCAGAATGCTCGGGTGCTGTGAGGCGCGGGCCAGCAGGAACCCCGAGGTGGCCAGCAGCGCCACGCCGAAGCCGGTGGCGGCCGCGCCGGCCAGGACGGAGAGCACAAGCCGGCCGCGCAGCGGCCGGGCCAGCCAGAGCAGCCGGAGCAGCGGCCGGCGCCCGGCGGTCATGCCCGCGGGCTGGCCGCTCACCCGAGCATCACCGCGGCCCGGCCGGCCGGCCGGGCCGGCGACGTCAGCTTGCCGTGCTCCAGGCTGATGACCCGGGCGCCTTCGCCTGCCCAGGCCCGGCCGTGGCTGACCAAGATGACGGTGCGATCGGACAGGGCCGTATCGATGGCCGTCCCGATCAGCCGGGCACTAGCCGGATCCAGGTGAGCCACGGGCTCGTCCAGGAGCAGCAGGGGCGCGTCTCGAAGGAACGCACGGGCCAGCGCGATCCGCTGCCGCTGGCCCGCCGATAGCCGCAAGCCGTGCTCGCCGAGTGGCGTGTCGTATCCGGCCGGCAGTTCCTCGATGAAGTCGGCGGCGCCCGCCAGCCGGGCGGCCCGGCTGATGGCGTCGCGGTTCGCACCGGCCTGGCCAAGGGCGATATTGTCCGCCGCGGTGCCGGCGAACAGGTAGGGCTGCTGCGGCACCCAGGCGATCTGGGTGCGCCACTGCCGGACGTCTACGGCCGCCAGGTCACTGTCGGCCCCGCCTCCGGTTAGCTCGATGGTGCCAGAGACCGGTGCGATGAAGCGGAGTAGCAGGCCGAGCAGGGTGCTCTTCCCGGCACCGCTCGGCCCGGTGAGCACGACCCGATCCCCCGGCGCGATCGTCAGGCTCACCCCGTCCAGGGCCGGGCGAGGCCGGCCTGGATACGCCGCGGTGACGCCGTCCAGCCTGATGCACTGCGTCCGCAGGTCGGCACGGGGGCTGCCGCTGCGCGGGACCGTGTCCGCAGGCCTGGCCTGGGGCTCGCCCGGTATAGGGGTGTCCAGGATCTCGAAAACGCGCCCGGCCGCGGCGACGCCTTCCATGCTCGCGTGAAACTGCGCGCCGACCGCGCGTAGCGGCAAGAATGCTTCCGGGGTGAGCAGCAGCACCAGCAGTGCCGTCTCGTAGCCCACGTGACCGTACAGCAGCCGGAGCCCGACCTCGACCGCGACGAGGGCGGTAGCCACCGCGGCGGATAGCTCAAGCACCAGCGCGGACAGGAAGGCCACCCGCAGCGTGGACATGGTGGCCGCCCGGTAGTCTTCTGTGACCTTGGCGATCACCTCTTCCTGACGCCGGGCGCGGCCGAACACCTTGAGCGTCGGCAGGCCTTCCACCACGTCGAGGAAGTGGCCGCCGAGGGTGGCCAGCAGCCGCCACTGCCGCCGCGTCTGCGCTTTAGTGTGCCAGCCGACCAGTACCGCGAAGGCCGGGATCAGCGGCAGCGTCACGGCGATGACCACCGCGGAGATCCAGTCCGCGAACGCCACCCTGACCAGCACCGCGACCGGCACCAGCACCCCTAGCACGAGCTGCGGCAGGTAACGGGCGAAGTAGGGATCCAGCCCGTCCAGCCCCTTGGTGCTCAGGGTGGTGATCTCCCCCGCCCGCTGACCACCCAGCCACACCGGGCCTAGCTGCAGGGAGCGGACGGCGAGCGCCCGGCGCAACTGAGATTTCACCGTCGCGGCCGCTCGCAGCGCCGCCACCTCTCCGCCATAGCTCACCATCGCCCGGGCCGCCACCACGACCAGCAGCGCCGCCAGCGTGCCCGACAGCGCCGCCGCGACGTCGCCACGGGCGGCAGCGGCCAGGACCCGGGCGAGCAGGCCGGCCTGGGCCAGGATCAGTCCCGTTCCGGCCAGGCCGAGCACGACGGTAACCACCAGGTAAGCACGCGCAGCCCCGGCATAGCGGAGCAGCCGGCGATCAACCGCCCTGCGGCCGGCCCCGCCACTGACGCTCATGCGGCCGAGTATGCCGCTAGACAACGGGTCGCGAGATCACCCAGCGTGGGTGATGCCTGAGCCGGAGCCTGGGCGGAGGGTTCTGATCACACGACATCTGCAATCGGAAGGACCACGATGACGGTGAGCGCGGATCAGCTGCCGAGCTGGCGTGAGACATCCGCGAAACGGGCAATCGTGGACTTCGTCGCCGCCGTGACCGATCCCGACGGGCCGGACTTCGTACCGGAGCCGGACCGCGTGGCGGTATTCGACAATGACGGCACATTGTGGACCGAACAGCCCCTCTACGCTCAGCTGGTCTTCGCGATCGACCGGGCGGCCGACCTTGGCCATCCCACCAGTCTCGAGAAACTGCAGGCCGGCGGGATGGCGGCCCTGATCGAGCTGGTGACGCTCACGCACACCGGCATCACCACCGAGGAGTTCGGCACGCTGTGCCGGAGCTGGCTGGCCTCGGCCCGGCACCCGCGCTTCGGGCGGCCCTACCCGGAGACGGTGTACCAGCCGATGCTCGAACTGCTCGGGCTGCTGGACCGCAACGGGTTCTCCTGCTGGATCTTCTCCGGCGGTGGCACGGACTTCATGCGGACGTGGACGGCTGACGTTTACGGCCTGCCTCCGCACCGGGTGATCGGCAGCGTCGGGGAAACGGAGTTCCGCACCGGCCCCGGCGGTCCCGAGCTCATCAAGGGCACCACCATCCAGATCGTCGACGACGGGCCGCAAAAGCCGAGCTCCATCCACCGGCACATCGGACAGCGGCCGATTTTGGCCGCCGGGAACACCGACGGCGACCTGGCCATGCTCCAGTGGACCGCAGCCAGCCCGGGCCGGACCCTGGAACTGGTCGTCCATCACACTGACGCCGAGCGGGAGTACGCCTACGATCGCGACCCCACCCTGGGCAGCGGCACCGACCAGATCCTGGCCGCGGCGGCGGACCAGAAATGGACCGTGATCGATATGGCCGCCGACTGGACCACTATCCACTCTGCTCGTTGAGAACGTAGGGTTACGCGATGATCGTGGTGATGGCCGGGGTGTCGGGCAGCGGCAAGTCGACGGTCGGCGCCTTGCTGGCAGGCCGCCTTGGCTGGGCCTTCGCTGACGGTGATTCCTTTCACCCCGCCGCCAGCGTCGCCAAGATGGCCGCCGGAATACCGCTGACCGACGACGACCGGTGGCCTTGGCTGGGTGCGATCACGGCGTGGATGGACGAGCGCGCCGCGGCCGGCGAGTCCGGTGTCGTGGCGTGCTCGGCCCTCAAACGGGCCTACCGGAGTGCGCTGCTGGACGGGTGTCCCGCCGCACGGCTCGTGTTCCTGGATATCGGTCATGACGTGGACGCGACCCGGCTCGCCGCCAGGCACGGGCATTTCTTTCAGGCGGGGCTGCTGGACAGCCAGTTCGCTGACCTGGAGATGCCACGACCGCCGGAGAACGCGCTTGTCGTGCCCGCGGACGGCACGCCCGAGGAGCTCGTGGCGACGATCATCCATCGCCTGGACATCCCGGCCGGGACAGGTGGTTAGCCGGCCCCTGGCCTATGGCGCGGTGCTTCTGCCCGTTCGCGGGCGCCCCAGATGATCCGCTGGATGCGCAGGACCAGGACCCCCATGGCAATCAGCACGGCTACGTTGAGAAGGAGCTGGAGGGCCGAGCCTCGAGCCTCGCTCCAGCTGGCATAGCCGATGGACAGGCCTACGTCAGCGGCCGCAGGAATGGTCGTCACCGAGATGAACACGCCGATAAGGGCGCTGGCCCGCGCTTCGGTCAGCGAGACGACGCCGACGATCCCGGCCAGGACGGCGACCACGACCGAGAACAGGTTCGGATTGTCGATGAGAGAGGAGACTGGCCGCACCCCGAGCGAGTACAGCTTCGGCGTGTGCCCGGACCAGCGGATCGCCAGGGCGAAGAGCAAGGTGAGGAACATTGCCGCGGAGAATCCGGCGAGCAGGGCGAGGAGGCCGCGGATTACCGGCCGCCTGGTCCGCTTGTCGAAGCCGAGGGCAACACCCATGATCGCGTTGTATTCGGGCCCCACGACCATGGCGCCGACAATAAGGATCGTGGAGTTGGTGAGGATGCCGACCGCGCCGATCAGCCCGGCGATGGCGAGGAGGATGTAGAAACTGGGTGCGTAGACGGCGTCCGAGCGGATCCGGGCCTCGACGACGTCCCACACGGGTGCGACGTCCCGCTGCACCAGGAAATGTTCCGAGGCCGGGGGCACCCTTTCGCCGAGAGTGGCATCCACGTAATCAACGGCGAAAGTGCCGCCGCGGTCGTGCTGGAAGGCCTGCAGGTGCCGGAACACGGAGTTGGCGGACCGGGGCCGCAGGTCAAACTGGATGGCGTCACTGGCTGGCCCGACGGCAGCGCCCGAGAGCACGAGCAGATTGGAGACGCCGGAGTCGGCGGCGAGTGCCTCGACGAGTTCCCTGGTCCGGTCGGGCGCGCTGACCAGGCGCACATGAAAGGTCATCGTCGCTCTACCTCAGGCCGATCACCACGACCGGGATCCGCAGGCTGCGCCGCAAGCGCAGGGCCCAGGGACACCAAGGTGTCACCAGGCTGCGGCGTCGGCGTGCTGGTCTGAGTGACGGGAACGAGCTGGCCGTCCGTGCGCACGACGAACAGGAGGTCCTGGCCAGCGGGCAGCACGCCATCGGTGCCGTGTACGACGATGCGCGCCCCGTCCTGATACCGCGCGGTGACCGCCGGCCTGGTCATGCCATTGGCGAACAGGATTTCCCCGGTGGTGTAAGGAGCGACCACTCCGTGGCTGCGCTGCGGCGGCGCAAGCCGGTATACGCGTCCCTCGACGGTTTCCGTCACCAGTACCGAGGCGAGCGCGTTGAAGTCGTCCTCGTCGGTCAGCAGGAGCACGGCCGTGATGCCCTCGAGTCGCGCGCCGCGGCCGGTGGCCGATGCGAGCAGCTCACCGGGCGCCAGTTCGAGCCCGGCCCGCCTGATCTGCTCCCGCTGCTTGTCCAGGCCCGCCCACATCACGACGTCCAGGCCGGCGGACTGCAGGGCCCTACCGAGGTCGACAACCCAGGCCGCGCCGCCGACCAGAAGCGGCCGGGTGCGGGCGGGCCGGCTGACGCCCAATCGCCGGGCGGCCGGCACCGCGGTCAGGCCGTACAGGGCCACGGTCGCCACGATGACGACGAACGTGACCGGCAGGATCTTCGCGGCGCCGCCGACGCCCTTGGCGACCAGGCCCGCCGAGAACGTCGACGCGGTGGCGGCCGCCACGATGCCGCGCGGAGCCATCCAGCCGGTGAAAGCACGCTCGCCTTTCGTCAGGTCCGTCCGCAACGTCGAGGCGAACGCGGCGGCAGGCCTGGCCACAAGAACCAGGACAGCGACCAGGACGAGCGTGGGCAGCACCAGGTGCCGGAGCGAGGCCGGGGTCACGGTCGCCGAGATGGAAATGAACAGGAGGCCGATAATCAGCTGCACGAGTGTTTCGAAGAACGGGCGACGCGACGGGATGTCGAAGCCGCGCCGATTAGCCAGAGCGAGCCCCATGAAAATCGCCGCGAGGAGTCCGGCGTCCTCGCGGACCACGTCGCACGCCGCGGCCACCGCGATCACCGTGGCGAGTTGTGCGGTGGTGCCGAGCACTTCGCCGAGCCGGAGCCTGCGGAGCAGCAGCCAGAGCAGCGCGGTTCCGATCACCCCGCCGGCCAGGCCGACGCCGACGCTGGCCGCAAATTGCAAAAGCTGGCTGCCCGGTCCTTTGCGGGTACTCGCGCTGACGGCATGGAACACCAGCGCGCCGAGGATTCCGCCGACCGGGTCGATCAGTGACCCCTCCCAGATGAGAACCTGCTGCAGCCGCTCGGTGGGCCGGACGAAACTGAGCAGCGGGCCTACCACGGTCGGTCCCGAGACAACGAGGATGATGCCGAGCATCACTGCCGCGCCGCGCGACATGCCGAGGAGCGGCGCGGCTACGGAGGCGGCGAGCACCCAGGTGATGAGCACCCCGAATACGATCAGGCGGATCACCACCTTGCGGGTGTGACCCTTGAGCTTGCGCATATCGAGGCTCAGGCCCGCGTCATAGAGGATGACGGCCACCGACAAGGACACCAGGGGCTCGAACGCCGGCCCAAGCAGGTCCTGCGGGTTCACGTCGCTGGTAAGTGCGCCCGCGACGAAACCGGCCGGCAGCAGCACGATGATCGCGGGAATGTGCAGGCGGCTAGCCAGCACCTGGGACCCGACGGCAAGTGCGAGGATCAGGCCGACCCCGATCAGGATCTGGTTCGTCGTCACGCCAGCCTCCGATAACGCCGAGCAGCACATAATTTGCCAACTGTTCATTTACCGGCTACGCGCATTTCAGCTCGGGCCATTTGCCATTTGCCACTCACCCAAAGGTGAATGAGGCCGACCAGGTAATCATCACCCGTATGGGGTGATGAACTCGTGCCGGCCAGCCGCGTAGGAAGGGCTATAGAGGCCGGTCGTGAATATCAGCAGGCGCGACCATCACGTCTGAAAAGGGTCGGCCCCACACAGTGCGATCCACCGAAACGTGACAGGGGCTGGCAGTGGGCGCTGAGCAAGATCGGGTAGCTGGGTTCGGTCGGCTGGAAGACGGACTGCGCGCGCCGGGCACCGACTGGTACCGGTGGGGGCCCTACGTGAGTGAACGCCAGTGGGGCACGGTGCGGGAGGACTACAGCGCCGATGGCAACGCGTGGGATTACCTGCCGCACGACCAGGCCCGGTCCCGGGCGTACCGGTGGGGCGAGGACGGCCTGGCCGGATTCTGCGATGTCGAGCAGCGGCTGTGCCTGAGCCTGGCGCTGTGGAACGGGCGGGATCCGATCCTGAAGGAACGGGCGTTCGGGCTGACCGGCCCCCAGGGTAACCACGGCGAGGACGTCAAGGAGTACTGGTGGTACCTGGACGCGATTCCCAGCCACGCCTGGAACCGGTGGCGCTACCACTACCCTCAGGGCGCGTTCCCCTATCAGGACCTGCTCGACACCAACGCCCACCGGAGCCGGTACGAGCCCGAGTATGAGCTGCTCGACACCGGCGCATTCAACGATGACCGGTACTGGATCACCGAGGTGCACTACGCCAAGGCCGGCCCGGATGACCTGCTGATGACCATCCAGGTCACCAACGCCGGACCGGAGACGGAAACCCTCCATGTGCTGCCCACCGCCTGGTTCCGCAATACGTGGTCCTGGGACGATGAGGCTACCGAAGCCCGGCCGGCCTTGCGGGCCTCCGGTGATGGGTCGGTCACTATCGAGCACCCGTTCCTGGGCACCCTGGAACTTATCGCCGCAGCTGGCCCCGACGGTACCGACCCGCAGCTGCTGTTCTGCGAAAACGAGACCAACACGGCCCGGCTGTTCGGCTCGGCCCCGGCCACGGCCTATCCCAAGGACGGCATCAACGACCACGTGATCCACGGCGCGGCCACGGTCAACCCGGCCGACACCGGGACGAAATGCGCGTTCTGGTACCAGGTCACCGTCCCGGCCGGACAGACCACAGAGCTGCGGCTGCGGCTGCGGCCCGCCGCCGGCGGGTCGGGCACGTCCGCGGCTAAGGCGGCGACCGCGCTCGGCAAGGACTTCGATCAGGTGATGGCGGTCAGGCGGGACGAGGCCGATGAGTTCTACGCCGAGCTCACTCCGGAGGGTGCCAGCGCAGATGAGGCGCTGGTGCTGCGGCAGGCGTCCGCGGGCATGCTGTGGAGCAAGCAGCTGTTCTACTACGACGTCGCCCGGTGGCTGGACGGGGACCCGACCCAGCCCGTGCCGCCCGAGGTGCGCAAGCACGGGCGGAACTCCAAGTGGCGGAACTTCGAGGCGTTCGACATCATCTCGATGCCGGACAAGTGGGAGTATCCCTGGTTCGCCGCCTGGGACCTGGCCTTCCACACGATCACCCTGGCCCACCTGGACCCGGCCTTCGCCAAGTACCAGCTGATCTTGATCTGCCGGGAGTGGTTCCAGCACCCGCAAGGGGCACTGCCGGCGTATGAGTGGGATTTCGGTGACGTCAACCCGCCGGTGCACGCCTGGGCGGCGCTGCAGGTCTTCGCCATCGACGGCGCCCGCGACCTCGGCTTCCTGCGCCGGATTTTCGCCAAGCTCCTGGTCAACTTCACCTGGTGGGTCAACCGTGAAGACGCCAGCGACCGCAACGTCTTCGAGGGCGGCTTCCTCGGCCTGGACAACATCGGCCCGATCGACCGGTCCCACCTGCCCGCCGGCTACACCCTGGAGCAGTCCGACGCCACCGGCTGGATGGGCGCTTACGCGCTGGCGCTGGCCACCATGGCGGCCATCCTGAACTGGACCGGCGAGGACGACAACCTGGATCTGGTGCTGAAGTTCCTGGAGCATTTCGCGGGCATCCGGAATGCCCTGGACAACCAGGGCCTGTGGGACGACACCGACGGGCTGTTCTACGACCGGCTGGTCACTCCCTCCGGCTACAGCGTCCCGGTCAAGGTCCGGTCCATGGTCGGGATCATCCCGGTGCTGGCCGCCGGGGTCCTGGACGGCCCCATCCTGCAAAACGCGCTGACCATGAACAAACTGTTCACGCGTTTCCTGCAGAAAGAAGGCGTCGGGGACCTCGAGAAGCTGGCCGAGAGGCCGCAGTTCCGCGGTGAGGGAGCCAGCCAGCGGCTGCTGATCTCGGTGGCCCGCCCCGCCCAGCTGGAGCGGCTGTTCGCCAAGCTGTTCGACGAGAACGAGTTCCTGTCCCCGCACGGGCTCCGCGCGGTGTCGGCCTACCACCGTGATCATCCCTACGAGTTCGACGCCGAGGGCTATGAGTCCTCCATCGACTATGAGCCGGCCGAGTCGACCACGTCGATGTTCGGCGGCAACTCCAACTGGCGCGGCCCGATCTGGATGCCGGTCAACTACGTGGTGATCGAGTCGCTCGAGCGCTACCACCGGTTCTACGGCAGTGACCTGAAGCTGGAGTACCCGACCGGCTCAGGCAAGCAGCTCACCCTGGACCTGATCATCGCCGACCTGCAGGACAGGCTGATCTCGCTGTTCACCAGGGACGAAAACGGGCGGCGGGCCTGCTTCGGCGGGACCGAGCGGATGCAGACCGATCCGGCCTGGAAGGACAACCTGATCTTCAGCGAGTACTTCCACGGTGACAACGGCGCCGCGATCGGCGCCTTCCACCAAACCGGGTGGACCGGCCTGATCGCCGACCTGATCCTGCGCCGCCACGGCGCAGTCCCCGCGCTCGGCGACGTCCTGCGCGACATAGCGGGAAAGGCCCAGCAATGACCAGTAGCCAGACCACCGCGGCCGGGGCCGTCGCGCTGCCCGGCAAGCCGTTCCCGCTGGGCGCCACGCCCGGCGAGCAGTTTGGCATCGCGGGCACGAACTTCGCGATCGCCTCCACCGTCGCCGACAGCGTCACCTTGTGCCTGTTCGATGAGGCCGGCGCGGAAACGCAGATCCCGCTGCGAGATAACGATGCCGATGTCTGGCATGCCTTCTTGCCGGGAGTCGGCCCGGGGCAGCCCTACGGGTACCGGGTCGGCGGCCCCTGGGACCCGAAGCAGGGCCTGCGGTGCAACCCGGCCAAGCTGCTGCTCGACCCGTACGCCAAGGCGGTCAGCGGAACGGTCTCATTCGGCCCGGAGGTGCTCGGCCAGGACGAGGCCGACCCCGGTGCGCCGAGCACCCTGGACTCCTCCGCGCACATGCCCAGGAGCCTGGTCGTGGACCCGGCGTTCCGCTGGCAGGACGATGAGCGGCCCTGGCACCGCTACGCGGACACGGTCGTGTACGAGGTCCACGTCAAGGGCTTCACCATGCGCCACCCAGACATTCCCGCTGAGCTGCGCGGGACCTACGCCGGCCTGGGCCACGAGGCCGCCATCGCGCACCTGCGTGACCTCGGCGTCACGGCCGTCGAGTTGCTGCCCGTGCACCAGAACGTGCCCGAGGCCTTCCTCGTCCAGCGAGGGCTCACGAACTACTGGGGCTACAACACGATCGGCTTCTTCGCGCCGCACAACGGCTACTCCGCCGCCGTCCGGGCCGGCCAGCCGGGCGGGCAGGTCGCCGAGTTCAAGGCGATGGTGAACGCGCTGCACCAGGCAGGCCTCGAAGTGATCCTCGACGTGGTATTCAACCACACCGCCGAGGCGGGCCCGGACGGCCCCACGCTGTGCTTCCGCGGCATCGACAACCGGGCCTACTACCGGGTCGAGCCCGGCAACCCCGGCCTGTACTACGACACGACCGGCTGCGGCAATGCCCTGAACGCCGGTGATCCGATCCTGCTGCAGCTGATGATGGACTCGCTGCGCTACTGGCTGACCGAGATGCACGCCGACGGGTTCCGGTTCGACCTGGCGCCCACACTGGCCCGCCAGGAGGGCGCCTTCGACAAGGTGTCGGCCTTCCTCGACATGTGCTCCCAGGACCCGGTGGTGTCGCGGGCCAAGCTGGTCGCCGAGCCGTGGGACGTCGGTCAGATGGACAGCTACGACCTGGGCCGGTTCCCGCCGCTGTGGCGGGAATGGAACGGCAAGTACCGGGACACGATGCGGGACTTCTGGCGTAGCCACCCAGTCGGCCTCGGCGAGTTCGCCAACCGCTTCTCCGGCTCCTCAGACCTGTACGGGACGGCCGGCCGCCGGCCCACCGCCTCGGTCAACCTGATCACCGTCCACGACGGCTTCACCCTCGCCGACCTGGTCTCTTATGACGACAAGCACAACGAGGCCAACGGCGAGAACAACCGCGACGGGACCAGCGACAACAATTCCTGGAACTGCGGCGCCGAGGGCCCGACTGACGATCCCGCCATCCTGGCGCTGCGCGCCCGTCAGTCCCGGGCCATGCTCACCACCTTGATGCTGTCCTTCGGCGTCCCGATGCTTCTCGCCGGGGATGAGATAGGCCGCACCCAGAACGGCAACAACAACGCCTACTGCCAGGACAACGAGATGACCTGGTTCGACTGGGCGAGCGCCGACACCGCGCTGCTCGACTTCACCAAGGGCCTGATCGCGTTGCGGCGGGCCCACCCGGTGTTCCGCCGCAGGCGCTTCCTGGCCGGCGCCGAGGCCTCCGAACTGCAGTGGTTTACTCCCGCGGGTACGCCGATGGATGGTGCCGACTGGGCCGACCCGAACGCCCGGGCCCTCGCCATCTACCTCGACGGGTCCGATGACCCCGACAGGGCCGAAGACGGCACGCCGCTGCTCGACGACGACTTCCTGGTCCTGGTGAATTCCTGGTGGGAGCCCCTCACCTTTGTGCTGCCTCCCACCAAGCCTGGCGCGGAATGGCATGCCGAAATCGACAGCTATGATCCCGCCGCCCCCGCGGCAGCGGCCAAGCATCTCGTCGGCGACCAGGTAACCGTCGGCCCGAGGTCCGTCGTGGTCCTGTCCGATCCGCGCCGGGACTAATTTTGCCTACTGCCTGGCGAAAGCGATGCGTATGACGTCCTGAGGGTCGATCAGGTGGTCGTGGTTGTCTGCGCCGAGATCGATCTGCACGAGGTCGATCTTGCCGTTGAACTTGCTGGTAACACCGTAGTCGGAGGTGACCGGCATCCCGTAGTCTTCGCCGATGTCGGTGGTTTCGTCGGCGGAAAAGATCATGGGCTGGGTGGCTTGGACTCGTCCCTCGCCTGCCTTCTCGCCGTCGTAGTAGAGGGTGACGTTGCCGCCCTTGCCGAGGCCTCCGCCGTCGTAGGCGAATTCCATCCTGATCTGGTGCTGGCCTGCGGGGATGGGCCGGGTGGCCGCGGTGATGAACTCGGCCATGCCGAGCACGTTGTAGACGAACTTGGCGGCGCCGTCCTTGGCGTACAGCGCCCACCCGCCGAAGTGGCCGCCCTGGGCGATGATGACCCCTTCTGCCTTGTCCGGGACGGTGACCTGCGCGGTCACCGAGAACGACTTGTTCTTGATGCTGACGACGCTGTTTTCCGACAGCCGCTTCATGCCGGGGAACAGCAGCTGCGAGTTGCCGGTGATCAGCTGCGGGCGGCCTGCCAGGTCGGGGTTCATCCGTTCCGCGGCGCGGTCATCGAGCGGCAGCACGTTGTACTTGACCGCCTCGATCAGCCACAGCCGCTGCAGTTCGTGCAGCTTGTCCGGCATCTGGCTGGCGAGGTCGTGGGCCTGGGTCCAGTCCGCGGTGCCGTCGTAGAGCTCCCAGACGTCATCGTCGAACGCAGTCAGCTCGACCTGCCCCAGCACCCAGGGGGTGCGGTGCTTGGTCACCGCGCTCCAGCCCTTGTAGTAGATGCCGCGGTTACCGATCATCTCGAAGTACTGCAGGTCGTGACGCTCCGGCGCATCGACGTCGTTGAGGCTGTACACCATGCTGGTCCCCTCCATGGGGGACTGCTGGACGCCGTTGACGAACGCAGGCTCCGGGATCCCCGCTGCTTCGAGGATGGTGGGAGCGACGTCGATGACATGGCAGAACTGCGTCCGGGTCCCGCCGTGACCGGTGATGCCCCGGGGCCAGTGCACGATGGTGCCGTTGCGGGTGCCGCCCCAGTGCGAGGCGACCTGCTTGGTCCACTGGTACGGCGCGTCCATGGCCCACGCCCAGCCCACCGCGTAGTGGTTGTAGGAGGTGGGTGTCCCGATCTCCTCCAGCTTGGACACCATGAACTCGGGCGTTTCCAGTTGCGCCCCGCCGTTGAAGTTCGCCATCTCGTTGAACGCGCCCTGCAGCGTGCCCTCGGCCGAGGCGCCGTTGTCCCCGATGATGTAGAAGACCAGCGTGTCGTCCAGGACATCCAGCTGCTCCAGCGCGTCGATGACCCGGCCGACGTGGTAGTCGGTGTGCTCCAGGAAGCCCGCATAGACTTCCATCTGGCGCTCCAGGACAGGCTTGAGCTCCTCGGGCATGTCGTCCCAGGCCGGTATCTCGGCGTGCCGCGCGGTCAGGTCGGCGTCGGCGCCGATGACGCCGAGTTCCTTCTGCCGGGCCAAGGTGGCCTCGCGCTGGGCGTCCCAGCCGTGCGCGAACTTGCCCCGGTACCTCTCCGCCCACTCTTTCGGCACGTGATGGGGGGCGTGGGTCGCGCCGGGCGCGAAGTACATGAAGAACGGCTTGTCCGGCATGAGCGCCTTCTGGCTGCGGACCCAGTCGATGGCGTGATCGGCCAGGTCCTCGGTCAGGTGATAGCCCTGCTCGGGGGTCTTGGGCGGCTCGACCGGATTGGTTCCCTCGTAAAGGGCCGGGTAATACTGGTTGTTCTCCCCGCCGATGAACCCGTAGAAGTACTCGAAACCCCCGCCGCCGGAGGGCCACATGTCGAACGGTCCCATCGGGGAGGACTGCCACACCGGCACCTCGTGGCACTTGCCGAACTGGCCGGTGGAGTACCCGTTCAGCTTCAAGGTCAGCGCCAGCGGCGCCTTGGTGTTTGGCGTCACCGACGTCTGGCCGGGCGCCGAGGTCGCGGTCTCGGTGATGGTGCCCATCGCCGCCGAGTGATGGTTACGGCCGGTCAGCAGCGCCTTGCGGGTCGGCGCGCACAACGCGGTGGAGTGGAACCTGGTGTACTTCAGCCCGCCATCGGCCAGCTTCTCCGCGGTGGGCGTGTTGCACGGGCCGCCGAACGCGCTGGCGGCCCCGAACCCCACGTCATCCAGCAAGATAACCAGGACGTTGGGTGCTCCCTTGGGCGGCCGCAGCGGCTCGATCGGCGGGAACTTGGTATCCGGATCCCGGGCGTCATAGGTGACCAGACCGAAGCCGGGCTGATCGGGGATCGGCAACACGCTCCGCTGGACCTCGCGAGCCATCGCTCCGCTCCTTCTGTCTGCGCCTGAACAGGCGTTCTGGTCAAGTTGTGGCAGGTAACGCGACGGCAAGTCAGCAGCCATGATCCGCGCCCGAGTTCCGTTGCGATAAAGCACAGCAGCCGAGCTCTTCTGCGCGCATCACCCATCACGGATGACGCCAACCGATGGTCTGCCGCTGCCCGGCAGACGCCACCTCAGTCTGGTTAAGCCATCGCCGCACGCGCGTAATCACTCCGGGCGGGTGATGTGCGGCTGCATCCAGGGGACGAAAGTCAGGGCAAATAACTAACGCGAGGACGGGCATCATGTCTGTTAATTCTGCGCAAAGTAGTAATCTGCCGACGTTCAGGTCAGGCCTGCTGATCACCGGAGGCTCGCTGGTAGCCGCGGGCGCCGTGATCGCGCTGGCGGGTGTCGCCGTCGGCGGCTTGCATCTGATCTCGGCGACCCGCCAGTGGGTCCGGGAAATGGAAGTGCCGCCGAGCGAGGTGGCGAAGCTCAAGTGGGCGCAGGCCAGGTCCGCCGCGACCGCGGGTGCTGCCGCCTGGCAGAACGGCGTCTCCGCTCGCGACACAGCCGGGACGTGAGGGGCCGGCTGGTTGCCGCGCACGCGCTCGCCAGCCGGGACGTGAGGGACCGCCCTCCCGATCAAGGGGTGTAGATGACCAACGTCGACTTGGCGCGGGTGGAATTCGCCTTTGTGACGATCAATCATTTCTTTTTCGTCCCGATCACGATCGGGCTGGGCTTCCTGACCGCGTTGCTGCAGACGGTGTGGTACCGCACCAAGCGCGATGAGTACCTGCGGCTGACCCGGTTCTTCGGCACGCTGCTGGTCATCAACGTCGCGATCGGCGTGGTGACCGGAATTGTGCAGGAGTTCCAGTTCGGGATGAACTGGGGCGCATACTCGCGGCTGGTCGGCAACATCTTCGGCGCGCCGCTGGCGATGGAGGGGCTGGCCGCGTTCTTCCTGGAGTCGACGTTCCTGGGGCTGTGGCTGTTCGGCTGGGACAAGCTGCCGCGGCGGATCCACCTGGCAACGATCTGGCTGGTCTTCGCCGGCAGCGTGCTGTCGGGGGCGTTCATCATGGCGGCCAACTCCTGGATGCAGCACCCGGTCGGCTACGTCATGGTCAACGGCAAACCCCAGCTGAACGACATCTGGGCGCTGTTCACCAACCCGGTGTTCGTCTGGGGATATTCCAAGGTCGTATTCGTCGCGCTGACCACCGGCTCGGTCATCATGCTGGCGGTCTCCGCGTGGCAGCTGCGGCACGGCGGGGACCGCGAGGTGTTCACCCGGTCGGCCCGGATCGCGCTGATCGTGCTGGTCCCGGCGATCTTGTTCACCTTGCTGGTGGGCGATGAGCTCGGCGTGATCGAGGGCAAGTACCAGCCGATGAAGATCGCGGCCGCCGAAGCGCAGTGGACCACCTGCCAGCCGTGCTCGTTCTCGCTGTTCCAGATCGGCGGCGGCAACAACGACCACACCCCGACCCAGATCATCGAGATCCCGCACCTGCTGTCGCTGCTGGCCACCAACCACTGGAACGGCCAGGTCGTCGGGCTGACCCCGCTGCAACAGCAGTACAGCAAGCAGTACGGCCCCGGCAACTACGTGCCGAACGTGTTCATCCAGTACTGGTCGATGCGGGCGATGGCCTACCTGGGGGCCCTGGTCCTGCTGTTCTCGCTGTGGGGGCTGTGGCTGATCCGGCGGAAAAAGCTCGCTACCTCCCGGGTGTTCTTGTGGGTGGCGGTGTGGGCCGCGGTGCTGCCGTTCGTGATGAACACCGCGGGCTGGCTGCTGACCGAAAGCGGCCGGCAGCCGTGGATCGTCCAGGGCATCATGCTGACCAAGAACGGGATCTCCCCGACCGTCAGCACCACCACGCTGTGGATCAGCCTGATCGCCTTCGTCCTGCTGTACGCCACGCTCGGCACCGTCGACCTGCTGCTGATGCTGAAATACTCCCGCGAACAGCTCCCGCCCCCGCGCACCGAAACCGACGCGGACGCGCCGGTGTCGGCCGTTCTGTATTGAGGTAACGATGATCCCGTTCTGGTACATCATCATCGCCATCTTGTGGACCGGCTTCTTCGTCCTGGAGGGATTCGACTTCGGCGTCGGCATGCTGCACAGCATCATCGGCACCGACGAGGCGGGCCGCCGGGCGGCCATCAACACGATCGGGCCGCTGTGGGACGGCAACGAGGTCTGGCTGATCGTGGCCGGGGCCGGCATGTTCGCCGCGTTCCCGGGCTGGTACGCCACCATGTTCTCGGCCTACAACCTCGCCCTGGTCCTGCTGCTGGCCTCCCTCATCGTCCGCGGCGTGGCCTTTGAATACCGCGGCAAGCGGGACGCGGCCCGCTGGCGCCGCACCTGGGACGTGCTGCTGACCGTCGGCAGCGTGCTGGCCCCGCTGCTGATCGGCGTGGCCCTGGCCGGACTGCTGCACGGACTGCCGATCAACTCGGCCCAGAACTACACCGGCTCGTTCTGGGACCTGCTCCAGCCCTACGCCCTGTTCACCGGCGTCACCCTGGTCCTGGTCTGCCTGCTGCACGGCGCGACGTTCTTGTGCCTGAAAACCACCGACCAGATGCGGGAGCGGTCCTGGAAGGCAGCCCGCCGGGTGGCCCCCGTCACCGCCGCCGCCGTGGTCGGCTTCATCATCTGGACCCACGTGACCGCCGGCACCACCTTCTTCCTCAACGTGATCGAGCTGCTCGCCG
>Ga0302324_100010013_pt1 | contig 19700 bp, 16 predicted proteins | sample Palsa_T0_1_FD_201949 | JGI IMG/M metagenome (GOLD analysis project Ga0302324, IMG submission 201949) | Peat permafrost microbial communities from Stordalen Mire near Abisko, Sweden - Palsa_T0_1 | ecosystem: Environmental > Terrestrial > Soil > Palsa > Peat permafrost | place: Sweden: Abisko...
TTTCCGAGACATGGAACAACATGCTGGCGCGCCTGGAGACCGCGGTGAAACGGCTGTCGCAATTCACGGCCGATGCGTCGCACGAGCTGCGCACGCCGGTCACGTTAATCCGGGCTACCGCCGAGCTGACGCTGCGGCGCGAGCGTTCCGCGGAGACGTATCGCGAGGCGCTGCGGCACATTATCGACGACTCGGATCGGACCACGCGGCTGATCGAGGATCTGCTGTTGCTGGCGCGCGCCGATGCGGGACTTCCGGCGCTGCCACTGGATCGCGTGGAGCTGACGCCGCTGGTGCGCGATGTGTGCGAGCAGGGTCAGATTCTGGCCGGGGCGCGGCAGCTCGAGATTTCGGCCGAGGCTCCTGAAAAGCCGGTGTATGTGGACGCGAACGATCCGGCGCTGCGGCGGCTGTTGTTGCTGCTGGTGGACAACGCCGTGAAATATACGCCGGCGGGAGGGCGGATCACTGTGTCGGTGAGCATGGAATTGTCGGGCGCGACGGTTACGGTGCGTGACACCGGGATCGGTATTCCGGACACGGCGTTGCCGCACGTATTCGAACGCTTCTATCGCGTGGATGAGTCGCGCAACCGGGAAGCGGGCGGCGCGGGGCTGGGGCTTTCGATCGCGCAATGGATCGCCGAGCGGCACCATGCGCGGCTGGAGGCCGAGAGCGTGGTGGGGCGCGGGTCGGCGTTCCGCGTGCGGTTTCCGCCAACGTAAGGTGACCGCTCGGCTCGCTAGCCTTTCAGGGGTTCAACGTGGGGTACGCGTGGCTTCAGCCGCGTTTTTGCCAAATCGGGGTACGCGCGGCTTCAGCCGCGCTTTCGCCAAATCGGGGTACGCGCGGCTTCAGCCGCGCTTTCGCCAAATCGGGGTACGCGCGGCTTCAGCCGCGCTTTCGCCAAATCGGGCCGCACTTCGCCCCGTGGGCGCGACGGTTAGAAGCATTCAGAGCAGTAGCGCACACGCAGCCAATCGGCTACTGCAACCGAGCGGTTCGCGATTGCGGCAGCGTGAAGACTGGCCCTCGTCGAGCGCCCGTGAAAAACACGCCTTGAAAGCCGCAGCGTACCAAAACTCGCGGCCCAGCGTACGCCTACGCTCGGGTTTCTCCTGTTGGCCGGCGTTTTCTGAAAACCTGCACTTTCAAGTAGCACGCCCGCCTTTCAGCAAATCTTCAGCCATCCGTAATAGCATGTCAGCATGTACAGAAGCGCCTTGTTGCTGCTTGTTTTGGCCGCTGCGTTCGCGCAAAGCGGTTACCATCAACTGAAAAAAATCAGCATTCCCGGCGACGGGTTCTGGGATTATCTGATAGCTGACGGCGCCACCGGCCGCGTGTTTGTCTCGCACGGCACGGAAGTGGACGTCGTGGACACCAAGAAAGGTGAAGTCACCGGCAAGATCGATGGGCTGAAGCTTGTCCATGGGATCGCGCTCGCACCCCAGTTTAATCGTGGCTTCATCAGCGACGGCGCAGCGAATCAGGTGGTCGTTTTCGATCTGACCACGCTCGCCAAAGTCGGTGAGGTCGCTGCCGGTATGAATCCGGACGGGATCATTTACGATCCTGGCAGCAAGCGCGTTTTCGCGTTCAATGGCCGCAGCGCCAGTGCGACCGCGGTGGACGCCGAGAAGGGAACCCTGGCCGGAACCGTGACACTGGAGGGCAAGCCCGAATTCCCCGCCGCGGATGGGAAGGGTCATGTGTACGTGAATATCGAAGACAAGAGCGAGGTGATGGACATCGATTCCAATGCGCTGGCCGTGGTCCATAAATGGCCCCTCGCGCCGTGCGAAGAGCCTTCCGGAATGGCCATGGACGCCAAAACGCGGCGCTTGTTTTCAGGTTGCGACAACAAGATGATGGCCGTGATGGACGCCGATACCGGGAAGGTTGTCACCACCGTGCCGATCGGAGACGGAGTGGACGCCACCTGGTTTGATCCAGGCACGAAATATGTTTTGAATTCGTGCGGGCAAGACGGCGTACTCACCGTCATTCATGAAGATTCGCCCGACAAATTTACCGTCGTTGAAAACGTAAAGACAGAAAAGGCCGCGCGAACCATGACGCTGGATCCTAAGACGCACAATGTGTACCTCGCAGTGGCGGAGGTGGAAATGTTACCTCCGGCCGACCCCAAAGGACGGCCGCGCCGTAAGGTCACTCCCGGAACGTTTGGGCTGCTCGAATTCGGAAGGTGATGACGGGCTCGCCGCGGGCGCGCAAGACTAGTGATGGCCTGGCTTGGCGAACCTCGCCGCATCGATCGGGACGTTGGGCTGGATCTCGCTGAACTCCGTGGTGGACTTTCCGTCCAACCACGTGACCGTCACGCGATAGGGCATCCGCGCGCCCGCCACTTCTCGATAGTCGGCGTAATCGATCTGCGTAGGATTCAGGCCCACTGGGGACTCGCTATAGCGGACCACTCGCGCCAGCAACCCTGACTTGCTGTCGAAGTATAGATTCACTGGATATCGGCCGTCGCCGGTTCCCTGAATCATCTGCATGTCGCGGCCGTCGATGCTGGCGGAGGAAGCTGCGCGCCATTGAGTGAGCGCTGGCTTAATTTGTGCCGGAAACCACACGGCCGCGTCCAGCTTGGCGCCCGCCAGGTCGCCATCCGTCAACTCGAGCAACGCCACCGGTCTTTCTGCTGCCGGTCCCACGATCCAACCTGCGCTGCCGTTATACGTGGTGGTGCTGTCGCCGGCCGCCGTGTGGATGACGGTACTGAGCTGATTTGGAGCTTGGGCGAAGACGTCCACCGGATACTTCTCGTCCTGGTAGCCCTGGTAAGTTCCCTTGGCTGCGAAACTGGTGAGCTTTGCCAAGCGCTCGGCGCCCCCGATAGCCTGGATGTACTTGTCGAGAATTTGATCCGCGGAGGGCGATTTGCCGGCGGGCTCGCGCAGTTCATCCGGTTCTTTCAATGCCGGCGGCCCGTACAGATCCGCCAGATTCGGAGTGACGTCGGGACGTTCCACGCCGCGATGGCAGGAGTAACAGGTGATCTCGCGCTTACCAGCGAAATAGGTCCTGTTGATAGCGGTCATCATGGCGATCATGCCCCGCGCCGTGTTTTTGCGCGGGTTGTCGTCGGCATACTTGTCCCAATTGCCGCCGCTCTCCGCGCTGTGGCAATCCGTGCAGGTTTCGCCCAGAGAAGCGGAAAAAAATCCCATCGTGGCCATGAACTGGTCCACTGGGATACCCTTCAACACTCGGACATTCTTGAAGGCCTGCTCCGCCATTGCGGGCTTCTGCTCCGGCTGAACCTGCCCGCTCGCGAGCGCAACCATGAGCAAGCCGGCGGCCATTATTACCAGTTTCATTCCGCCTCCAACCCTGCACGATATCGCAGAATCGAAACCACCGCTGCCGTATCCTGCAAACCCATCCCTTGCGCGGCAACCGCGGTGAACAACGGAACACTCGCGCTGAACAAAGGCACCGGACAGTTGGATCGCTTGGCGAAAGCCGCGATGATGTCCAGGTCCTTTTGAAACACGTCTACCTTCATCATAGGCGTCGCGTAAGCGCCGGCCGCCATGCTCGGCCCGCGCACTTCCAGCATGCGCGAAGTTGCCGCGCTATCGGCCAGCACCTCCACCAGCATGGAAGAATCGAGACCGGCCTTTTCTCCCAGCACGATTGCTTCCGCGGCGCCCACGATGTGGATCGCCACCAGCAAATTCGCTATGAATTTCAGCTTTGAGCCCGCGCCGAATGGGCCGACATATCGAACCGAGCGCGCAATATAGGAGAGGGTGTCCCCCGCACGCTCGAACTCCCCGCGCTCGCCGCTCGCGAAAACCGTAATGTCCTTCGCGACGGCCTGTGGTCCTGTGCCGCTGATGGGAGCGTCCAACATGCCAATGCGGGCGCTCGCGAGCCGGTCTCGAGCGCGCTCTTTATCTTCGAGCGAAAGTGTGCTGGTCTCGACAACCAAAAAATCGGAGCGCCCGGCGGCGACCACTCCCTCTGGTCCGAAGAGCGCGCTCTCGAGCGCCGCGAAGTGTGGCAGCGACGTGATCACGATGTCGGCCTCCGCCGCAACCGCTCGCGCCGACGAACAGCCATGCCCTCCTTGCGCGCTCAATGCGTCCACATTCGATGAAAGCAAGTCATAGCCCGAGGTGCGAACACCCGCCGCGGCGAGATGCCTGGCGAAGGCGCCTCCCATAATTCCCAGGCCAATCACGCCGGCCCGAGTGGCCTGGGCCCTTACGTCATTCGTGCTCATGGTCTAAAATCTTCTCATGCCCCGTCGATACAGCAAAGCGCTCTTGATTTTGGGTTGGGGACTTTTGTGGATAGGGGCGGCAGCGGCGCAAGCGCCCGATCCTCTCGTGGCCGATCCCCAGCACACTCACTTGGAGCTCGAGAACCAATGGGTCCGTGTTTTCCAGGAACACCTGGGGCCACACGAGACGATGCCGATGCACCAGCATCCCGCTCCTGGAGCTGTGATCGTTTTTCTGACCGGCCGGAACAACCAGCTCACGTATTTCGACGGGACCGTAAAAACGTTCCAGAATCACGCCGGGGAAGTGATCTGGTCGGCGCCCACGGTGCATAAGTCCGAAAATCTGACTGGCGAGCAATTTGCGGCCTTGCAAATCGAACCCAAGCCAGTGTCCAACTCCAAGCCCTTTCCTAAGGAAAGCACGGATGCGGTCACCGTGGATCCGGCGCACTATCAGGTGGTGCTGGAAAACGAATGGATCAGGGTCATTCGCTTGACCGTGGGTCCGCACGAGAAGCTCAAGATGCACAAGCACCCGGCCACTGGAGCCGTGGTGGTCCTGTTGACGGATCAGGACATGCGCCAATATCATGCTGATGGAACGTCGCGCGAAAACCACAACAAAGCCGGGACAGTTCGTTGGACTGAGCCGGATGCCGCGCATCAGGATGAAAATCTCAGCGATAAACCTTTCCGGCTGGTTCGGATCGAGCTGAAGCAAGCTCAAAACTAGCCCTTTCGAGTCGTTGACAACGCCCGGCAATCTTTGATGAAGTAGGCTCTCGATCTGGAGGATTGATTTTGGCAAACGTCGGTGCAGTCGGATTGGATTGGCAGGAGCGCGTTAATTGGGACCGGCTGCGCAAATACCGGCTGGAGCGCGCCCGCGAGCGGATGAAGGCGCACGGCTTGGGCGCCATGCTGCTCATGTACGACGAGAACGTCCGCTATGTCACCAGCACGCTCACTCCCGGTTGGAACCGCCTGAAACCGGGACTGCGCTACGCGCTGCTCTGCGGCGACGATGCTCCGGTGCTGTTTGAGCAGGGCGACATCGGGATGCACATCGCGAAACATTCGCCGTGGATCCCGAAAGACAACATCCGCTATTCCTACGCCTGGATCAAGGGCGCGGCGGGGCCGGCCTCCACGCAGCAGGTAGGAAAGTTCACCAGTGCGATCAAGCAGGAGATGAAGAAGCGGGGAGTGGACGGCTTGAAACTGGGTGTCGATTTCATCGACATCAACATGATCAAGATCTTTCAGGACTCCAAGATCGATTGGGCGGACGGCATGACGGCCATGATGGAGGCGCGCGCCGTCAAGAATCAGGACGAGCATGAATGCATGCGCATCGTGGGAGCCATCGGCGACGCCGCGCACTGGGAATTCATGAAATTCCTGAAGCCCGGGCTGACCGAGAACCAGCTCACGGCGCATATCATGCAGTTCCTGTATAACATTCCGGGCATGGAGGACGTGGAGGACGTGATCGTATCCTCGGGCCTCAATACCTGGCCGAACTGGCGCAATTTCTCGGACCGCATTATCAAGCCGGGCGACATGGTCTTCATGGATCTGGCCGCCCTCACCTGGAACGGCTACAAATCGTGCTACTACCGAACTTACATGGTAGGCCGCGAGCCGAATCAGGAACAGAAGGATTATTACGCGATCGCTCTGAAGTGGCTGTACGACTCGATCAAGGCCGTGAAGGTGGGCGCCACCACGCGGGACATCGCATCCAAGTGGCCGTCGGCTAAAGAGGCCTGGGGCTATGAGGAAGAAGATCAGGCGGCGGCGAATCTGTGGGGCCACGGTCTTGGATTAGCGCAATACGATCAGCCGGTGATCTCGCGCATCTGGTCGCTCGATCACCCGATCGACATCAAGGAGGGCATGGTATTCGCTCTGGAGACGCAGCACGGAAAACCTTTTGAATGGGGCGTGCGCATTGAGGAAATGCTTATCGTCCACAAAGACAGTGTCGAGATTGTTTCCAACTTCCCGGTAGAGCAAATCACGGTAGTGGATCCGATGCCGGGGTATTCCGATTACGGCAAGCGGCCGGGGTCGTAGCATGATCGCCCCGCTTTCTTCCAGCCAAGCCGCGGACCCGAATCGTTTTGGTCCTAAGGCGGCCAATCTCGCGCGTCTGGCCCAAGCGGGATTGCCCACTCCTGGCGGCTTCTGCATCGATGCCGATGCGTATCGCGCGCAGGTCCGAGCGCTCGATCTCGAGGCTGACGCGCGCGGCGTCTTCTCGGCCGTTGAGAGCGCGCAGGCGCGGCGGCATGCGCTTCGGATGAAGCTGGGCTTGCTCGATCAACCGATTACGCCAGCGGTGCTCGATCCGTTGCTCGCGGCCTGGTGGGAACTGAAGACTGAGACCGGCGCGCTCACGGTGGTGCGGTCCTCCGCGCTGGTGGAAGATCGTTTTGGTTCCAGCTTCGCGGGCCAGTTCGAAAGCTTTCTGGGGATCGAGACCGAGGCGGATTTCATCACCGCGATTCGCTCCTGCTGGGGCGCGCTGTGGGCCACACGCGCGTTGCGTTACATGGCCACGCACAATATCGATCCCGCCGACACGGCCATGGGGATCCTGGTTCAGCCGCTGGTTTCTGCGCGAGCCTCCGGCGGCGGATTGAGCCAGGCACCCGGTGCCAGCGGTGAAGGCAACATGATCCTCAGCGCCACCTGGGGGCTGGGCTCGGCGATCGCGCAGGGCGAAGTAACGCCGGATCGCTATGAGCTATCCCGCAACGGCGCGCTCGTGAGCATCGCGCCCGGACGCAAGGATCACCAAGTTGGATGTGTCCATACCCGGGCGGTTCCGGTGGCGATGGTCTCCGAGCCCTGCCTCACCGGACAGCAGGCCGCTGAGCTCGGCAAGTTGTTGCGAAAAGTGGAAGACTTGATGGGCATACCGGTGGAAATCGAATGGGCGCTCGATGACGGCGATTCCCGATTCCAGTTGCTCCAAGCGAGGCCGCTGCACACGCAGGCCGCTACAACACCCGACGCCATCTGGCTGCATCGTCCGCGATTGAATGGCCATGCCGCGGGAGTGGGCTGGGGCGAGGGCCGCGCGTGCGTGGTTCAGTGCGAGTGCGAACTCGCGCGCGTTTCCCCCGGAGACGTTTTGGTGACGCGGGTCGCCGGTCCTGCGTTGAGCCACATTCTGACTCGTGTCGCCGGCGTCGTGGCCGAGCGCGGCGGCAGCACCTCCCACATGGCTTCGCTGGCGCGTGAGCGCGGAATTCCCATGGTGCTGGGGGTGCTCGATGCGACGCTGCGCATTCCGGATGGTTCCACCGTGGCCGTGGATGGAGTCGCCGGTGTTGTACGCTGGATGAGTTCATGAAACTTGTTGCCGTCACCGACTTCGTGTTTCCCAATCTCGATCCGGCTCGCGCGGTGCTGGCGAAGATTGATGCGGAAGTGCGCCTGGCGAAGGAGCCCACGCCCGACGCGATTTTGGAAGTTGCGCGCGACGCCGACGCAGTGCTCACCACCTACGCGAAATTAACCGCCGATCTTATTCAGCACCTGACACGCTGCCGCGTGATCGTGCGCTTCGGAGTCGGCGTAGACAACGTCGACATTGCGGCGGCCACGGCTGCCGGCATAGTCGTTACGAGGGTTCCAGACTACTGCCTGGACGAAGTTTCCGATCACACCATCGCTCTTCTGCTGGCGCTGGTGCGCAAAATCCCGTCGTCCAATGCGCGCACGCAGGCTGGGCGTTGGGAAATGCGCGCGGTGGTTCCCATTCATCGGCTGCGAGGAACTGTTCTTGGGCTGGTGGCCTTCGGGCAGATCCCGCAGTTGGTGGCTCGCAAGGCGCAGGCATTCGGCATCCGGGTTGTGACCCACGATCCATACGTTTCGAAGGAAGTTACCGAGCGCGCCGGCGTGGAGCAGGTGGCGTTCGACGAATTGCTGAAGATCTCCGATTACATTTCGATTCACACGCCGCTTCTGCCCGCCACGCATCACTTGTTTAATGCCGATGTTTTCCGCCGGATGAAGCCGACGGCTTACCTGATCAATACCGCGCGCGGGCCAATCGTGGATGAAGCAGCGCTCGCCGATGCGTTGGATCAGGCTCACCTGGCGGGTGCTGCGTTGGACGTGATGGAACAAGAGCCGCCGTCCGGATCGCGGCTTCTTGGGCAGCGCGATAATGTGATCGTAACCCCGCATACCGCATACTATTCCGAAGAGTCTCTTGTCGATTTGCAAACCAAGGCCGCCGAAGAGGTGGTCCGCGTCCTGAGCGGGCAGGCGCCGCGTAATCCCGTGAATCCCGAAGCGCTCAACGCCGCTCACGCGATTTAATTTCTAATTGGAGGAATTCATCATGCCGCAAGAACCTTGGAAGACCGATCAGTGGTTCGTTAGCCCGTGGAACTTTGAGAGCGCCGTGCGCGATCAGCTCCATTTTGCGAAGCAGATCAAGTTTCACGACATCACGTTGCGCGACGGCGAGCAGCAGACCGGTGTCATCTTCACCAAAGACGACAAGATACGGATCGCCGAAGCTCTGGCCGAAGCCGGCGTTCATCGCATTGAGGCCGGCATGCCGGTGGTGTCGCCGAGCGACAATGCCGCGATCAAGGAAATCGTCAAGCGAAACCTGGGGCCGCAGATCTTCGCTTTCTCCCGCTGCATGGTGGACGACGTCAAGCGCGCCGTGGATTGCGGAGTCTCGGGCATCGTGATGGAAGTGCCGTCCAGCACTCACATCATCGAATATGCCTATAAATGGCCGCTGGAGAAGGCCATTGATCTCTCGATAGAGTCGACGGCCTACGCTCATTCGCAAGGCCTGGAGATCGTCTTTTTCCCGATCGACTTCAGCCGCGCCGAAATGAACTGGGTGCTGGACTTGATCCTGCGCGTGGCCAACGAAGGACATATGGACGCGCTCGCGCTGGTGGACACCTTCGGCGTGGTTTCACCCCACGCCATGCAGTATCTTGTGCGAGAAGTGAAGAAGCGCGTCAACAAGCGGCTGGAAGCGCATTTCCACATGGATTTCGGAATGGGAATCGCGAATACCATCATGGCGCTCGCGGAAGGCGTCGAAGTGGTGCATTCCACCGTGCTTGGTTTGGGCGAACGCGCCGGCAATGTGCCCATCGAAGAAACCGCCATGGCGCTGCTGACGATGTATGGAATCGAGACCGGCTTGAAGTACGACAAATTGTACGGATTGGCGCGGCTGGTGGAGCAGCTTTCGGGGCATAAAGTCGCAAGCAACCGGCCCGTGGTCGGCGAGCAACTGTTCCAGATCGAGTCCGGCATCATCGCGAGCTGGTGGCAGAACTGCGGGAAAGATCATCCGACCGAGTTGTTCCCGTTCCATTGGGACGTGGTTGGGCAGCCGCCCGCGAAAGTCGTCCTCGGCAAAGGCAGTGGAATCGACTCGATCAAAGCGGCGTTGAAGGGTATCGGCGTGGATGCTACCGAAGAAGAAGCGATGCAGGTGGTCGCGGGCGTCAAAGAGTTCTCGCTGCAGCACAAGCGTTTGCTGACGGACGCTGAGTTCCGTTCGGTTGTGGCCAAGGTGCTTCCCAATAAGGTCGGCGCGCAGGCCGTCCCTACGGCGGTTTAAGCGGAGGAGAGTATCATGAGGCGAATGACGATGTTTGCGGCAGCGCTGGCAGTGTTTGCCGGCGCCGCTTCGGCGCAATTCGTGGTTTCGGGCGACGATGCCAAGAAGGCCAAGGCGAAAAACGAGATCTCCGCGGACACGGCTGAAAAGATCACCCAGGCCTGTGTGGCCTTCGCCAAGGAAAAAAAGATCGCGGTCAGCGTTTTCATTCTCAGCCCAACGGGCCAGATCGTGCATGCACATCGGATGGACGGTCAGGTTCCCATCAACATCGAGACCGCGTTGCTGAAGGCCAAGAGCGTGCTCTACACCAGGGATTCCACGCACGCCCGTGCCAACATGGTCGCGAACAACTTGTCTCTGCAGTTGCGCTGGTCCAGCATTGGCGTATTCCCCACCTCCGGCGGCCTTCCCATTATGGTGGGCGACGAAATGATCGGCTCAATCGGCGTGGGTGGTTCGAACCAGGATGAAGAGTGCGCTTATGCCGCGCTCACCAGTGTCGTCGGGCCCCAACCGCCGCTGGCGGAAAAGCTGCCGCCGTCTCCGCCCCCGGCGCGCCCGTAGAACGATGACGCGCCGTGATGCGTTGAGATCTGCTCTGGCCTCGGCAGTCCTGCTGCGCGCCACCCCGGGCTTTGCGAAAGCGTCGCAACCCGCGACGCCCGTGAATTTCGATGTTCCGCCCAACGCTTGCGACTGCCACACGCACATCTTCGGTGACCCGCTGAAATTTCCACTGTGGCCGGGCCGCGCCTATACTCCCGAGACCGCGCTGCCGGAGGAGATGGCGGCGCTGCATAAGGCGCTCCACATGCAGCGCGTGGTCATTGTCAACCCGAGCGTTTACGGAACCGACAATTCCTCGACGCTCTTCGGGATGAAGGCGCGCGGCGCGAACGCCCGCGGCGTCGCGGTGATTGACGACAAAACGCCGGACAGCGATCTCGACGCGATGGCTCAGGCCGGCATCCGCGCCATCCGTATCAATCTGACAACGGCCGGCCAAACGGACCCCGCCATCGCGCGCCGGCGATTTCAGGCGGCGATGGAGCGCGTGCAGCATCTTAATTGGCACATCCAAATGAACACGGCCCCGGCGGTGATCGCCGGCATCAAGGATCTGGTTCAGGCTTCGCCAGTACCCGTGGTTTTCGACCATTTTGGGGGCGCACAAGCTGCCCTTGGCGTGCACCAGCCGGGCTTCGCGGATCTGGTCGGGCTGGTCCAGTCCGGCAAAGCCTATGTCAAAGTCTCCGGAGCTTATCGTTCCTCGACGCAAGCTCCCGGCTACCCGGACCTGAAACCGCTCGCCCGGATGCTGATCGCAGCCAACGCGGATCGCATCATTTGGGGCAGCGACTGGCCGCATCCCAACCCAACTACGCGCGCAATTTCAGAGATAACGCCGCTATTTCAGGTCGACGATGGCCGCCTGCTCAACCTTCTTGCTGCCTGGGCGCCGGACGCGGCGGTGCGCAACAAGATTCTGGTGGATAACCCGGCGCGGCTTTTCGGGTTTTAGACTCCCGCAAGCACTGGAGTCTTGCGGCGCGACTTCGGTACGGATGGCGCGGCGGCGGGTGCATTGTCCATCGGCAAGCTAAAGCGGCGGATTCCGTCGTAGGAGTACAAAGCGCCCGCAACCGCACCGGCGGTTGGCACCAGCCCGATTTCTCCGACGCCCTTGGCGCCGTAGCCGCCAACTTCATCGGGAACTTCAATCAAAATGACATCGATTCTCGGCGTGTCCTTGGCCTTTAGAATGCCGCAGTCGCGCAGCAGCAGCGAATCGGGCTGGGCGTTCGTGCTGGTGAAATTCTCCGAGAGCGCATAGCCCAGCCCCATGTGAACCGCGCCTTCGATTTGTCCCGCACAGCCTTTCGGGTTGATGGCACGGCCGACGTCGTGCGCCGCCACTACCCGCTCAATGCGGCCGTTGTCGTCCATGATGACCACCTGCGTGGCGTAGCTGAACGTCATGTGCGTGGTCGGATTCGTCAACGCTTCCGGCGTGCCCGGTTTAGTAGTGAAATTACAAACGTAGTCGCCCGTGTATTCGCGGCCGGCCAGTTGTTCCAACTCGGAATGTTTCAGATCATCGGCTAATTGGTTCGCCGCGCGCTGCACCGCGGCGCAACTCAGCGTACAGGCGCGCGACGCCCAGGTTTCACCGCACTTGGCGCCCAAGGCCTTGTCCCAGCGCACGTCCATGATCTCCGGCGGCAGGCCCGTTTCCTGGCACACTGCCTGGCGAATGGCGGTGTAGAGCCCTTGGCCCATCTCGGTATAGCCGGTGAGCACGTCTAAACGCCCGCCTTCCAGCACGTGGATCGCTGCGTGTCCGCTATCGATGGTGCCGTTTCCAATACCGGTGCTCTTGATGCCGCAGCCGATGCCGGCGTGCTCGGCATTCTTGTAAATATCCTTGACCGCTTCCAAGCTGAGCCGCAATCCCGCGACGCTGTCCCGCATGATCTGGCCCGTGGCGAAGGCATCGCCCGGATTCAGGATATTGCGCTCGCGGATGTCGTAGCCATCCACGCCCACTAGCTCCGCGAGGATATCCATGATGCCTTCCATGGCGAAATGCGCCTGGTTGGTGCCAAAGCCGCGCATGGCGCCGCTGGTCGGGTTGTTCGTGAAGACCGCCTTGGCCTCGGCATCCACGTTCGGCACGCGATACGGGCCGCAGGAGTGGCACGCGGCGCGCAGCAAGCATTTCGCGCTGGTGCCGGCGTAGCCTCCTACGTCGCCCACGATGCGCACGCGCACCGCGAGCAAGCGGCCTTCGGCGTCTGCGCCAACCGTGTAGCTGAGCGTCATCGGATGCCGCTTGGGATGAATCCGCGTGGATTGTTTCCGAGTCAGTACCGTCTTCACGGGGCGTCCGAGCATATGCGCGGCCAGCGCGGTCTGCACTTGGATGGACAGTTCTTCCTTGGCGCCAAAAGCGCCGCCGCTGGACGCCAGGGCGATTTCCACTTCTTCCGCCGGCAGATTCAAACTGCGGGCGATCTGGCTTTGATCGAAGGTTGAGCCCTGGCTCTGCGAAAACACCTTCACGCCTTTTCCCTGCGGTATCGCCAGGCAAGCCTCAGGCTCGAGAAATGCTGGATCCACTGGCTGCGTACGGAAAGTCTGCTCAATGATGTGCGTGGAGGCCGCTAGAGCAGCATCTACATCGCCTTTAGAAAACGCCGTGGTGTCGAGCAAGTTCGGATGGACGTGCAGGTTGCCGGGAGCATGCACTTGCGGCGAGTCCGGCCCCAGCGCCGCGAACGGGTCCGTTACCGGCTGGTACACCTCGTAATCGACTCTGATCCTATCCGCGGCCTGACGCGCGTGAAAGGCCGTATCGGCTGCTACCAGAGCCAGAATATCGCCCACGCAACAGGTGGTTTCGCCGACGGCGACAAAGATCGGCAGGTCCGGAATTGCGAGACCAGTACCGCGCTGGCCGGGAACATCGCCCGCCGTGAAGATTCGTTCCACGCCTTCCATGGCCTGCGCCGCCGAAGTATCGATGGCCAAAACCTTCGCTCGCGGATGCGGGCTCAACACCGGTGCGGCGTGCAGCATTTCCGCGACGCGCATGTCATCCACAAAAGGCTTCTCGCCGAGAGCCTGCTCAATTCCGAGATACCGCGAGGGCGACTGGCCGATTCCGTTCGCGCGCTTCCCGTTCTCGAAGGCGGGGTTTCGGCTCAATCCGTACTCTTCGCCGAAGTAAGAATGCCGCCGCGGTTCCTTACTCGGGAGTTGCTTATGATCGTTCCAGGCTTCGCCGGCCGTTTGAATCGCGTCGATGATGCGGGCGTAGCCTGTGCAGCGGCAAAGATGGGCGTCCAGCGCCTTAGCGACCTCTTGGCGATCGTGCGTGCGATCGTGCCGCAGCAGCCCCGAAGCGCGGACCACGATGCCCGGAATGCAAAACCCGCACTGCACCGCGCCTTCCAGCAGAAATGCTTCGCTCAAGACACGGCGCATCTCTTCCGGCACGCCCTCCAGGGTCACCACGTCGTGGCCTGCCATGTGTTCCGGCTTGCGTAAGCATGCGAGCACCGGTTGGCCGTCCACCAAAACCGCGCAGCAGCCGCAGGCGCCTTCCGGTGCGCAACCGTTCTTGGGCGAAACCACTTTACACTCTTCGCGCAGGACCTCGAGAAAATCCATCCCCGGCTCGTACGACACCGTGGTTGGGTTCCCGTTTAGCGTGAAAGTAGTCTCTGGCATAGTGGACGCTCACGCAGCGAGCAGCCGCGCCCCTCTCACTTTAGGCTATCACTTCCCACAGCCCCACCACGAACGCGAACTCGGGAAAGTGAAATAATGTGGTGAACGGAGGACGAAGCCATGGGGAGTCGAAGAGAGTTCCTACAAGCAGGGATCGCGGCGTCCCTCCTGCCGATCGCCGGGCTGGCGTCGGCAACGGAAACCTCGCCGGTGCCGTTCTACAAGATTATCGTTGACCAGCGATTCTCGACGAGCGTGGAGTTCGGCGTTGAATGGCGAGCTCGAGGCGCGGCGGTTCATGCCATCCGCGGAGATATCACCGATCTGTGGTTTCACGATCTCGATCTTCAATGGAAGAAGCGCCCCGTTCCGATCGCAGGCTTGACCGCTCACGGCCCGCTATTCTGCCTGGAGCGATTGGCCTGGGATCACGGGATGCGGGTCGTTTCCCGGGTTGAGCAGCCGAGCCACGACCGCGACGGCGAACCGCTGATCTCCTGGGTGATCGCACCGAAGAACCGTTCATAAGGAGCGCACATTGTTACCCCCTGGCGTAAACGCAAAGGATTTCTCGGACGCGCTGAAGCAGTTCGAAGAAGCCGTCGGCAAGGAATGGGTCTTCACCAGCGACGAGGATGTGGCGCTCTATCGCGACGCCTATTCGCCTTTCTGGGGCGAGCCGGAGGAGCGCGTCGCATCGGCCGCCGTAGCGCCCTACACGGTGGAGCAAGTCCAGGCGGTCATGAAGACCGCCAACCAATACAAGATTCCGGTCTATCCGATCTCGACTGGGAAGAATCTCGGATATGGCGGCTCGGCCCCCAATCTTTCGGGCAGCGTCGTGCTCGACCTGAAGCGGATGAACCGCATTCTGGATGTGAGCGAGCGGAATCACTCCGCATTGGTGGAGCCGGGCGTCAGCTACTTTGACCTTTATCGCTATATTCAGGAGCGCAAGCTGAAGCTGTGGGTGGATGTTCCCGATCCGGGCTGGGGCAGTCCGGTTGGCAACTCGCTCGATCATGGAGGCGGGTACCTCCAGCCGATGTATCGCAATCATTTCGATTCGCATTGCGGGATGGAAGTGGTCCTGGCGAATGGCGACGTGGTGCGCACCGGAATGGGCGCCATGCCCGGAGCGAAAACCTGGCAGCAATACAAGTTCGGATTCGGACCGTGGATCGACGGGATGTTTTCGCAATCCAACTTCGGCGTCGTGACGAAGATGGGATTCTGGCTCATGCCGGAACCGGATGCCTATCTGACGGGGACAGTGACCGTGCCGAAATACGACGACCTCATCCCGATGGTCGACATCCTGACGTTCCTCGAGAACTCGGGCGTATCGAATGGCATGCCCGGTCTTGGAAGTCCACTGCTGGGCGGCTTCATGATGCCTCCACCGGCGCCGGAGGTTACCGCGTTGCTGTCAAAACCGGGAGGCAGCGCAGCGTCGCCCGAGTTACACCAATACGCACAGGACAAGAGCATCCCGTTCTGGAGTTGCACCGTCAAGTTCTATGGCCCGGCGAAAGCCATCCGCGAACAGTGGGAGTACGCCAAGGAAAAATTTTCGGCGATTCCGGGCGCCAAGTTTCAGGATGGCGAGTTCTATAAGCTCCCGCTCACGCCCGATCAGTTCGACAAGGTCCATAAGCCGGAGTTCGGACTTCCGAGCCTGGAAACGTTCTCCATCGGCGCGCGCTCGCCGATCAATCCCACGCCGACCAACGGTCACATCTGGTTTTCGCCGATCATTCCCAGAACCGGCGAAGCGGTGCTGGAAGCGAACAAAGTGTTCTCTCAGGCCGCCCGGGATTTTGGCTTGCCGATCCTGTCCTTCAGCCTTCCATCCACGTATTGGATGCGGGCTTTCATCTTCATTTTCGGCTTTCCGATCACGCACGACATAGCGACGAACAAGAAGAATCGCGAATCGTTCAAGCAACTGGTTCGGATCGCAGGCGAACACGGATGGGGTGAATATCGAACCGCTCCGGCCTTCCAGGACGCCGTGATGGACACCTATTCGTTCAACAACCATGCACTGCGGCGTTTCCATGAAACGGTGAAGGACGCAGTGGATCCCAACGGGATTATTTCAGCGGGCCGTTACGGGATCTGGCCCAAGCATCTGCGAGGGACCAAGGCATGAGAAAAGTCTTGGTCTTCCTCGCGCTCGTTGCAAGTGCCTTTGGCGCCGATAACGGCCAGAAGGTTTTCGATTACTGGTGCGCCACCTGCCACGGTCCGAATTTGCCCGGCACTATGGCGTTGGAGGCCAAGTACAAAGGCGCCAAGCCAGCCCTGCTCACCGAGCGCACGGACTTGCTTCCGGCAGTGACGAAAACGTTCGTGCGAAGAGGCGTCTCGGTGATGCCGTTCTTCCGCAAGACGGAAATCAGCGACGCGGACCTGGACGCGCTGGCCGGGTACCTCGCCCGCAACAACAAAGCCCCAAGCCGATGAGGCGCTCTTCAAATCTGGTGAATCCGCCGCAGACCGGGCCAGCGGTCGAAATCACCGTCGAAGCTTAGAATCGATCGGACACCGTGATGCTCCATCGCGGCAATATGGACGGCGTCGCGGGCTGACATCAAGGCAGGATGCTGTACGATTTCCGCGGCTCGCAATACCTCTGCCTTCCGGATGGGGCTGACTTCGTCGACCATTTCCAAGGTGACCTGAGACGCGGGTCCGATGGCCTCGCGCTTCTGGATAGCCGTGTAACGGTGGAGTATTTCTTGCAACACCTCAGCATCGGTGACGAGACGCTGTCCCGATGCAATCAAGCGCTCCAGGATGACTTGTGCCTCTGTCTTATGGGGTGCGCCGCTCCGATCAAGTACATCGAAATATTGGAATCTACGAAGATCAACCCTCGTATCCCCGTTCAATCTCACTCAGCATCTGCTGAATGTCAGCAGTGGGGAATGAGTACTTCGCAGCACGCCGAACTGCCTTTAGCTTCGCTTCGGGCTCGACCGTAGGCCGACTCGCGCGCGCTTCCCGAAGCACGCGCCGCACCCATTCGCCCCTGTCAGGCGTTCGCGTTTTGCGAGTCGCTGGATGTCGGACATTTCCCGGTCGGGCAGCAGGACCTGAAGGCGCTTACTCATAGACGCACCATAACTTAATCATAAGCGGAGTATAGCGGCGCCGGGAATTTCACCTGCCGGGTGCAGTGAGCGCCGGAAGGGTCGCCGGGTGAGCGGTCGATATCGCCTCGAGAATTTCATCGCATCGCTCGGCTGAAACTACCGCGCCCGCGAGCGTGCGGAACTTCACCGTCATTTCGTCCCACGTGAGCGGGTTCTCGGGATCGCCTTTGGGGTAGCGAACGAACTCTTCAAAGCGCTGGCTGTCGTCGAGTTCAACGGCCACGCGTGCGGGCCATTCCTTGGGAAATGTTTCTTCGATGCGCGCATCTTTGACGAGAGCGACTTTACCCATCAGTTCGCGTACTTCGGGCGACTGCGTTTTTTCGAGCGTAAATTGATCCAGGCCGGCCGCGCCCTCGATGGCCGCGATGGCCGCGCCGAAGGGCATCGAGAACTGCGCGTCGACTACGGATTCCGGATTGTATTTCTTGGCCCGAGGTTCGGCCACGATCCCCCATCCGGCTTCGAGCACGGCGACCTCGATCCGATGGATCTGCGCGGCCTCGATCTTGTGCTGGCGCATGATCGCGAGAATCGCGTCAATGGGCCCTTGCATGTAGCGGCAGCAAGCATGCGGTTTCACGGCGGTGTGCATGATCTCGAAGGATTGGCCCAGGTCCCCGGTCAGCCGCTCGGCAATTGGATTTCGTGAGTAGCCGTGCAGAAAACCGTCGCGGCCTTCCAGGATATGGCAAGGCCCGCTGAATCCTTCAGCCGCCAGCAGCGCCGCGTGAATGCCGTTTTGGGCCGCCAATCCGGGATGAATCCGCTTGGTCCAGGCGCCTTCGGCCAAAAACTCCATCGATCCGGCGGCCATGCTTCCCGCTATTCCTACGGCGGCCAGTGTCTGTTCCGCCGTCAAGCCCAACAGCTTCGCCGATGTAATTGCAGCTCCGAAGACGCCGCACGTGGGCGTGGGATGAAAACCGAGCGCGTAGTGTTCCTTCGGCTGCACGGCCATCGCAATGCGCGCGGCGGCTTCGTATCCGGCCACGACGGCGGTGAGAAATGCATCCATCGGCGTCTCGGGCATCGTCTCCGCGACAGCGAGAGCAGCCGAGAACATCGTCGCGCCCAGATGGATGGAACCGCCGCTGTGCGTGTCATCCTGCTCGATCCCATGCGCCGACGCGCCATTCGCCATCGCCGCAAGTCCTGGAATGGTGCGCATCCGGGTGCCGATCACAGTCGCGCAGCCGTTGGCGCCAATTCGCTGGACCATGCGCTGCACAGCCTGCGCCGATTCCTCGCGAGAGCCGCGAATTGCGACCGCCAGATAATCCACCAGGAAGTAGCGCGCGCGATCAAGAACCTCGGCCGGCAGGCTTTTCGGCCCCAAAGCGTGCAAAAAGTCGACCAAATCGCGCGTATAAGCCCTCATAAGACGCCTAAAGTGGCTCGTTTTGGCGTCAAAAAACGCCGGCGGAGCACGATAACCCGCTCCTGGTTCTGATTGTACCCGCGCGTCTCGATGGCCACGATGCCGCGATCCGGTTTGCTGGCTGACTCGCGTTTTTCCAACACCTCGGACTCGGCGTACAGCGAATCGCCCGCGAACATCGGCCGTTCGAAAACCACGCTCTCGTAGCCGAGATTCGCGATGGTCTTGCCGCTGGTGTCGGAAACGCTCATGCCCACCGTCAGGCTGAAGATCAGCGAATCGAGCATGGGCCTGCGTCCGAGCGGCTGAGTGCGCGCATAATGCTCGTCGATGAACAGCGGATTCTGATTCATCGAAAGCAGCGCGAAGAGCGTGTTGTCGTATTCGGTGATGGTACGGCCAGGCCAGTGTTTGTACACCGCGCCTACTTCGAACTCTTCGTAAAAGCGGCCGAATTCCATTTATCCGTCCACCTTGTATTTCTTGAGCAAGTTTCGCGCGATGATCAGCCGCTGGAGCTCGTTAGTGCCGCCGCCGATCACAACCAGTGGCGCATCGCGATAATAGCGCTCCACCGGAAAGTCCTTGGAATATCCATTGGCGCCCATGATGCGCATGGCTTCGAGCGATACTTCGGCCGCGGTCTCGGTGGCGAACAGCTTGGCCATGCCGGCTTCCAGATCGCAGCGCTCGCCGCGGTCGCGTTTCTCACAGGCTGAGTAGATCAGAAGCCGCGAGGCTTCGATGTGCGTGGCCATGTCGGCCAGCTTGTTCTGGATAGTCTGATATTCGGCGATCGGTTTGCCGAAGGTGGTGCGGCGCTGGGCGTAGCGGATAGCCTCTTCGAAAGCGGCGCGCGCGATCCCCAGGCCGCGGGCGGCGACGTTCAGCCGCTCGGCTTCGAGACCCGTCATTACTTGCTTGAAGCCCTGGCCTTCTACGCCGCCGATCAAATTCCCCGCTGGCACCGGGAAGCCGGAAAAATGGAGCTCGCACGTTTCCACGCCTTTATATCCCAGCTTGTCGATGTCGCGGCCGACC
>Ga0302324_100010014_pt1 | contig 19700 bp, 20 predicted proteins | sample Palsa_T0_1_FD_201949 | JGI IMG/M metagenome (GOLD analysis project Ga0302324, IMG submission 201949) | Peat permafrost microbial communities from Stordalen Mire near Abisko, Sweden - Palsa_T0_1 | ecosystem: Environmental > Terrestrial > Soil > Palsa > Peat permafrost | place: Sweden: Abisko...
CCCATGACGATTGATACGGTATTCGATCTGGCCTCGCTCACCAAGTGCCTTGCCACCGCAACCTCTGTGATGAAGCTCGTTGAAGATGGCCGCATTCGCCTTGGCGATTCTGTGGCGACGTATCTGCCCGATTTTGCGCAGAACGGCAAGAAGGACATCACCATTCGCGATTTGCTGACGCATTACTCTGGCCTGCCTCCCGATCTCGATCTAAAGGTGCAATGGTCTGGACGCGAAGCTGCCTACGAGATGGCCATGCGCGAAAAGCCAATCAATCCGCCCGGTTCGCAATTCGTCTACAGCGACATCAACTTCGAAGTGCTCGGCTTCATTGTGGAGAAAATCACCGGCCAACCGTTGAATGAATTCGCCGCAGCCAACATCTACGCGCCGCTGGGGATGAAGAACACACGCTTTTTGCCGCCGAAAGATTGGCTACCGCGCATTGCGCCCACGCAATACGATGAACAGGGCCACATGCTGCGCGGAGTTGTCCACGATCCCACGGCGCGGCGCATGGGCGGCGTTGCCGGCCACGCGGGACTGTTTTCGACCGGCGACGACGTGGCTCTCTTCGCGGAAGATTTTCTTAGCGGCTTCAGGATTCTCAACCACTCCGCAGTCGACAAAATGACCACGCCTCAACAACCGCCAAACGCGACGGTGCTGCGCGGTCTGGGATGGGATATCGATTCGCCTTTCTCCACCAATCGCGGCGAGCTGCTTCCCGTTGGTTCGTTCGGCCACACCGGCTTTACCGGCACGTCGTTGTGGATCGATCCAGTCACCGATACTTATATCATTCTTCTCGCCAACGCCGTGCATCCACGCGGCGGCAAGTCAACGGTTTCGCTCCGGTGCAAGGTGGCCACTGCGGTGGTGCAGGCGCTGAATCTCACAGTCACCGAGCAGGACAAGCTGCGCCTCGCGCGCATCACGGGCTACAACGAATTGATGCCTGCATCGCGCCGCATCGTGGCAAGAAATGGCGATGTGAAGACGGGCATCGATGTGCTTGAGGCGCACAACTTCCGCGAACTGCATCCCGATGCCAGTCATCCCGTGCGTGTGGGCCTGGTCACCAATCAAACGGGAATTGATGCCCGCGGCCAGCGCACGGCGGATGTACTGGTGCATGCGCCAGGTGTACGCCTCACCGCTATTTTCAGTCCCGAACACGGCATCGCCGGCAAGCTGGACACGACGGCGATCGGTAACTCCGAGGATGCGGCCACAGGCGTGCCCATCTATAGCGTCTACGGCGACACGGACGCAAAGCGGCGCCCGTCCAGCGTCGCTCTGGAGGGTCTTGACACGATTGTCTTCGACATTCAGGACATCGGCGTGCGGTTCTATACCTACGAAAGCACGCTGGGTTACTTTCTTGAAGCCGCGGCCAAATCCGGCAAGGAGATCGTCGTGCTTGACCGCCCCAATCCCATCGGCGGCGCGTACGTGCAGGGCCCCGTGGCCGATTCAGGCAGGGAATCGTTTGTGAGTTATTGGCAGACTCCGGTGCGGCACGGCATGACGATTGGGGAGCTGGCAAAGATGTTCAACGCGGAGCGCGGAATCAAAGCAAAACTGACTGTGGTTCCCATGCAAGGCTGGATTCGCGGCGACTGGTTCGACTCAACCGGCGAGTTATGGGTCGATCCATCGCCTAACATGCGCAGTCTAACTGCCGCGGCGCTTTATCCCGGCATCGGCATGATTGAAGCCTCAAATATCTCGGTGGGGCGTGGAACAGATACTCCCTTCGAACTCGTGGGCGCGCCGTGGATTAATTCGATTGACCTCGCAAAGTATCTGAACGCGCGCGATATATCTGGCGTGCGCTTTATTCCCGTCGAGTTTGCGCCCGATAACTCCGCCTACGCCCGGCAGAAATGCAAAGGAGTTCAAATCGTAGTGACCGATAGAAATGCCCTCGACGCGCCCGAGTTAGGTATCGAATTCGCCTCGGCATTGCAATCGCTGTATTCCACCGAATACAAGATTGCCGGAGTGGATACGCTGATGGTGAGCAAAGCCAGCGTGGATGCGATTGTTGTGGGCCAGGATCCTCGTCGCGTGGCTGAACAATGGCGCGATGGCCTCGAGCGATTCGAAGCTCTCCGTGCGAAGTATCTAATCTATTAACTCGCCGTCCTGCGTCCGCCCGCTCAAAAGAATGTCTGAATGATATCGACGACCTGATAGTCGACGTTCAGCACTGGCAAAGTTCGCCACTTGTCGAAAGTAAGGCAAGGATGGCAAATGTCAAATCCGATCATGTCGCCAACGCGCAAGTCGTCTCCGGCGCGAATCTGAAGAAATGCATGTTGGTCCATCATTCTAGTAACTCCCCATTGTGCAGGCGTCGCGATTGGAGTTACATCTCCCGGCCTGAAGTGAAGCGCAGGGACCGGCAAGCCGGAGTCGAATGCGGCATCGCGCTTGCCCATGCCCACAATCGCTGTTTCCGCTTCCGGGATCGACTGCACATAGGCCCAGACATGCAGGGCTGGCAAGAGCCCCGAATGCATTCGCTGAGCTATAGGGTTATGTTCGAGAATCCTCTCCTGCGCATCGCGATAGGCGCCCACGTCGTGAGTGAGATAGCAGCCGGGGCGCAGAACGATCTCAACGGCATCTCCGAATCCGGCTGCGGTGAACACTTCTGCCGCAACGTCGTACCAGGCCGAACCCGCGCCTGACAGTAGAATCGGTGCGCGCTGAAAGCGATTTTCCGCGGCGAGCTTTCGTGTTAGCTCAACCGCACGCTGCAGAAAGGCGCGAATGGAGCCCTCGTCATGCAGAACCCCCTCATAGATTTCGACGCCGCAGAGAACTATGGAACCATTCGAGCGAGACAACGCCCCCAACACGGCGTTTAACTGCTCGCTGTCTCGGATGCCCGCGCGCCCGCCGGCGACACCAAGTTCGACCAGCACATTCAGTCGCAAGCCGAGCTTCGAAAAGTAGCCGCCCAGCTGATCAACCTGTGCGGCCGAATCGACGAGACAATAAAACTCAAACTCCGGATCGCGCAGAAGGTCCGCGATGACGGCCATGTTCTGCTTGCCAACCAGTTGATTCGCCATCAGCACCCGGTGGACGCCGTGAGCGTAGGCCACCTGCGTCTGATGCGCGGTTGCCAACGTGATCCCCCACGCGCCTGCCTGCAATTGCAAGTCAAAGAGCCGAGGCGCCATGGTGGTCTTTCCGTGAGGCGAAAGCTTGACGCCATACGCCGCGATGAACTCCTTCATCCAGTTCAGGTTATGCAGCAGCTTTTCTTCATAGATCACGGCCGATGGTAGGCTGAGATCTTCGCGCAATAAGTTCCAGTTGAGCCGTGCGATGTCAGCGCGTTCGAGCACGTGATCGAATGACCCCAGCCCCTTGTTCAGCGCCGAAATGGCGCCGCGAGTGCCGTTCGGAATGGATTGCTGAACGCTCAACGATCGAATCTCCGTGATCTTTCTGGATTAACTTTGAATAACTGTGGAACATGCGACAGTTATAGTCTATGTAACTTATTGACTAATATAATCAATAAGTTGACATGGAAAAAACAAAAACTGCTGAAAAACTGCTGAACTCGTTTATCATGTTCTTTCCGGAGCTTCTGACCAGGGAGCCGGATTGAAAGGGTTCAGACATGACGACCTCCAAACTTGCTACTTTCACTGTAACGCCATTCACGCGGCATTCTCCGGAGTGCCCCAAGAAAGACAATCCGCAGTGGAAGCGTTGCACCTGCCGCAAGTCGCTGTACATCTACGAGGACGGCAAGGTTGTTTACAAGTCTGCGAAGACGCGCTCGTGGGAACAAGCGGAAAAGTTTGCACAGCGAGAACGCGACCTCCGTGACCCGGTGAAGTTGGAACTTGCAAAAATCGCAGCGAAGCAGGAAGAGGAGAAGAGACTCGAAGCGGAGAGAGCAGCATCACGAATCACAATCGCAGATGCCCTCAACCGTTGGCTGGCCTCGCACAAGCGTCAAGCGGTGAATTCACTCCGGGTGTACAAAGTGATGACAAAGCGAATCAACGAATGGGCGAAGCTGGAAGGCTTCAAGTATCTCTCTGACGTGACACCCGACTCACTGGACAAATGGCGGGGAGAATGGGATGGAAAGGCTGAGTTGAAATTGAACCGGATGGGTCAAACGTCACAGTCCATTTTTGTGGCGCGGCTCCGTGGATTCTTCTCATGGGCATTTAAGCTGGACCTGATTGATAAGAACCCCGCGAAAGCTCTTGCTCCCATTCCCCCGAGTGACCCGAATACGCTGCCGCTGACGCAGGAGCAATTCAAGAGCTTGCTCGATGCGACTGCGAAGCACCCGAACGGAACCGCCTTGAAAGCTATATTCCTGGTCATGCGTTGGACGGGGCTTAGAATCGGCGATGTGTTAGAGCTACGGAAGTCTGACATTCTCAAGCATCGCGTTGTTGTGGTCACGCAGAAGACGGGTGCAAATGTAGACATGAGTGTGCCGAGAGAAGTCGTACAGACGCTCGACTCACTACCAACGAAGGGCATCCGACCGGGGTACTACTTTTGGGAGATAAATCTAAACCAAGAATCTCTCCATGTCGTCTGGGTGAAGCGAGTCAACGAACTGAGGAAGCATTTGTCACTCAGGGATGAGCACGGTAACCCGATGGAGTTCCGGAGTCACATGCTGAGAGACACGTTTGCAATTGAATTGCTGCTGGCAGGAGTGAGCTTGGACAAGGTATCCAAGCTGCTAACTCACAAAACAACAGCCATGACGGAGCGGTACTACGCACCGTGGGTTAAGGCACGTAAGGCTCAATTAGATGATGAGATGAAAAGGGCGATGAGAAAGATGGGAGCGGCATTCGCAGGAGACTAGATCAGAGTGCCCGTAGCTGACATGGCTCGGCCAATGGGACGGGGCATTCTATTTTGAGATGTGCTTTGCATAGACGCGGGCGGCAACAGAGGCTGGGATGCGCATCGACTTGTAACCCCGCTTGTGTAGCTGTTCGGGATGGTGCTCTATCAGGACACCCGATTCAACGTGGAACCATTCCCTGATTTTGTCGGCATGAAAGCCCCATAGTTTGCCGAGTTCAGTAGGTTTGTAGTGGTGCTCACTAAACATCGTGAGTACCTTCAATTGTTGTCGCCAAAAAATTGCCTCCAAAAAGAAAAGGCCACACCCCGAAGGGCGCAGCCAGTTAGTGTTTCGTGATTAAACAGGCGATTGCAAGCCAGATTGCCGCCGCTGCGTGACACGCAGAGCCACCGCTGGGATTTTCCGGGGCCATGGTACGGCAGAAATCTCCTCGGTCATCACAGCGCCAGCAAACAGAGAAGTGACCACCACCAGGGCTGGTTTGCTCCCGATGGTGGTCACCTCTATCGCTTGTCTAGGCTGCTACCATCCCGCCGCCCCAAAGTGCAGCGCCCAAATTGCTCTCTTCGATGTCGTCTTCGTCTATCACTAGGGTTGGCGTGATACCAGGGTCGGCAATCAACTTTACGCGTCGCCTGCGAATCAACGAGAGGGCAAGATCATTTGGGAACTGGATTGCGACGCCTTCAAACAGAACGAGGATGGGTTGAACGTCTTCAGCCATTCGTTCGGCAACCGCTGCCAACTCTTTTTTGCTGCCATCCCTGCGTCGAGTTTTTGCCTCAAGCACACGGCGAATTTTTGTGGTGAATACTCTCAAGTTCCCTCCAAATAACTGTGGCCAGAATCCGGTTGAGGAATTCTGGCCACATGTTGTTTTGCGTTGCCTGGTGAATTACGACGCTGCACTGACGAGCGACTTGACCGCAGACGATAGACCAGCCGACTGGCCGATGCGTGTCCAAATCAACATCTCGCGTGTCAGAAAACTCAGCGCGGGACTCTCATCGTTATTGCCGATGACTTTGATACGAAGACCGGCATTGAGAACGTTCCATTGTTTCGAGTAATCCCCAAAAGTTACAATCGGCGAAGAGGCTGTGAGGTTCGCAACCATGCTTGCATTCGGATAAAGCAAGCGGCCAGCGATGACCAGCAACCCCGTGTTGGGGTCGATGGGATACAGTGCGCGTCCAGTGGTGTCCACTTGGCTGCGTAGGAACGTCTCAACCGATGGACTGGCCATGAATGATCCGGTCTGGTAATACGCGCGATTTACCGATCCTGCTAAGGCGGAAAGCTGCGCGTAGGTCGGACCCGCTGCCAGCGTGCCGGACGTTTGAGTGACGCCAGCCGATATGCTTGACAGCAATCCACCAGCGCCATTCGGCAACGCTGTTGAGGTGCCATCATTTGTAGTGCCCAATGTGATGGCATGTTCCCATGCACGCGACACTCCAACACCTGCCTGCTTTGTCAGAAACGCTTCCAGGTCGAATGCATCTTCCAATTCTTCGACGCTATAGATCACGGAACTGATCAAAGTATCCGTGCTGTTCACATTGCTGAATACAGTCGGCTGGGAAGCAACCCCGCTTCCACTGGTGGTGCCTTCGGTAAGTAGACTGAACGTGCGGGCGGTGTCATCAGACACAACGAACTTTGTTGGAGCACCTGTCGATGCATCCTTGCGATTTACCAGATTCCAGACGGGGCCAAAGTATTTTGCCGCTTCGGTGAAAATGGAATCGAAGTCCTGCGAGACAAGAGCCTCCCCATTGGCATCAGATGAGGTCAGCAATGCGCGTTGCTCCGGTGCCTGTGGTTGCAATCCGTGCCGGAGGAAATGACGCGCGGCTGCATTGATCTGGGCTCGACGTTGCTCGGATGAAACGACGGTACCAACATTGGCTATAACGACCGGCGCTGGTGCAGGCGCGACCGGCGCGGGCAAGCTGCGTTCAATGTGTTGAAGCCCTGCCAGTCGGGTGGACACTTCTTCGGTCTCTTTGAGCAGCGACTTGTATTCCGCGGAATTTGGTCCGCTGCGTTGGAGTTCTGCCGTTGCTTTTGAGATAAGATCATTTTTCTTTTCGTGTAACTGAGATATTGAAGCCATGATTTTATTTCCTTTTCAATTCGTTTGAAGTCGCGTGAGGGCGCAGACACACGGGTGCGGTCGCCGTGGCCTCGGAAATTGAGAGAAGTTGTTTTGGGGAGTTAGCGCCGAAGTGAAAGTAGATGAAGATGAGCAGCACGCACATCGTCTACAGCGTTGTGAGCATCTCGACATGACGCACAACGGAACGCACAATTTACCGTGTCTGCGTCACTCGCTGGGGCCGCTGCATCTGGCCAGTCAGTCTTTGGATGGGCAGACCGGCATTCGGCGCAACGATAGTTGCAACGATCTTCGTCGGACTCGTCATCCTCATCATCGTCGGCATCACTGTCATCATCATCATCGTCCGAGTCATCCAGGTCGAGTTCATCTTTCAGCTTGGCGCGGATGCTTTCGGGGGCAGACCGCAAAGCAGCACGTACACCGCTGGTAGCGTCGGGGTAAGCGCCGAAGTTTACGGGGCTGACATCGAAAATGTCTGCGACCAGAACGGTGCGAACAATGTCGCCATTCGAGGTCTGCTCAAATTTATCTGAGTGACATATAAACCCAAACGACGATTGTGAAATGTCACCTCTTTCGATTGACACCACAATGTCTCGCGTCATCTGGTTATCAGCCGCATCGCATTCGTAAGCTAACCCGATTCGGTTAGTCGATAGGCGCAATGTACCGGATGAAGTCCTGCCGAGTGGCGGCTGGTTTGTGTCATGGTTGAAAAGGCATCGGATGTCTGGGCTGGACGCGAGGCACTTGTCAAAGCAATGCGGGTCTAATTTTTCCCTGAACCCCCCAAGGTCCAGACTGAGCACGTTGAATTTCGCAGCAAATCCGTAAATCGTGCGCTGCTTGCCATCGGCTGATTTGCGAATCTCAAACGTTCCGCTCTGCGATGCAGACAGATACCGACGTTCGAGGTGTGATGCATGTTTCTTACTATTGGGCTTTTTCATTGGTTCCATTCTTGATGCGGTTGACATAGCGTCCTCTGAATTCGACGGCATCAGTTAGCGCGTCGAAGGCTCGGACCATAAATGGATGCTTGCGTGCGGACCTGTCCATCACGGAATACCGGCCCGTCGAGACGACAAAGTGGATGTCATTGTAGATTGAATCTTTTTCGTGTGCGTTTATCACGGTGTTGCATCCTCTGTGTTGCGTTCTACTGCGTTCTGGGTTGTGGACGCGAGAGTACACATCGCGCTCAAGTGTTGAGAAAACTTGGGGTGGTTCATATCTTGTCGGGTAGTGTCGAGCTATGCAGGCCGTGGGCCGAAGATGTATGCCGTCTCGGGATCATCTCCAGGCATCGTGTAATCGCTCAGGTCTCCACTGGCATCGGCAGTCAGTTCCCAAAGTGCCTCGGAGCGGAGCGTCTCCGGCGTTGCAAGAAAATAGATAATGGATAGCTCCTCCATCTTCTCTTTGATCTGTCCCTCGGTGATGTTGAGTGCAGCCCCCGCAACTTTGCCCGCTTCGTTGGCTTCCAGTGCTCTCATCAACTTCGACGCCAGCCGATTGCGTTTCTCAGCCGACGCTGCATCGATCATCAGACGGCGTGCCAACGAATTCATTTGCGCCTGGGCCTCGCTCACCGTGCGGAACAGAGGATTTCTTATGAGGGTCTCGCCGGTCACATTTCCTGTGCTGCGATTCACAACAGGCTTGCCGACCATTGGATGAGCCTTGACTTCCTTGGCTGCGGTCGCGTATCGCACAGAGGCTTCTGCATACTGTGCAGTCATGTCCGCATCTGACTGCTTGAGGTGGGTGAATTCCGAGGTCACGCGGTCAAACACCTTACGTTCCTTGGCAGTCAGGCGACGGGTTGGGGTTAAGGTGCCATTGGGATTATGGATCGTGTCATTTGGCATCAATTAACTGCCTTTCTTTTCAAATGTTTAGGTATGCTTTGATGGTGGGATCATGGTCATTATTTATTGACAGGGTGAACAAAGCGTTGACCCCATACACAAAGTGAAAAAGTGAAATTCATTCGTCGGCGGCTCGGCGTCGGTCGGCGGCTTGTCAATCACTGAAATCTCGGAGACCCCATATCCCCTTCAGTATCAACTGCTTACCAAAAAGACGGTTTCCAACGCTGTCGCTAAACATCTGTGACCGCATGATGTGTTCCGTGTGCATGGGTGCAGGCGGTGTCCAGCGTGGCGATCAGAGATGTATCCAGACGACTTGTGCGAGATGCTTCGGGGTTCTTATCCGTCCGATGATATGTTCCCCTGTTGCCGGTGATCGTGGCCGCGCGGATCAGTGATTGGATGTACTCTCAATGCAGACGATTGGCAACGGTGGAGTTCCAGTGAGACAAGAAACCGCTCGAAAGCGATTCATCCTATGGATTGACCGCAGCAGACTTAACAGGTTCCTTTTCTATTTCCCAGTGTTCACATTGACGTGCTACTTGGTTCAATACTTCGTTGACCGTATTTGGGGGCCGTTCCACCACAGCAGTGCATGGACCTTTCCTTTGGTCTATGGAGTTGGCATGGGAATCAGTTTGGCGTTGACGCAACGGAAGTCGTTTCCCAATCGCCCGAAATAGATCGAACGGCTGCACACTATGCAGGGCTGATACTTGAGGGCAGCACGGCCAGCGAATGCGAAATCATCGGATGACATGCTGTATCTGCAACGGTGCTGCCCCTGCTTCGGCTGACGCTTGAGGACGCAGCCAAAGGTCAACCCGTGACATCGTTCTCCTATTCAGCGATTGCTGCCTGTGGCGCGTGGGCTGCTCGGATTTGTTCCCTGATTTCCGCCGCGTACTGCTCAACTTCTTGGCGTGTGACTTCGACAAAGTTAAAGTAGAAAGCGCGTGGCAGTCGGCCCGTCAGGCTTGGTGCAGGCAACCGGTGACTAAGCTGTAAGGTTGCCGCTGAGAATTCATCCAAGGCCGCGTCAAGAAATCGCATGACCTTCAGATCTTTTTTCTTCCAGGTCGGTTTGTTGTGGTGCTCCGTCGCCAAAAGTAATCCCATCAACTGATGGACGACGATTCTCTCGAAATCTTTTTCGGTGCCGATGGTGCCTTCCATGCGTGCTTCGTTGATTCGCGCATGTTCAGCGAGAACCTGCCATAATCTTTGATCGAATTTCCCTTTAATACCTGTATTGCGTTGCAGGACTAAGTCGAGAATAAATTCAGAGATGCCGCGACGGACGGCATCCAACTCTGGACGCAGGTCTGCAACAGATTGTGTGAATGCCATCAGTTGTTCTCCTTATGATGTGTTGTGAGTGGGTGGGTGAGTGAGAGGCAGGACTGCATAGCAGAGACAACCGCCCCGCGATTGAGAAGAGCGTCCTTGGGCTACGCCCCTGCCTTTTTTCTTTTGGGTCTATCGAGTGGGCAACCCATCTATCAAAATCTCTACGCGCCCGCACGTTGATAACAACGATGGAAACCATGTTGTTACAATGTCTGTTTTAGATTCATGAATACAATTGATTGTTTCCAAACAACCGTTTTCAAACGCAGTTGTCACACTGGTTTGCAGGCCCCGAACTACCCGCTTGCTGGGCAATTCGTGGACAGGTCGCATCGATTCTTACCACACCCTTCACAACCGTTACAGTCGTTCAGCTTGGGGCTGGGGTGTGTCCTCTTCGCACTCGATGCAGGACTGTCGCCTTGCAGGATGCGGGAACACGCTTTCGCCGGTGTTCCATCCGCGTCGGAATATCACCGACTCAGCCATCTAGCATTTATATATTCAGCCGGTACCAAACTTTCATTGACCGGGACTGCCGCTAGATTGGGACCCGAACCTACAACTGCGGCAACTTGTGCCACGCATTCGGGGATTCGATTGCAATGACTCTCACGTTCTCGTCATCTAACCGCACAAGCCGAAAGTCGAGGGAGGATGCCTCAACCGAGACTTTCAACACGGGGCTGGATGATTTGAGTGGGGGAGTCGGGGAGGGGTCCAGCCGGTTGGCTGTACCATCCCCTGTATATAAAGACTCCAAATGAGGGTCCAAAAGTTACAACGTCTCGAAGATTTCTCAACTTTGTTGTAAGTGCTCTGGAATCGAACTAACACTGGACAGTATGCAGAGGCGTTTCATTGAAATCGCGCTGACACAGTGCATAATGTGCAGGAACCTTGACTCAATCGGCTGCCACGCCGGATAACTCGACCAGGGGCAGGGGTTCGGACAGGGTGTGTGGCTGTGGAACATGCAATCGAGGCAGAGGTTTCAACTTCGGATACACCAGCCAGGTTAGGATCGGCAGAGCGTGATAACGTTCAGTGATCACTGCCGGTGGGTTAAGATGCTTGCCATCACGTACCAGCGACATAGCGGGCCCGTGTTCCGTGAATCTGCAATCTAGCTCTGCTTGCTGCTCTGCCAGTTTTCTTTTGTACCATCCCTTCGTTCGCACCAGGGCCGTGCGCATACCAAGTGGTGCGGCGATTGTCGAAGCCGGTGTCTTGGCCCCCTGCCGGTCACGTTTGATTTGATCCCATGCGTGCCATTCCTTTTTGTACGCGTCCGCTTCAATCCTGTCATTTTCCAATTGCTCAAGCTTTTTCTTCATCAAGCGATGGATAGTTACTTTGACTTTGCTTACCGTCCAGCCGAGCATTTCCGCCGCCTCTGCGTTGCTCTGCGCCGAGCGTGAAAACTCTTCCGTGTCTCGCACGTCGGCCCATCTTTTTGGACCCACCTGCGTGGGCGAGAATGCCTCACAGAGCCGGTGTTCCTCGGGGGTCATGGAGTTATACGAAAGCCTCAGTCGCACGATGTCTCTAAATCCGCGCTCATTTAGCTCGGGATATAGGGCAGGGTTGTCATATTCGTCGGAGTCTCCGTTGGCTGCTGTGCCGGTATATGCGTCTTCACCTTCATTCAGTGTCAACGCTATCTTCATTTTCTTTTGCTTAATCAGATAGTTTGCAGCGTCGTTTTTGCGGTTGTTAATGATCATGTGAACCCATGCATGAAACTCTGCTCCGGTATCACCCCTGAAGGTGTCGAGTCTCTTCCAGGCTTTGAGGGATACGTCTTGCGCCCAATCATCGGCGGTTTCTGCGGACCCTAACTCCCTAAAACCTTTGTCAATCTCCAAGCCATGGAGTTTCTTGTAGGCAAACGCATGGACAGCGATGCATAGTGCATCCAAGCTCAGAGGTTCCCTGCGGTCGTATGCTTCCCACGCAGCAATGATGTGAGAGCGGGTAATCTCACGCTTCAGGTTTTGCAGCAGGTTGTTCACTGAATCACATTTGTGTCTGCATCCATGAATGCGACATCAACAGGTGTGATTCCCCAACGCCCTTGGGTTCGATTATTGGAAATCAGGTCGATGCGTTCGGCTTCGGTCATTGCTGCCCACTCGGGTGAGTCGCCGTCAGTTACGCTTTCGCGTTCCGACTGTAGCTTGGCATTCGCATAGCGTGCCTGCGATTGTGCGGATTCCGCCAACGCTACGCGTTCCGCCTGCAAATGGCAGTCAACTTGTATCTCATCCCTCATGTGTTGCCGTCTCCTTCGTCGCCCATCCGGGTCGGGTAATGTTGTGTGATTTGAAGCAAAAAAAAATCGCCGAGAGACACAATGCTCGGGATTCCACCCGTGAAGAGTGGAAGCCGTATCATTTGGTCCCTCGGCGATTTTGCCGGACTACTGTGACGATTCTTAAGGGGGTTCACCCTTCACTGGTGAACCCAAAGGCTGTTGATTCTTGTTCAGCCTAACATGTATTTACTACTTTGTCAACACCCTACTGAATGACTTGAATGCCAGCGCCGTGGGCCAGTCGTGACCGTGGCTGCGTCGGCAGTCGTCTGGTGTGCCCTCGGCTATCGGGAAACCTCCTCGGGGCACTTGGGTCATGATGTCATCTCGGGTGTTGGCTGGGATTGGTGGTAGCATGGCGCGTCCGGCTCAGCGTATACTGACGTTGTGTTCACCGTCGAAGGATTGTAACCCAAACCGCAGGTGTGAACACGACGAGAGACCCCAGCCCATCCGGTTGGGGTTTTCTTGTGGTCACCACTACGGCGATTGAATCAAACGCAGAGGGTGCGGGGTCCGGCTGGCCTGTACAATTCGTCAATGCTGCCCAAACCGACCGACGATCTTGTGAAAGAAATGTGCGAAGAATTCGACCGGGACTCTTGGACCAAAATCGGTGAGGAGTCACTCCGACAACTTCGTGAGCAGTTTCCGCGAAATACTGAGACATCTCACGTGCTCATAAAGACTTTAGTTCTGAATAAGCTCTATAGCACACGAATTGACGACGTTGACGTTCTTCCCCTTGCTCGACACATTGCTGGACTCGGCATTGACTTGCTTCTTGACGAAGGTTCACTCGATGCAGTCCGTCTCATCTACGAATGCCCTGAGCTAAAGAAGATGTACTACTCGTTCGCCACTAAGTTTTGTAGCTGGCATAATCCCACGGCCTATCCCATCTATGATCACTACGTCGATGTGTGTCTCTGGTCTTATAAACAGCAAGATGGATTTGCAGACTTCCATCGCCAGGACTTGGGGTACTACGACAAACTGGTTCCGGTTCTGAGCGCCTTTTGCAAACACTATGATCTCAAATCTCTTTCCCACAGGGACCTAGATAAATTCCTCTGGCTTTCAGGTTATCGGATTCTCAGTGCGACCGTGCCGCAATCGGTCGAGTCTGCACCAGCGCCGTGAACCGGGGTTGGCCGGTGCGTAGAGCCGGTAAGCCGACTCCAAATCGGCTTGCAGTGTGGGTCGCATTGTTTGGCATGAGCGTCAAGAATTGAAAACGGATGTGTGATACAAGGAACTCGCTGCGAATGCATAGCCGAGAAACTACTTCCACCACGCAGGCCAATTCTTCCAAGCCTTCATTGCTTTTTCCGCATTCCTAGAGAAAATCTCATGCGTTTTGTTACTCGACAAATTCGTGCTTTGGTCGAAACTCCCTTCAGGGTTTGGCGTCACATAAATCCTTCCGGTAAAAGCCTCATAGCGGGTGAATATGTTCACTTGATAATAGCTCGGCTTATCCGCGTGAGGAATGAGCCACTCTGGTAAATTCCCTATCGGAGTGGCAAGCTGCGGTCTCAAAGTGCCTACGTCTACGTTCCATACATGCTTGAGATCGTAGGGGAGCAAGGTTGGGTCGGCTTCATATTCAGGCCCAGCATGGCTCCACATTACAGAAAACGACACATTATCAATTGGCTCGTCTGTCGGGTTGAATAGAAGGAACCCGGTGACCTTTCCTCCAGTTTGCGCGAATACAAAGTCCAGTGGAGCTTTTCGGGGATGAACGGGAGGCGATGTCTTCGGAGTGGAAGCCGAAGATTCAGTGTTTGGGATAACGCCAGATTTGATTTCTCCGGGAGCAGAAACTTGGTTGGTTGCAGGCGGGGGCACGGGATGGGAGGCAGTTTCGGTAGATACTGGTTGCGGCGGCACAGCAGAGTTTCTTAGAAGCCACCAAACCGCCGCACCAGACGCAGCACCGAAGATCATAAGAACTACCAGCGACACTTGCGCTCTCCTTTTTGTTTGAACTTTCAACCACGGCCAAATTTCCCATAGAAAATAAATGGGTGCAAAGATGAGGATGGCTACGCCAATTTCTCTCTGAACCCAACCTTCTAGAGTGGCCCCAACGCCAACAATGGCGATGATGTTTAGGACAGCTCGAAGCCAAGCGGGTAAATCTCTGGGTGAGGCCATGCCCAAAATGCTCTCATTGGGCACTGCGTTGCGGCAAGGGGAGAATCCCAGATTGCCGCTACCCTGTGTACTCAGATAGTGAACTGGCCGCTGCGCAGAGCCGGTAATCCAAGAGGTACAATTCGAGGGAACCAGCACTGACAAGGAGACATATCCCAAGGTATGCGGGACAAGCAATTCATACTAAGTGAAATCCGAAGGACTGCGGTGCTCAATGGCGGTCAGCCGGTCGGGGCAAGAAGATTTCAAACCGAGACGGGCATAGCCCAGCATGAGTGGCGTGGCAGCCATTGGGCACGGTGGGGAGATGCCCTGTCGGAAGCTGGCTTCGCACCGTTGGAGTGGATTACCGGCTCGTCTGTTGAACAAATCCTTGAGGTGATGGGCAAGATTGTTCGCCAGTATGGAAGATACCCAACCGTGAGCGAGATTCTAATCGAGAAGAAGAATGATGAGACAGTTCCGGCTCCGAATGCATTACGCAGGAAACTGGGACCAAAGGCAGAGGCCATTGAAAGGCTGCGTGATTATTGTTCTTCGCGGGCGGAATACGCAGACGTGTCTGCACTTTTGGCCAAAGAGGTGACCGGCTCACTCCCTGCAACCAATCACGAGAGCAACATCGGAATGAGCAAATCCAAGCCAACCGGCTGTGTCTATCTGGTCAGGTCAGGCAAGCTGTACAAGATAGGCTATTCAGAGAATCACTGGCGACGTAAGAGCGAACTGCATAAACAAACATCCGAGGGCATCACGGAGGTTCACACCATCTCTGCCATTGATGATGCTCCAGGCATAGAACGATACTGGCATGAGCGGTTCAAAGACAAGCGCAAGCACGGCGAGTGGTTCGATCTTTCTGCCGAGGACATCAGGGCATTTAAGAAACGAAAGTCAATGTGAGGCAATCCGCTGGGATGACATGCAGGGAGCAAATCACGCGGGGATGCTCTGTAGCCGCTCTGTGTGGCGTTGCAGCGGTACTCATGATGGCAGGGTGTCACAGAAACATCTCAGGATCGTATCTCGCCAGTGACAAGAGCGCCGTTGTTTGGCTTCAGGTCGTAAGGACTCCAGACAATCACCTGACAGGGCAGATGGCAGAGACCGTCTTAAAGCCCGATGGCACCATACAACAAAATTCAGTGTCCATTACCGGGGCCGTTGACGGAGAGGACGTGACAATCCAGGGAAGCCGATTCTTTGGGTTGGAATCATTCGTTCTATCGGGAACACTGAACGGGAATGTATTGACCCTGACGGGTGCGCAATCCGTTCCCCTCACTTTCACGCGGTCCACTCCTGCTGAGGTTCAGACGAAAGTAGCCGAATTGAATGCCCAGTCTCAGAGCATCATCAAAACTAATGCCGCTGTCCAAGCTCGTCTGAAAATCTATCAGGCACAGAGCAACTTTGCGATGACTATTCACCAACTCGTAAGCAGAATGGAGCGGTTTGATTCGGAGGCAGACGTTCATCTAGGCAGGTTCCCCGATGCTGAAAAGGGGTATGAGGCAATCACTGCCAAAGTCGCTGCGTATGTCGCACGGGAACGCCAACTCGCTGGGAATCCAAATGAATCGTTCAACCGTGGGCAACTATCGTTTGCTGCAAGTCAGGTTTCAAATCAGACTGAGCAAATGCACAATCAGGTGGAGTCCCTTGAGTCGGCTCTTCAAACGGATGTGAAGCCCATGGCGGATGATTCATCGAGTCTTGAGCAGCAGTGCCACACCCTGACGGTGAACACGGGCAGTCTAACTCCGGTAGATATTCAAAACGTCAATACGGCTTGTGGCCGACTCAAAAGCGCCCTTACACCATTCCAACAGAAATACAGTGGCATGTCAGCCGGTCTCGCCCATCTTGAACAGGTATACCAGCGAGAGCACAACACACAACAGGCACTCATTCAGGAATCGGAGAAATTGGAATAAGCAATGGAGAAGACCCGCAAGATTCGCAAGTACGAGATACCCTCTTTTCTCGTATCAAAGGTTGAACAGTCTTCCTACGAGTCATGGCTGCGCGGGAGGGCTATTGCACACGTTAAGCGGGATAGAAAACGGGGCAATCTAAAGGCGACTGTGGAAGCCTACAAGAACGCCATCCATCGAGCGGTCGCATGCTCGGGTGGATTTGACCACTACACAGGGGAACACCTCGATTGGTCGCTAATCGGCAAGTATCGCAACTTAGAATCGCAGACGCACGGGCGGCGATACAAGGCGGGATTCGCGCTCTTACCCTCGATTGACCATGTAAGCGATGGCCTTGGCGAAGCTGACTTCAAAATCTGTGCATGGCGGACCAATGACGCAAAGAACGATTTGGGGCACAAGGATTTTGTAGAGCTATGTCGCTTGGTGGTGAGACATTTTGACGGTACAGGCAAGAGTTGAGTATGGCCATGTCACCAAAAATAGAAATCAAAATGTGATCAAAATTGATCACCTTCCCAGATCGAACGCGGGTAAGATGGCGGGAATCGCAAACCGATTCGCACGGAGCCTTCAACCTGGGGAACGCGCTCCGTGCATTTTTGTTGCATTTGAAATCACGCGCGACGGATGAGCCACACAATGAGCACGATCACAATAATTGTTCCTACCAAACCCAAACCTAACATCTCGCCTCCTAGCGGACACATGGGGCATCAAGTTCCCCATACAGACACGATAGGTTTGATTCCGGATGTCGTCTGATCAAAACTAGCCAACGTCTCGGACCATCCAAACGGGTCCGCGATCTGTGCGATTACCACTCCGTCAACCACATGGGACGCAACGCCGGGGCTGCGAGGCTCCAGGACGAGCCGGATCACTTCTCCCCGATCCGTTCAGGCAACTTCCTGAAAACCTGATTGAACACCTCGTGAGCGAGATCGACTGACTCCTCGATTGCCATCCGCGTCGGCACCACGCGAACATTAACCTGCTTTTCCCTCGCCAGTCGCAAGCCCGCGATGATGCACGCACCCAGGTACACAAGCGAACGATTCATCCGGGGCATTCCGGCATCAGGATCGAACATCGAAACATTATAGGCGAATTAAAAGCGAAAGGAATCCACAGGGAAATTTAGCCACTCACAGTCGATTAAAAATCGCAGCGTCATCAGGTATCATGCTTTCCGTGCCATCATTACCAAACGGGGGCTGCGTGGGACGCGATGATTCCGATACCAAAAAACTTACTGAATTGCGCAGCTTACATATACAAGTCCAAACCAGACGCTGACGCTGGAGCGCGGTCTGGTGGTAGTGTTTTTTTTGTTGGCGTCGAGTTAGAGGTGAATAAGGAATACAAGTATTTCTACGGCGTCACCGCGAGGCACGTCTTGAAGGGAATGGACAATCCGGTGTTCAGGATAAATCTAGATAGCGGCGGCTGTGATTCCTTCATTACCAACCGTAATCGATGGCTAGGTCTCGACAACTCCTACGGAGACGATCTAGCGGTCTATCCCATAGGACCAGAGTTCGAGGAGACGGCGTTCAAGATTTCTTACGTCCCGATGGAAACATTTCTTTCCGAGGAAGCGATGATTAACTTTTTCCCTGGTGACGAAGTATTCATGGTCGGTCGATTTATTAGCTACGAGGGGACACAGCAAAACACTCCGAGTGCACGATTCGGAAACATTTCCATGATGCCCATCGAGCCATTGAGTTTTGAGGGCGAACAAGCTCATGAAGCGTTCTTAGTGGAGCAACGGTCTCTACCAGGGTATAGCGGGTCTCCTGTGTTTGTGTGTATTGACCGGACCCAGCCGCGCCCTCCACTGTGGCTGTCGCCTGTCAATCATCCTTACGATCCAAGACGACATGGGCCATTTCTGTTGGGTGTAGATTCCTTTCACATCCACGATTACGAGCCGCTACTGAAGGACAGCGAGGTTGACTACGGAAAGAAAGAGATGGCAGATCCCAAACGGTGGGTGAGAGCGCACAGCGGTATGGCAGGAGTAATTCCGGCTTGGAGGCTGGCTAACCTACTGAATAGCCCAGAGGCGCTGACCTTGAGACAAGAGGCAGATGAAATTGCTACTCAACTGAAACGGAAAACCAATACCATTTGAGGGACTCGCCGGAAACTTAGATGACTCAGAATAACCACCATGAGCATCGGGGTAAACACGACGGCACGTTCTTAGCGACTTCAGGCAATTTATATGGGTTTTGTGGCGCTCGACACTATGACGGTCTACATCTCTGCTGAAAAAATGCTGAACAGATTCTCCATTTCATCAATTTTTCCAATTTATACGAATTGTTAAGTCGTGTGAAATCTGTAAGCTAATGATTCTAAAAGACCCCGTCCTGATAGTCTATATTCTGAACGAGCTACCATGCTTAGTTGCGATATCCTCATTCGACAGGCAGATGTAATTGACGGTAGCGGGACACCCCGCGAACGTCTCGATGTCGCGCTTCAAGATGGCAGGATTTGCGCGATCGCGCCGGCTCTCAAGTTGAAAGCTTCCACCACCGTGGATGCAAGAGGGCTGGTGCTCGCGCCTGGTTTCATCGATGTTCATACCCACGACGACATCAGCGTGATCCGCAATCCGGCGATGCTGCCCAAGCTGTCGCAAGGCGTGACAACGGTGATTGTAGGCAACTGCGGCATCAGCGCTGCGCCGGTCAAGCTAAGCGGGGAACTTCCTGAGCCGATGAACCTGCTTGGCCTGCCCGAGCATTTTTGTTATCCGACATTTGCTGCGTATGCGGCGGCCATCCGCGCAGCGCGGCCCGCGGTGAATGTGGCTGCGTTAGTGGGGCACACTGCGCTGCGCAACAACCACATGAACCGTCTGGACCGTTCTGCAACGCCTGCCGAGATTGCCGCGATGCGCGCGCAGTTGCGCGAGGCTCTGGACAATGGCGCGCTGGGGCTTAGTACCGGCCTCGCATATCTCTCTGCCAATGCGGCCACGACAGAAGAAGTGGTGGCGTTGGCGGAGCCGCTGGCTCAGGCTGGCGCGATCTAT
>Ga0302324_100010015_pt1 | contig 19700 bp, 20 predicted proteins | sample Palsa_T0_1_FD_201949 | JGI IMG/M metagenome (GOLD analysis project Ga0302324, IMG submission 201949) | Peat permafrost microbial communities from Stordalen Mire near Abisko, Sweden - Palsa_T0_1 | ecosystem: Environmental > Terrestrial > Soil > Palsa > Peat permafrost | place: Sweden: Abisko...
TTTTTGCTGTTGGCTCCTGCGTCATCCGCGCCGAAGCCCCATATGCCCCGAGCGTGGACCGCAGCTTCGCTGTTACTCCACTACCGGGTGGGGAGACCGGGATCGAATGGGTCGGCATTACGACGCCAAGCGACGGTGCGAATTTTGTTGCACCGGCAACGATCACGCTCACGGCGAATGCCTACGTAGGTTATTACCTTGACTACATCTACAGCGTCACCTTTATCGCCGACGGCAACAACTATATCGGCGAAACCGTTCCCTGGACCACGCCGTATTCCGTAACCTGGAGCAATGTGCCGGTGGGCACGCACACGGTTACGGCCACCGCGACCCTCTGGTTCGGCACCCCTGATAGTGGCAACGGGGTAATTGCCGGAACATTCAATTCGCAGCCCATCACGATCGCCGTGACCGCGGCGCCAGATCAGCCCGTCGTCGCCTTGACGACGCCGGCAACCGGCGCATCGTACGTAACGCCGGCAAGCGTCACCCTGACTGCGACCGCGAGCGATCCGTCGACCTCGATTGCGGAGGTCGAGTTCTATGCCGGCGCAACGCTGCTCGGAACGGTGACTACTGCGCCGTACACTTTCACCTGGACCAATGCGCCTGCCGGTACCTTCGCGCTGACCGCTCGCGCGGTCAACAGCGTTGGCGCCGCCGCGACCTCGCAGCCGATCAGTGTGTGGGTAGATTCAGGAATCGCTACACCCATCGCGCTGTACAGCTTCAACGACAGCTGGACTGCCTCGGGCCTGACCATCGATTCTCTGGAGGGGTTCGACGCTAATCGCAATGGCAGCCTGACACAGGTTTTGGCACCCGCGGCGCCACCCAAGCCGGACACATGTGACGCGGCAAGTTTCGCGGGTGGCACGATCGATATCATCGAATTGCCTGTGCCGACCATCGCCGGCGCAAAAGTAACGGTTGCGTTCTGGATGGACTGGACGGGCGGCAGCGGCGAAATGCCACTTTCGTGGGCAACTGAGGGTTTGCTGCTGTCGGGGGGTAATTTCGGGTTCACCACGCAGAACGGCGACATCTACGGGATCGCGGCGACTTCGCTCGCCAACGGCTGGCATTACGTTGTGGCCGAATTCACCAACAACAGCATCGCCAGCAACCATCTGTGGATCGACGGAACGTTGCAAACGCTCGCCCAAATGACGGGTGCGCCAAACAATGCCAACGCGGTGGTGAGCCCCAGCCTGCGCCTTGGGGGACAGAGCGGCACAGCCAGCGATCGCTTCCTTGGACAACTCGACGAGGTCGAGATTTTCAATGGCGTGCTGACGACGCCGCATGTGGGCGATCTCTATGCAACCGCGAACCCGTGCGCGGCAGCAAGCTTGCAGTTGATCGCGCCCTATAACGGCGCGAGCTACTTCGCACCGGCAACCATCCAGTTCGCGGTGGCTGCGACTGGCCTGACCAATCCCGTCCAGTTCTACAGTGGCACCAACCTGCTCGGCTACGGCCCGACCTGGAACAACGTCCAACCGGGAACCTACACGCTGACTGCCAAGTCAGGAAGCCTGACCTCCAATGCGGTGACCGTGACGGTGGTCGGGGCAGGGGGCGGACCGACGGTCAGCGAGAGTTTTGTGAATAACAGCACGACCTATTACAGCTCGGGCGTCGTCGAGATCGAGGCAGCGCCAACGGCCGCGCCAGGCTACCAGGTAGCCAGCGTGGAGTTCTTTGCGAACGGCGTGCAGATCGGTGTGGCCACAGGACCGCCGTATTCCTTCACCTGGCAGAATCTTGCCCCAGGCACATACACGATTACCGCGCTTGTTATTGACGATGCGGGAGTGCAGGTTACTTCGGCGCCGTCCACGATCACGATCCTTGCGGGCAGCCCGCCAGTTGTCTATTACTACAACGACCTCGCCGGATCCCCTGTTGCAGCAACAGATGGCAACGCAAGCCCACTGTGGATTGAAAACTACTGGCCCTATGGGGAGCGCGCCCTCCACGAGGACAACGTTACACAGGACGGGCTCTGGTACACGGGCAAACCGGTAGAGGACTCCACGGGACTAAGTTATTACGGCGGGCGGTGGTACAGCCCGCAGATCGGGAGATTTTATACCGTCGATTCGCAGCGGTTCAAAGAAGGAATTCCGCTCAGCGTCAACCGATATGCCTATGCAAACAACAATCCGTATCGGTTTGTTGATTTCGACGGGACGGAGCCGAGCGAGTTGAACGAGGCGGAGATGGAAGCGAGGGGTCCAGGTGCGAAATTCGAAGCTGATGCGGCTCGCAAGGCGTATTACGATGATCGCAACAATTACGTGCCACGAACCGGACGGGAAGGAAGTCCAGGTGAAGCAAAAGTCGCCGCCAGAGCGGCCGCAGATCTAGAGGACTTGGCAGAATTCCGCTCGCAACTTGGACTCAAGCCGGGCGAAGGTACGCTCGCGCGTCTAGATGCTGGGGGACGAACTTTCTACGGCATAAACGCTCACGGTCAGGAGTTCGACCTGCGGACAAACGCCATTACACGGACGCATGCAGAGGCGGATGTGTTTCAGCAAGCGAGAAATGCCGGGGTCTCGGGCGGTCAGGGCCGCCTTGTCGTAGATAGGGATCTGTGTCTCGCGTGCGGGCAGAACGGGGGAGTGGCCTCGATGGCGAGGCAACTTGGTCTGGATAAAATAGAGGTCGTCTCGCCAGGCGGGACACAAACAATCTCTCCCTAGGCCCGCAACATGTATGTCACTAAGCTAGTTGCCGACCGTTGGATTGGCCAGCGCTGCCAATTCAGCGAGAAGGTTGCGCCATCTTGGAATGACATTGAACAGTCGATTAAGGCCCTCGATGGTCATCATCAATCCATGGTTACATTGCATGGTCAGGGTCAATGCTACATGCAAATCGGTGGCGGGGAGCATGAGCGATATGTTGCATACGTTGCTGCCAAAGGGGATCAGTTTCACTACCTCGCTTCAGATGCAAACGAGAAGGACGTGGTGCGCCTATCTTTGGGCGGTCAGGAAGGGGAGTATCCGTCCAATATCGTGACTGAACAAACGATCGTGCTGGCCGCGGCCAGAGTGTTTAGTGAAAGCGGCCTTCTGGATCCCGGTTGCAAATGGAAAAATGAATGAGACCTAAGCAACAAAGTCTGCGACTACGCTTGGGGCGCGCTCTTGGCGCTGGGCAGCGGGATCACAATGTTCTCGCGACGAGTATTGCTTACAAGGCACTGTATTTCGGGCTTGTCCTTTGCAGCGCTGTCGCGTCGTCGGTGCGTGCCGACGGGACGCTTCCAGGTTATTACCAAGATCCTGGCCTAAACCCATTTCGAACCACTTTGAATCACAACTTCGACGAGCACATCGATCCGTTCACGGGAATGCTGCAGCTCCATCACACCGACATGACGTGGCCTGGCAATGGCGGTTTCGATCTGGTCCTGCAGCGTTCCTTCAATAGCCCGGGCGCCACTTTCGGAAACCTTGGCGACACGCGCTCGTACTCCACAACACCAAACCTTGGCGTCGGCTGGACCCTGTTGATTGGCGGCCGCCTCTTCAACGGCTTTGTTGCCTGCTCAGGAGCCAGCACGCAGATGATTTTCCAGACTCCGGATGGAGGCATGCAAGCGCTTGTCCAGACCGGGAATGGAGATTTCTGGTCAACCTCATTATGGCGAGCGACTTGTATCCCCGGTGCTGGAGTAACGGTTTTTGCCCCAAACGGGACCAGCTATACGATGACGCAGGCGATCACAGAGGCAATTGCGAATACGGTTGATACGGCTCAGTTTCTCTATCCGGTGCAGATCGCGGACCGCAATGGGAATAGTGCGACCTTTACCTATGGAACGATTCCACCGCCCGCTCAGGGAGACCCGCCCATCACCGTTTTGAACAACGTTACGACGTCCGACGGTCGTACCCTGACATTTAACTACGGCACGATTGGCAATAGCCCTCAACCTCTCCTCGGCAGCGTCACCGCTGGACAGCGGACCTGGTCCTTCGAATACTACCTAACCCCGGCTATTACCAGCATAAACAACGGGCAAGGTATTGCGTTCTTTCTGTCTGGGGTTACACCGCCGGCGGGGGGCCCTTGGAGCTACCAGTACGTCCTGCCGGGCTACATTGGGCAATATTCGATAAGCCAGTTTTCCTATCCCGAGGGCGGCACGATTGCGTACACGTATGCGGACGTCAATTTCGATGACGGGACCGGCAATCAATTCGTCGTTGCGTCGAAGCAATCCGGGAACTACAACGGCCTTCAGGCTCCTACAAACTATACGTGGCAATACGCCTATAAGCCAGGGACATTCGGCACCAACGACGTCACAACGGTGACGTCGCCGGTGGGGACGATGACCTACGAGCACGTTGGGTTTGGCACGGTCGTCGCAGGCTCGACGTGGCAGATCGGGCTGCTGATGCAGGTCACCCAGCAGGAGCTCTCCTCATCCACAACGCAGGTCGAGACCTATACTTGGGCCAAGCAGCAGATCTCCCCGTATGCGACCAACCGGGGTTATGGCGTCAACGACGGGGTGACTTATGCGCCGATCATGACGCAGCATGCGGTTACCCGTTACGGGGGCTCGTTGTCCGGTGGCAGCACGTATACAACGACGAACTCCAATTTCGATATTTACGGGAACCCGGGGACGATCGTCGAGGCCGGTGAGCGGACGCATACGATCACACGAGCCTATTACATCGACACTACCAAATGGATCTTGCACACGCCCGCCAATGAAAGTACCACCGGCCTAGGAAGCATAATTCGCAGCTTCGACGCGAACGGCAACCTTCTGAGCGAGAACCGCTATGGCGTAACGACGAGCTACACCTACTCATCCACTGATGGAAGCGTTATTAGCAAGACTGACGCAAACGGTAATGCGACGACCTACAGTCTCTACAGTCGTGGCGTAGCGCAGGTCGAACAGCGTCCGACGGCGGTAACCATCGATCGCAGCGTCGATGATGCGGGAAATGTCCTGTCCCAGACTGATGGAGCAGGCAATACTTACAACTACAGTTACGACGGCATCCGCAGGCTCATTGGCAAGACGCCGCCATTCGGCGCGACGACGGCCGTCAGTTGGTCAGGAAGCAGCGTTGCAACAGCAACCCGCGGCGCTTATGTCGAAACAAGATTGCTCGACGGGCTGGCGAATCCCCACCTCGACATCAAAAATGGCATCCAAAGTGCATTTGCCTACGACGCGTTGAGTCGAAAGGTTTTCGAGTCTCAGCCGGGACTGGTGACAGTGCATAGCGATAACAGCGTAACGGCTTATGGGACGTTGCTGGCCCGTGACATCCTCGGCCGAGTGACGTCGGCCACCAACAGCGACACCAGTGTGCGCACCTACCAAGATGCCAACTTTTCGCTTGTGGAGACGGACGAAAACGGTCATGTGAAGACGTATCTGTACCAGGCCTTCGCCGATCCGGATAAGCGGTTCATGGTTGGAATCGAGCTCCCTAATGGTAACAACATTACGATCGGTCGCGACGACCTCGGCGACATCACTTCAGTAGCGCAAGGCACTATTACTCGGACGTATGCCTACAACGGGTCTTTTTTCCTGACAGGAATAACTGAGCCGGAAACGGGTACGACGACCTTCGGTCGCGATGCGGTTGGGAATATGACGTCGCGGCGAGTGGGTAACAAGACCACGAACTTTACCTATGACGGACTCAACCGCCTGACGAACATCATCTACCCAAGCAGCGGGTTGGTCACGATTACGTACCTGGGAAATGGACGCACCAACTCAGTAACTAACAACCAGGCGACGCGGGCGTACACCTACGATGGAAACGCGAATCTAACCGCAGAGACGCTGACCGTTGGCGGCCAGACGTTCACAACAAAATATACGTACAACACGAACGACGCACTTGCCGCGATGACCTACGCGATTACGGGAGACGTCATCACGTACGCTCCCGATCCGCTCGGCCGGGCGACATCTGCGGCGCCATTCATCACGGCGGTAAGTTACTTTGATTCAGGGAATCCCAGCCAAATCACCTACGCAAGCGGCGTGACAATGAACTACACGGAAAATATCCGCCAATGGCCGACTTCATTCACGGGCGCCGTGGGCACTGCACCGAATTTCATCCAGAAGAACTATGGTTACGACCCGACGGGCAATGTGTACCTCATCGGTGACAATGTAAACCCGTCGCAAAACCTGGTAATGAACTACGACAAGAACGATCAGCTCATCGCTGTGTTCGGACCATGGGGCAACGCGGCGACCATGACCTACGACCCGGTGGGAAACCTTCAGACCTACATGGGCAGTGAAGCGCGAGCCTACACCTACGATGGCACCAACAAGCTGTCGTCCGTGGGCAGTTCCGCGTTTAGCTATGATACCTATGGCAACGTTACCTCCGACGGCAGCCACACCTACCAATACGATGACGCTTCAAACCTCATCTGCGCCGACTGTGGCACAGGTAGCGAAATTGATTACGCCTACGATGGCAACAATCGTCGCGTATCACGCACCAAGGGGGGTGTCACTACCTATTTCGTGCACGCCTCCAACGGCGACCTAATCCTCGAGTACACGCCGTCGACCAATGTGACGCTGGAGCACATTTACCTACACGGGAAACGCGTCGCGACCAAGAAGCTGCCCTAATGGGCTTCCATCGCGAGGGGTGGACCGGCGTACCAGTCGCTCTCTCGCGAGCCAACCATGACGCGCGCGCTCAAACCTCCGCTGGCGCTTCAACCGCATTTACCTCCAACATCTTCACTGCCGTCTTCGCCACCTGCATCGTGTCGAAGTAGGCGTAGCCCGCGACTGCCACAGCGCCCACGACCGGCAGCCAGCGGCTCGCCGTCGTGCCGGCAACGCGTTGCGTCAGCGACATGCCTACGCTTCCTATAGCGCTGCGCAGTGCGCCGCTCGAAGCCTGGCGAATGACAAAACGCTCCCCCGCGCGTACCGCAAAATCCCGCGCAACGTGAGTCGCCGCATGTCGAAACAGGCAGTAGACCAGGTGCGTGCGTGTGAGTTGCATCTCCTTGCCATAGAGCCCGGCGATGTCCGCGACCAGCTGAGCCTGAATACGCCAGATCGCCACCAGATCGGGCAGTACCGTCAACAAGCCGAGGATGCCCGGCGGCAGCGCCAGCGTTCCGGACACCGCGGCAGCCCGCGTGGCCGCTTGTCGCGCGAGGCGTCGCGCCGTGGCCGCCGGCGCTTCGACCGCATGTTCGCGAGTCGCCGGTACACCGGCAACGACGTTTTCGAGGGCATCGACAACGCCGCCGATCAGCGGTTGCGCGGCAAGGAATGAATGCGCCATGGCCCCACTAGTATACGGGTTACAATCGGCGCGATAAGACCCTGGGAGGACTGGATGCGCAGCCCGCATCGGACCAGTGCGCGCGATGGTGAACAACGCCCGTCGGCAATGAAACCGGTGGCGCCGATTTTGCCTTATGCGGGGTCGCGCACCGGATACGTCGAGTACGATCCCCGGGCGGCGGACGCCGCAGCCCAGGCAGTCGCGCTCATCGAGTCCGCGGTGCCCTGGCTTAAGGTCGAGCATATCGGCAGCACCGCTGTGCCCGACTGTGCCGGCAAGGGCATCGTCGATCTGATGGCGATCTATCCCGAGGGCAAGCTCGCGGCGACGCGCGTGGCGATCGACGGCATCGGTTTTCAGCACCAGACGATCGGCCACATATTTCCCGAAGACCGGCCGATGCGTGTCGGCGCGATCAGGCACGCCGGCAAGCGCTATCGCCTGCACCTGCATCTTATAAACGCCAACAGCCCGGAAAAGGAATCGCTGCGCCGGTTCCGCGACGCGCTGCGCGTCGATCCGGCATTGCGCGACGCCTACCAGGCAAAGAAACGCGCGATCCTGCTCTCCGGTCTGCGCGAGGCCAAGGATTACACCCACGCCAAGGGCGAATTCATCAATTCCGTCATCGGCCAGCCTTGACCATGGCCGTGCAGCGCGTGTTCGGCTTCGCCGGCTGGTCGGGAAGCGGCAAGACGACGTTGATCGAGCAGCTGATCGCGCGCTTCAACGCGCACGGCCTCACCGTATCGCTGATCAAGCACGCACATCACGCGTTCGACATCGATCAGCCGGGCAAGGACTCGTTCCGCCATCGCGAAGCGGGCTGCCGCGAAGTACTCGTCACCTCCGTTGCCCGCTGGGCGCTGCAGCATGAACTGCGAGGGCAGCCGGAACTCACCCTCGACGCCGCCCTCCAACACCTGTCGCCCTGTGATTTGGTGCTCGTTGAGGGCTTCAAGGCGGCCGCGATCGCCAAGCTGGAGGTCTACCGGGCTGAGGTGGGCAAGCCTTTGCTGCACCCGCGAGACCCAGAGATCGTCGCCGTGGCCAGCGACGCGCCGGTCGCGACCGCCCTGCCAGTCCTGCCGTTGGGGGATCCTGACGTCGTTGCAACATTCATCCTCCGCTACCTGGGGTTGGCGGGCACTTCGAATTGACTTGGCCATAGGGCGGGCGTAAGGTGAATTGAAGGTGGATATCCCTGTGCATTCAGGGTGCATTAAAAAGCGATCGCTGGAAAAAAGCCGTGAAAAAACAATTACTTCTGGGAATGCTGGCCATGGCGCTCACAGTTGGCGCCAGCGTGCCTGCGGGTGCCCAGAACGGCTTTTACGGCGGGGTGTCGATGCGCGAGGGCGCAACCCCGGTAAGCGGCCTCATCCTGGGCGACCTGCCGCTTGCCTGGGCGCGGTTCGCCACACCCGTTGCCGATGACAGCAACCAGCGCTCGCTCGTCTTCGGGGGCTATCGCTGGCAGAACGATGTTGCCGTCGAAGCGGCAATCAATACGGCCAATAGCGCTGCGACCACCGATCTCTACGCGCTGCGTCCGAGCAGCCCGAATTTGACTGCCGGGCCGGGACTGGGCCTGAGTTTGAGTGACGTCGCGACCCGATCGTGGAACGCGGACGTCTACACCAGCTGGGAGATGATTCGACGCCTCTCACTCTACGGTCGCCTCGGCTACGCGCAGGGCGACGTACGTCCGCTCTTCTCTACCGTATCGCTCGTGCAGGGTGATCCGCGGCGGCAGCTCAACGGCGTCAATTACGGCGTGGGCCTGCGCTACGACGTGACCCATTCGCTGGGGCTGCGCGTCGAGTACGCGCGCTTTGGCCGCTTTGTCGGCGAGACGCCGCTAACCGGCAGCATGCCCGATACCGACCAACTTACCATCGGAGTGCAATTCAAGTTCTAGGCTGCATCTTCAGCTGCACGCGCCGGCGGAGAATTCCCGCCGGCGTTTTTGTTTGTGCTCCCCCGCGTTAAGATGCGTTCGTGATCACGCTGGTCTACCTCGCCCGCTTGCGCGAAGCGCTGGGCTCTCCTGCCGAGAAGGTCGAATTGCCGGTCGATGTCGGCACGGTGGCCGCGCTCCTCGCGTGGCTGCGCGCGCGCGGCGGAGCTTGGGCGACCGAGCTCGCGCCCGGGCGCGCCGTGCGCGTGGCCGTGAACTACGACATGGCGCGCGCCGACACACCGGTAAAGGCGGGAGACGAGGTCGCGCTCTTTCCCCCTGTCACCGGCGGCTAAGGTAGGCACCGTGCCGGTTCGTGTTCAGACGGAAGACTTTGACATTGCGCGCGAGATCGCGGCGTTGCGCGGCAACGACGCGCGCATTGGTGCGGTCGCGTGCTTCATCGGCCTCGTGCGCGACGTCAACAACGCCGCCAAGGTAAGCACGCTCACCCTGGAGCACTATCCGGGCATGACCGAGAAGGCGCTGCAGGGCATCATCGACGAAGCCAAATCACGCTGGAGTGTCCACGACGTGCTCGTCATTCACCGCGTCGGCGAGCTCAAGCCCACCGATCAGATCGTGCTCGTGATCGTGGCCGGGGCGCATCGCGGCGAGACCTTCGCCGCCTGCGAGTTCATCATGGACTATCTCAAGACTCGCGCGCCGTTCTGGAAGAAGGAGCAGACGCCCGACGGCGAACGCTGGGTCGAGGCGCGCGCGAGCGACGACGAAAAAGCGGCACGCTGGTAGCGCCACACTCTTGGCGAGCCCTCAAGCAGCGCCGCGCAAGGCAGTGGATGCCCGGGGCGCTGACCCCATGGCCATGGCGCCTGCACTGATCGCAATCGACTGGGGCACGACATCGGCGCGCGCGTATCGACTCGACGCGCGCGGCCAAATACTGGACGCGCGCAGCGCACCATTGGGTGTGCAACAAGTCTCCGCCGGTGGCTTTCCGGCTGCGCTCAACGCGCTCCTTGGCGGTCGCGTCGACGCCGACGTGCCACTGCTTGCCTGCGGCATGATCGGCAGCCGCCAGGGCTGGATCGAGGCACCTTATATCCGATGTCCCGCGGGTCTGGAGGAGATCGCCGCCAACCTGAGCTCGGTACCCGGGACGCGCCTTGCCATCGTGCCGGGTCTCATCTGTCACGATGCGGACGGCGTTCCGGACGTGATGCGAGGCGAGGAGACGCAAATCCTGGGTACACTTGACGATCGGCAGCCCTCGGCATCACGGCTTATCGTCCTGCCGGGCACCCACAGCAAATGGGCGCGGATCGGCGCCGGCGGCATCGAAGCGTTCGCGACGTTCATGACGGGCGAGCTCTACGCGCTGCTGCATGACCACAGCATCCTCGGGCGCCTCGCCACCGCCGGGGCCGGTGACGACACCGCTTTTGAACGCGGCGTGCGCATGAGCCTGCGCGATGCGGGGGCGCTCCCGCACGATGTATTTTCGGCACGCACCCTGGCCCTGACGGGGGCGCTTGCGCCCGAAGGCGTGGCCGACTACCTTTCGGGTTTGCTGCTCGGCGCCGAAATTGCCGCAGCACGTCGTTGGGCAGATCGCGATGCATTGGGGAATGGGTCAGTGACCTTGGTCGGAGACGCCGCGCTGTGCGCGCGCTATCGGCGTGCGCTCGCCCTTGCCGGATTCAAAACCGTTTCGGGGCCATCCGAGGCTGCGGCGCGCGGCCTGTGGCGGATCGCGCTTCAGGCGGGGATGCTCGCAACGTGAGTGCTGCGATCGCTTTGCGAACCTATCTCGCGCCGCTGCCGCTGGTGGCGGTGCTCCGCGGCATCACCCTGGCTGAAGTCGAGGCGGTCGCCACAGCCCTCGTCGATAACGGCTTCCGCATCCTCGAGGTGCCGCTCAATTCGCCGCAGCCCTTCGAGAGCATCGCGCGCCTCGCCCGCGATTTTGGTGCGCGCTGTCTCGTCGGCGCCGGGACCGTGCTGCACGTGGCCGAGGTCGCCGGCGTTGCCAATGCCGGCGGCAAGCTCATCGTCATGCCGCACGCCGACGTGGCGATCGTGCGCGAGGCCAAGCGCCTTGGCCTGGTTTGCCTGCCGGGCGTGGCCACCGTCACCGAGGCTTTTGCGGCGCTCGGCGCCGGCGCCGACGGCCTGAAGATGTTCCCGGCCGAACAGCTCGCACCCGCGGTTCTCAAGGCCTGGCGCGCCGTGCTGCCCAAGGATGCGCTGGTGTTTCCGGTCGGCGGCATCCGTCCCGATAACATGGCGCCGTATTGGGCCGTTGGTGCCAACGGATTCGGTACCGGGTCGAATCTGTATAAGCCTGGTGCGCCAGCGGATGCGGTACGCGCCGTGGCTGCGCAATACGCGGCGGCATTTGCCGCACTGCAGGTGCGTCCATGAGTGGCAAGCGCTTCGATCTGGTCGCGCTGGGCGAACCGCTGTTCGAGTTCAACCAGACGCGAGGGGAGGGCGCCGACTACGCGCCGGGCTTCGGCGGCGACACCTCGAACTGTGCCGTTGCCGCGGCGCGCCTCGGCGCGCGCAGCACCTACGTAACGCGGGTCGGCGATGACGCGTTCGGGCGCCAATTTCTCGATTTATGGCGACGCGAGGGAGTCGATGCGAGTGGTGTCAGCATCGATACCGACGCGCCGACGGGCGTGTACTTCGTGGCACATGGCGCCAAGGGCCACGAATTCAGCTATCGGCGCGCGGGCTCTGCAGCAAGCCGCATGCGACCGGCCGATCTGCCGCTGTCCGTGATCTGTGCCGCGAGCGTTCTGCACGTCTCCGGCATCAGCCAGGCGATCTCGGATTCCGCGTGCGATGCCTGCTTCGCCGCCATCGACGCCGCCCGCGCCGCGGGCGTGAAGATCTCCTACGATACCAATCTGCGTCTTAAGCTCTGGCCGTTGCCGCGGGCACGCGCGATCATTCGCGCGAGTCTGGCACAGGTCTCGTGGGCGCTCCCGAGCCTGGACGATGCGCAGCTGCTTTTTGAAGAGGAGGATCCGGAGGCGATACTCGACGCCTGCCACGCCGCAGGAGCGCCTCTGGTCGTGCTCCGCTGCGGCGCCGCCGGTTGCGTGGTGTCCGATGGACGACGCCGGGAACGCATCGCGGGACATCGCGTGCAGGCAGTCGACGCCACCGGTGCCGGCGACTGTTTCGACGGCGCCTTCGCGGTGCGGATGGTTGCCGGCGACGATCCAGTCGCGGCGGCGCGCTACGCCAACGCCGCCGCCGCGCTCGCAACGACCGGCTTTGGCGCCGTTGCGCCGCTCCCGCGCCACACGGACGTCGTGGCGCTCCTGGGCGAGCGGGTGCCCTCATGATCACGGCCACGTTTCATGAAGACGCGTTCCGCGACAAGGTGGCGCTGATCACGGGCGGCACCGGCGGCATCGGTGCGGCGATCGGCAACGCGCTCTCCGAGCTGGGTGCGAGCGTCACGGTCACCGGCACCACCGTGGCCGAGGCGGAGGAGGCGCAGTCACGTCCGAGCTTCTGGGTTGAACGGGCGGTGGCGCTCGACGTGCGCGATGAAGCAGCCATTGTTGCCTGCTTCGCCGGACGCACGCGGCTGGATATTCTGATCAATTGCGCTGGAACCATTCGCCGCGACGAGGAGCACGATCCGCTCGTGTTTGCCGACGTCGTTGACGTCAACCTCAACGGCACGTTTCGGATGTGCGCGGCGGCGCGGCCGCTGCTCGCCCAGAGCAAGGGCTGCATCGTCAACACCGCTTCGGTGCTCTCATTTTTCGGCGGCGCACGCGCGCCGGGCTACAGTGCGAGCAAGGGTGGGGTGGCGCAGCTCACCAAGTCGCTTGCCCTCGCCTATGCCCCCGAGCGTATACGCGTCAATGCGATCGCGCCGGGCTGGGTCGCCACGCCGTTGACGCAGGCGCTGCGTGACGATCCGGCGCGCGGTGCGGCTATCGTCGCGCGCACGCCGCTCGGGCGCTGGGGCGAGCCGGATGACATCGCCGGTGCGGCGATCTTTCTTTGTTCGCCCGCGGCAGCCTTTGTAACCGGTACGATTCTCGCCGTCGACGGCGGCTACATGGCGGGGTAAGACATGGCGCTCAACACCGCAATCCGGCACCTCAAGCAAGGCGAGTGGGAAAAGGCGCATGCGATCGTGCAACAGGACGAATCGAAACTCGGCTGCTGGGCCCACGGCATCGTGCACCTGATCGAGGGTGACCTTGGCAACGCGCGCTACTGGTATCGACGCGCCGGCCGGCCCTTTCCCAAGGACCGCGACATGGATCGTGAAGTCGCGGAGCTCACGCGCGCGCTCAAAGACACGCAGTGACGGCGCCACTCATCCTGCCGTCCCCGGGCATTCGTCCCGAGCTCGCCATTGGCGCGATACCCGACGACGAGCGCGTTTGGGTACCGCAGGCGAGCAAGGTGTGGTTTCGACCGCTCCTCCTCAATACCGTCAGTGGGGGCTGGTGCAACCTGCTGCGCGTCCGCCGATCCGGCGTCCTGTCGCGGCATCGGCATCCGATGGCCGTCGTGGGCTACGTCATCAAGGGCCGCTGGCATTACCTCGAGCACGACTGGGTCGCAGAGGAGGGAACCTTCGTCTACGAACCACCCGGGGAGATGCATACGCTGACCGTCCCCGACGATTGCCCTGAGATGATCACCTTCTTCAATATCGGTGGCGCCATGATCTACCTCGATGCCGACGGGCGGCAGACGGGCTACGAGGACGTGTTCACCAAGATCGACATGTGCCGCGCCCACTACGCGGCGGTCGGGCTGGGTACCGCCTACGTCGAGCAGTTCGTGCGCTAGCGAGCGTTTGATCGGAACGGAACTTGTAACCGCGCCGGAGGCTGCCTATACTAGCTAGCAGGGAGATGGCATTCCTCCCGTAACCGCCCGCGTGGCTGATGATGCCTACTGGTTGCACCCGTTCGCGGTGAGACGGTAGGCGCTCTGAACCCTTCTGTCGTACCGCAACCATTGCGTTGATCGTGCCTTGTGCGCGAGAGAGGAATTTGCATGCCCTGGAGCGGAATTCTCGCAGTCGGTGGGGGCGCGGCGGTTGGCGCGTGGATACGCTGGGGACTTGGCATCGCGCTCAACCCGGTGTTCCCCACCGTGCCGCTGGGAACGCTCGCTGCCAACCTGATCGGCGGGTTGCTGATGGGCTTCGCGATGGAAATCATGACACGTCACGCGGTGTTGCCAGCGGAAGCGCGACTGCTGGTGACGACGGGCTTTCTTGGCGGACTGACGACATTCTCGACTTTCTCGGCTGAGGTTGTCACCCTGATGTTGCGCCGGGAATGGCTCTGGGGGTCGCTGGCCATCGGCGCTCACGTCGTCGGCTCGCTGGTGCTGACGATCATCGGCATCGTGATGATCCGCGGACTCTACAGTTGGGCGGCGGCATGAACGGGACCCTGCTTCGCTTCTACGTGCACGAGAACCGCAAGCACCATCACATCGCGCTCTTCGAGTGGTTGCTCGAGCGGGCCAAGGAGATCGGCATTCGCGGTGGCTCGGCATTTCGCGCGGTCGCCGGGTTCGGGCGCCACGGCATCCTGCACGAGGAGCATTTCTTTGATCTCGCGGCCGATATGACCATCGAAGTCGAGTTTGTCGTCAGCGACCTGCAGGCCGAGCAACTCCTCGATCTCCTGCGCAAGGAGCGCGTGAGTATCTTCTACGCACGCGTGCCCGCGGAGTTTGGCGCCATCGAAGGCGACCGCTAGGCGGAAACAAGCGCAATCATGACCGACATCTACGCCCTCGCGGCCCTTTGGCTGGGACTGGCCTTGGCCGCGACCCTGCTGTCGATCTGGCTGCGCATCGCAACCGCCATGTCGGAGATCGTCGTGGGGACGGTGGCGCAGTTGGCGATCGGGGCGTTGATCGGCGGGGCGGTGCTGGGTACCGATCAGTCGTGGATCAAGTTTCTCGCCAGCACCGGCGCGATCCTGCTCACCTTTCTCGCCGGCGCCGAATTGGATCCCACCGTCTTGCGCAAGCAGTGGAAACAAACGACGACGATAGGGCTGGTGGGCTTCTTCGCCCCGTTCTTAGGCTGCGCTGCCGCGGCGTACTGGCTGCTGCATTGGGACGTCAACGCGAGCTGGCTCGCCGGCATCGCGCTGTCAACGACCTCGGTTGCGGTTGTCTACGCGGTGATGCTCGAATTCGGGCTCAACAAGACCGACTACGGCAAGACCGTTCTTGCCGCGTGCTTCGTCAACGATCTGGCGACGGTCATCGCCCTCGGGCTCATGTTTTCGCCATTCACCTATCGCACGCTCGTCTTCATCGGCGGAAGTGTTGCCGCGTTTGCCGTTCTACCCTGGCTCACCCCGCGATTCTTCCGCCGTTTCGGCAACCGGCCCTCCGAGCTCGAAGCGAAATTCCTGCTGCTATGCCTGTTCGGGCTGGGAGCGCTCGCCGCCTGGGCCGACAGCGAGGCCGTGCTGCCGGCGTACGTGATGGGCATGGTGCTCGCCGGGACCGTCGGCAAGGATCACGCGCTGGTTCGGCGCCTGCGCACGGTCGCGTTCGGGTTGCTGACACCGTTCTATTTCATTCGTGCCGGCTCCTTTGTCTCGGTTCCGGCGCTCATCGCGGCGCCGCTGGCCTTCTGCATCCTGCTTGGCGCGAAGATGGTGACGAAATTCGTCGGCGTGTTCCCACTCACGCGCGTGTTCGGCTCGCCGAGGCGCGAGGGGCTCTATACGACCCTGCTCATGTCAACCGGCCTCACCTTCGGTAGCATCTCCGCGCTGTTCGGACTCACCCACGGCATCGTCACGCAGGCGCAGTATTCCTTGCTGATCGCCGCGGTTATCGGTAGCGCGGTCGTGCCCACGCTGATTGCCAACGCGTTTTTCCTGCCGCATCATCTGCTTCCCCGCGGTGACGCAGCGCCCTCTGGCGGAGCGGAAGAGGGGACCGCGGCGGGGATCGCGTCCGCCCGCGCACCCGGAGTCAAGCTATGAAGCATATCCTGGTGGCCTATGACGGTTCCCAGCCGGCTGAGCGCGCGTTCGATTTCGCCCTCACGCTGGCCGAGAAGTTCGACGCCGCCTTGCATGTGCTCGCCGTTGCCCGCCCCCCCGAGTTGTCCGAGGACGTCGAGACCGAGGCGATCATCGACAGCACGCGCGACGAATTTCAGCGCCAGTTCGGCCCGCTGCAGGCGAAGGTGGCGAAGGCGGGGATCAAGGCGAGCTTCGTCGTCACGGTCGGCCATCCCGCCGAGCAGATCGTGCATTACGCCGAGACGCATGGCATCGACCACATCGTGCTCGGGCACCGTGGCCGATCGTTCGTCGCCCGGTGGTTGATCGGCTCGGTGTCCAAGCAGGTCATCCACTACGCGCACTGCTCGGCGACGGTCGTGCGGTAGACTGGACAACGATCCATTACGCGACGGAGCAGGCAATGCCCTATGCCATTCGCATCCACAAGACCGGCGGCCCCGAGGTACTGCAGTGGGAGGAGGTTGCCGTCGGCGACCCGGGCCCAGGCGAAGCGCGCGTGCGCCAGACCGCGATCGGGCTCAATTACATTGACACCTATCAGCGCAGCGGCCTGTACAAGCTCTCGCTGCCATCCGGTATCGGCGGCGAGGGTGCGGGAGTGGTCGAAGCCGTGGGCGCCGGCGTGACCGACATCGAGGCCGGCGACCGGGTGGCGTACTGCGGCGGGCCGCCAGGCGCCTATGCGGAGGTGCGCATTCTGCCGGCCGATCGTCTGGTCAAGCTGCCCGATGGCATTTCCGAGCGCATCGCGGCGACGCTGATGCTCAAGGGACTAACCGTCCAATACCTGCTGCGGCAGACCTATCCACTCAAGGGGGGCGAGACGATTCTGTTCCACGCAGCCGCCGGCGGGATCGGGCTCATCGCCTGCCAATGGGCGCGTGCGCTCGGTGTGACGATGATCGGCACGGTCGGCTCCGATGACAAAGCAGCCCTCGCCAAGGAACATGGCTGTGCCCATACTATCGTCTACACGCGCGAGAATTTCGTCGAGCGCGTCAAGCAGATCACCGGCGGCAAGGGCGTTCCGGTCGTCTACGACAGCATAGGCAGGGACACCTTTCCGGCGTCTCTCGATTGCCTGAATCCGCGTGGCATGCTGGTGACGTTCGGCAACTCGTCCGGGCCGATCGCGGCGTTCGACATCCTGCTGCTGGCGCAGAAGGGTTCACTCTACGTAACCCGGCCGACGCTTGCGACCTATACCGCGTCGCGTCCGGCGCTGCTCGCGATGGCGGCGGAAGTGTTCGAACTGGTGCTCTCGGGAAAGCTCGTCAACGACGCACGCCAGACTTACCCGCTCAAGGACGCGGCGCAGGCGCACCGCGACCTGGAGGCACGCAAGACGACCGGATCGACCTTGCTCATTCCCTAGGCGCGGTGGCCTGGCGCCGCCGCGGCGGTGTTGAGCAGACGCCGCGCCGCGGGTGCGAGCTCCGAGGCGTGAAGCCCGATCGGACCGACACCGGCTGCGACCAGCGTATCGGCCGTCGCGCCATGCAGGCAGACCGCGAGCTCCAACGCCTGGCGCAAGTCGATACCCTGGGCGAGCAATGCGCCCAGCATCCCCGTAAGCACGTCGCCCGTGCCGCCGCTCGCGAGCCCGGGATTGCCAGTGGCGTTGATCGCCCACCCGCCGTCGGGGAAGGCCAATACGCTGCCTGAACCCTTGAGCACGACGGCGGCGCGAAATTTGTCTGCCAGCGCGAGGGCGGCGGCAAGCCGATCTTCTTGCACCGCCGTCGTCGTCGTCGCGAGCAACCGGGCGGCTTCCGTCGGATGCGGCGTGATGGCGGTCGCCTGCTTGCGCGCGGCGACCTGAAGTGCCAGTGCCGCGTCCGCCGCGATCAGGTTCAACGCGTCGGCATCGAGCACCAGTGGCAGCGCCAGCGGCAGCGCCTGCGCGAGCAACGCGTGCGCGCGCGCATCGGTGCCGAGACCTGGGCCGACGGCGAGCGCGGTCGGTGTGGCTTCGAGTACCTGGTGCGCGCGCTTGAGCATCAGCTCGGGCTGCTCCCAATCGACATGCGGCACCTCGCTCGCCGCAAGCCCGACCCAGATCTTGCCGGCGCCAAGACAAAGTGCGGCACGGGCGGCAAGAATCGCCGCGCCCACCATGCCGTCGGAACCGCCGACGATACCGAGGGTACCGAAGCTTCCTTTGTGCACGTTGCGCTGCGCACGCTGCAGCGGCGCGGGGAGCTGCGCCGCCAGCGTGTCCCAATCGAGTCGCCGCCCCGGCGCCGCCGCCGCATCGACGCCGAGCGCATGCACGCCAATCGATCCACAATAGTCCGGCCCGTCGGCGGTAAGCAAACCCGGCTTGAGGGCGATGAATGTCGCCGTTGCGTGTGCACGAATCGTCGGCTGATAGGCGACACCGGTGTCGGCATTGAGCCCGCTGGGTATGTCGAGTGCGAGGACGCGCACGCCGCTCGCGTTGGCGCGCGCAATCCACTGCGCCGCCGTGCCTGCGACCGGTCGTGACAGACCGATGCCAAACAGTCCATCGACGATCAGGCCCCACTCGCTACCCTCCGGCCAGTCGGCGCCGATCGCGCCGCCGGTATCGCGCCACGCCCGGTGCGCCGCGGCGGCATCGGTGGAGAGCTTCGCGGCATCGCCGTGAAATGCCACCGCGACATCGAAGAACCAGCTCTTGAGGTAGCGTGCGACGACCAGCGCGTCGCCGCCGTTATTCCCCGGGCCGGCAAGGACGAGCACCCGCGGCACGTGGCCGGCGAGCAGATCGCGTGCGGCGCCTGCCGCAGCAAGCCCGGCACGCTCCATGAGCGGCGCGCCGGCGGCGGCGCGTTCGATCGCGCGCACGTCCGCGACGCGACCGATCGGGGCAAATTCCATGCGGCGATTATAGGCTACGTCGCACGCCGTCCCGGAGCGCCGCTCCCCGGGCGGCGTGGACATTCCGGGGGGCAGTCGTTACACTACCGTGACACGTCTGGATGGGGAGGATGCATGAAATTGCTGGGTCAGTTTGCAATAGCCCTGATCGCCTTGGGTCTCGGTGCCGCGGTAGCGGCGCAGGATTTGACCGGGACGCTTAAGAAGGCGAAGGACACGGGCTCCTTCACCCTCGGATATCGCGAGTCGTCGATTCCGTTTTCCTATCTCGACGACAAGCAACAGCCCATCGGCTATGCCATGGACCTGTGCATGAAAGTCTTCGAGGCGGTCAAGACCGAGCTCAAGATGCCCAATCTCAAGCTCAACCTGCAGTCGGTGTCCTCGTCCAATCGCATTCCGCTTTTGCAGAACGGGACCATCGACCTCGAGTGCGGATCGACGACCAACAGCGTCGACCGCCAGAAGCAGGTGTCCTTCGGGCCGACCTACTTCGTGATCAACGTCAGCGCCGCGGTG
>Ga0302324_100010016_pt1 | contig 19699 bp, 8 predicted proteins | sample Palsa_T0_1_FD_201949 | JGI IMG/M metagenome (GOLD analysis project Ga0302324, IMG submission 201949) | Peat permafrost microbial communities from Stordalen Mire near Abisko, Sweden - Palsa_T0_1 | ecosystem: Environmental > Terrestrial > Soil > Palsa > Peat permafrost | place: Sweden: Abisko...
GGCGCAAGCAGATGCTTCCGACAGCACACACGTCCTGAACGCCGTCCGTAGTGCAAACGAAGTTCGGCAACTCGTTCGGCATGCACCCGCCGTTGACGCACACGAGACCTTGGGAGCAGGTATTGCCCGTCCCACACTGGGCATCGCAGTGGCCTTCGATGCAGATGCCATTCGAGCCGCAGCTTCCACCAGGAACCGTACATGCCGAGGGGTTACCCGTGCACTCACCATTCGAGTCACACGAGTAGCCAGTGGGGCATGCTTGGGTGGCGCTGCATGACGGCGTACACGCACCCTGAACGCATTGTTCGTTGGTGCCGCATTGTGTCTCGTCAGCGCACTCGTTGGCAGGAGCCGTGCACGTTGCGTTGAGGCACAACGATCCGGCACCCAGGCTCGCGCAGTCACTGTCAGCGAAACATCCTGTGTAGGCGTGCGGCCCGCTGTCGACCCCTCCATCCGTCGTACCATTGGCGACGCAGCTCGCGATGCCGTTGTTGATGGTGCACGAGTAACCGCTGACGCAACCGTTTTGGGTGCAATCACCCTGCTGGCAAACGCCAGCGGTGCTGCACGTCGACCCTGAAGGGCACTGAGCAGGGGAGGAACAGGTGTTGTTGGTCTGTGTGCTGTTGTCATCCCCATAGATGGGACACCCCAGCATCACGCCCAATGTAGCCAACACGCCGAAGGGAAGGATTCGCTTCATGGTCCTAAACGCTCCTCCACCCAGTCTAGCAATGTGTGTGCCCTGGACAACCGTGACGTGATGGCGAGAAATAGGGCAGTTCGAGAGAGTGGTGTGGACTGGGGTTCACGCGTGATGTGGACCAAAGGCCCGCTTCCTCGTAAGGTGAGCGGGCCGAGCCGCCCCAATGTACGTCCAGTGTGAGCGTTGCAAGACGGAATACGACTTCGACGACGCGCTGGTAAGCGAACGTGGAACGACGGTGAAATGCACCCAGTGTGGGCATCAATTCAAGGTGCGGCGCACGGCGGCACCCGACGGCGCAGCGGATCGGTGGGTCGTGACGACCGTCGCAGGAAAGACTCTCGTTTTCACGTCGCTCCGTGAGCTTCAAAAGGCAATTCTGGGCAAGCAGGTTGCGCGCAGCGATTCGCTGTCACGGGGGACCGCTGCGCCGCGGCTGCTCGGCGCCATCGCCGAGCTCGAGCCGTTCTTCGACAAGCGCGCGAGTGTCCCCCCCAACGCCGACATGGAGCCGGCGACCAACCGCAAGCCGTCGGTGAAACCGCCCGCAACGCAAACACCGGAAGATGGTGTGAGGCCACGCATTGACACGCTGCGGCCACCCGCCGGAGTCGTTGCGCCGCAACACGTGATTCCGCGGGATCCCGCTCCGTCGGCATCATCGTCGCTGGCGTCTACGTTGGGGCATTTGTCGAACGCTACCGCTGAGCCCTTCGCGCCACGGCCACTCAATCCCTCTCACCAGGCGCCCGCGCCGGCCTATGCAAACCCGCTTCACGGGACGATGCCCATGCCACCCGTGGCTGCGCGTGTCACACCGCCGCCGCCGAGGCAGGCGCCCCCACCTCAGGAAACGCACTCACTGCCGCCGCCGACTGCGCCGGTCCGTCACCAGCAGCCTCAGCCACAACACGAGCACGACGCCTTACACCCACGGTACCCCTCCATTCCCGAAGAGAGCTACGTGGCACCCAGACGGCGCGTGGGCGGGTGGATTGTCGCCCTGGTGCTTCTCGGGGGTGCGAGCGTTCTCGGGTTTGTCGTGGCCAAACCGTACCTGATGCACGGGACCAAGCCGTCGGCTTCGCTTGCGCCGCTCGACCCGAAGGCCCAGCAGCTCCTGTCGGACGGGGAACGGGCGTTTACGCAAGGCAACCTCGATGTCGCAAAGGAGGATTTCGACAAGGCGAGCGTTCTCGCGGACAAGGACCCACGTGTTCTGCTCGACGTCGCGCAAGTTGCGGAGGCGCGTGCGGATGTGGGGTGGCTTGGCGCGCGTCTCGCGACGGTGGGTGAAGCGCAGACCCGTGCGCGTAAGGAGCTCGACGAGCTCTCCGTGAGATCGAGCGCCGCCGCGGACGCCGCTCTTGCCGCGACGCCTGACGATCCGGCGGCAGTACGCTCGAAGATCGACGCACTCCGCATTGCCGGCGATCTGGCGCAGGCACGAGCGCTCGTCGCGAAGATGACCACGTCGTCGCTCGCGGGCCAGCCGCAAACCGAGTACGTGCTTGCGGCGCTCGATCTCGCCGAGCCTGCAACGCCGACGACTCAGGTGATCGAGCGCCTGCGTGATGCAGTCAACAGCGAAGAGAGCTTGGGTCGTGCGCGGGCCGCGCTCGTGTATGCGCTGGCGCGCATGGGTGATGCAGCTGGCGCACGACGCGAGCTCGAGAAGCTCCTCAGCTTGCCACGCCAGCATCCACTTCAGTCCGAGCTGCGCGCATTCGTGGATCACGCGACGCAAGCGGCGACCGGCGACGCCGGCACGATGGCTTCAGTCGACATCAACGCGCTTCCAGGGGGTGGCAGCTCGAACCCCGGCTATTCGGCGGCCGACCCGCGCTCGCTCAACCAACAAGCCGATGCCGCGCGAGCACGAGGCGATTACGCCAAAGCGAAGGAGCTCTACGGGCGCGTTCTCGTATCGAATCCCAGCGACTCCGAGGCGCTCGCGGGGCTTGGCGACTGCTCTTACGCCCAACGAGATCTCGAAAACGCGAAGACCTATTACCGGCACGCTCTCGACGCGAACAACACGTACACTCCCGCTCTCATCGGCCTTGCCGACACGCTCTGGGACACGGGCGATCATGCCGGTGCACAGAAGATGTACAAGGACATCATCGACCGCCTTCCCGAAACGATGGTCCCAGCTCGCGCGAAGACCCGTGTGAACGAGGGCGGCGGAGCTGCCGCGACAGCGACGACGACGACCGCCGCGACGGCGACGGCGACCACGTCTGCGACGACCCAAGGGGGCGGCACGTGAGAGCCTCATGCGTCGTGGTTCTCGCCTTGGTGGTCTCGGCGATGGGGTGCGAGGGTCGGCCTCGAAGCGGCCACGGAACAGGCGCGACCCACGAGCCGCACAGCGGTCCGGCGATCGCCGTGTTCGATCTGAGCGCCGGCGCACCGGAGAAAGAAGAGGGTGGGCTACTGGGTGCGCCGCCCGGTCGACGGCGGGCGTTCGACTCGCTCGTGAAAACGATCGACGAGGCTCGGCGCGACAAGGACACCAAGGCGTTCTATGTCCGTTTCGGGTCGGCCTCGCTCGGGATGGCCCGAGCGGAGGAGCTCGGTGAGTTGCTCGCGAGCGTTCGAGCCACGATGCCCGTGCACTGCCACGCTGACGGGCTCGGAAACTCGTCGATGCTCGTCGCTGCGCGCGGGTGCTCCAAGATCACGCTCGCCCCTGCAGGTGAGGTCGAAGCGGTGGGGCTCGCAGCGCAGGTCGTCTACATGCACAAGCTGCTGAGCGAGGAGCTGCACATCGATCTCGATATCCTTCAGGTCGGGAAGTTCAAGGGAGCCGAGGAGCCGCTCACGCGCGACGGGCCCAGCGCCGAGGCGCGCGAGTCACTCGAAGCCGTCCTCGTGGACCTGCGGAGCGCGTGGATCGATGCCATCGGCAAGGGGCGCGACACCCACACGGACGCGAAAGAGGCGGCGGAGGACGGTCCGTTCGCGGCTCCGGCGGCAAAGGACCGCGGGCTCATCGACGACGTCGGGTACGACGATGATGCACGCGAAGCAGCCAAGACCGCTGTCGGTGCCGTCCGAGAAGTCACGCGCTTCGGGCCAGGCTCACATTCGGCCACGTCCGACATCGACGACTTGCTTCGTGTCTTTGCCGGTGACGACTCCTCGGCGCCGCACGTCATGGTCTTGCGCGCCGTCGGCAGCATCTCGATGGGCGAAGGGTCGAGCATGCTCGGGGATGAAGGCATCACCGAGAAGGCGTTCATCAGACAGATCACGCGTGTCACCAACGATGACGCCGTGCGCGCCGTGGTGCTTCGCATCGACTCACCTGGGGGCAGCGCGCTCGCGAGTGATCTGCTCTGGCATGCGTTGATGAAGCTTCGAGACAAGAAGCCCATCATCGTGAGTGTGGGCGACATGGCAGCGAGCGGCGGCTACTACCTCGCATCGACGGGCAACGAGATCTACGCCGAGCCGGCCAGCATCGTCGGGTCCATCGGCGTGGTCGGTGGCAAAGTGGGAATCGGCGATGCGCTCTTGCATGTCGGCGTTCACGTCGAGACGTTCCCCGCCAAGAGAGGCGACGACGCGGCCAAGGCGCGCGCAGCATACGAGTCCCCGTTCGTGGCGTGGGACGACGCGACGCGGGCGCGTGTGCGAGCGTCGATGGAAGGGATCTACGAGCTCTTTCTCGACCGCGTCGCCAAGGGACGCAAGACGACGGTCGACGCGATCAGGCCCTCGGCGGAAGGTCGCATCTTCAGCGGGGTGGAAGGCAAGAAGCGTGGCCTCGTCGACACGCTCGGTGGGCTCGGCGCGGCCGTGTTGCGCGCCAAGGAGCTCGGCGGGTTGCCGAGTGATGCCTTCGTCCGCGTCGTGCCAACCGCGCCGCGTATCGCCGACATGCTCGTTGGGTCGGAGGGGTTCGACAGTCAGGCACCGAGCTTCGATCCGTCGAAGCTCGCTACGCCGAGCCCGTGGCTCGCTTGGGTGCACGAGGTCTCACCCGAGGTGACCGTGTTTGCGACGAGCCTCGCATCACTCGCGACGCGCGAGCATACGGCGTGCGCGCTGCCGTTCGCGTTGATCGTGCGGTAGGGGCACATGGGGAGCGGTGATCCGAACGTCCACACGCGCGTGACGCTGCCGCCGCCGGAATGGGCGACGACGTCTCCCAGTGCGGATGGCCCTCCGTCGATCGTCGAGCCCGTTGCGAGGCGCGAGGGGCGGAGAGCAGAGGAAGCTGGCTTACGCGCGGCGCGCGATGCAGCCCGCGCGGGCGGCGATGCCGACGCTGAACGGCGCGCTGCGATCGGGCTGGCGCGCCACCTTGCATCGCGCGAGCAAGATCTCGACGAGGCGGTCGAGCTCGGGCTCGCGGCGCTCGATCGCGCCGACGAGGTGGAGCTTCGCAAGGAGGTCGCTTCTTGGCTCGAGATGGTCGGAGAGCCAGCCACCGCCGCGATGGTGCTGCGCAAGACGACCGAGACCGGCCCGTCAGCAGCAGCAACGATGGTTCGCGTCGGGATCCTTCTTGCGCGCGCCGGTGACGGCCGAGGGTCGAGCGCGGCGCTGGAAGAGGCGTCGCGGCTCGACCCCGACGATGCGACGGCGCTGGAGCTTCGAGGAGGTCTTGTCGGGTGGGCGACGGATGCCGTGGACTCGCGGGCGGCGGCGCGGTGCTTTGCAGAGGCGGCTCACCGGCGCAAAGTTGCGGGCTCGCTGACGGCGGAGCTCGAAGATGCACTCCGAGCTTTCGAAGCTGACCAAACGAGCGAGACCGCAGCCCACGCGCTCGAGTCGGCCCTTCGCGACCGCGGCAAGAGTGCTGCAGCCGACCACGCCGCACGCGCCCACGCAATGGCAGTCGGTGGAGGCGCGCTCGTGCGCATCGTGGCGGAGCGGCTGGGAGCGCAGGGCTACCTCGAGGCACTCGGTGCGTCGCTCGACGCGGGTCTCGATCGCGTGTTTTCTGGTGATGACGCGGCGACGTTCGACGGCATCTTGCTGCGTCTCGGGCTGCTCGAGGCTCTCGCTGCGCGTCTCGAAGTGCGGGTTGATGGTGTTGGCGAAGCCCCCCAGCTTGATCGCCAAGCCTTGCGCGATCAGCTCGCCCGACTCTTCAGCGGCCCGCTCGGGAGCGCGACGCGGGCAGCCCAGCAGCACGTTCGGCTGGTGTCCGAGGATCCAAGGCGCGAAGAGTCTCTGCTCGCCCTTCGCGACCACGCGGAGACCACCGGAGACCGCGCACCACTCGTGGAGGCGCTCGTCCGTGGGACGGCCGCGCGAGCCGGTGACGCCGAGGCACGGGCGCACTGCGCGCGGGCTCTCGCCGTGCTCGCCGAGGAGACGCTCCAGCACCCGATGCTCGCGACGTGGGCCTACCAACGTCTTCACGAGCTTGCGATGGCGGACGCGCGCGCCCTCGAGCTGACGGCGGGGCTCGGCGACGTCGACGAGGCGATCCGCCGGCTGGGTGCAGAAACCAACGAAGCGGAGCGACGTCAGTGGCGCGGGGCTCTCGACGACGCTCTCGCCAGCGAGACCCACAATTTCGGGCTCGGCCGGTGGCTGCTTCGACAGGAGCTCGTGGCGCCGGATCCGATGGAGGCGCGCGCCGCGCTCGCGACGGCGGCGCGTCAGCGCGGTGATCTCGCGGAGGCATGCGCAATCATGGCGCCTCTCGCGGAGCGCCCCGAGCACGAGGCGAGCGACGCGAGTGGAGCTCGGGCTGCGAGCCTCGCTTGGGTGAACGCTGCGCTCGCGGGCGATGCGCGCGTGCGGGCGCGAGCGCTCGAGCGCCTCGCGACGTTCACGGCGCCCGGGGTGCGCGCTGTCTTGCTGGCATGCGCGTCCGATGGCCTGTGTGCGCTCGCAGAGCTTCCCGAGAACGCAGGCGACAGGGGAGCGCTTCTCGCGCACGCACGCAGCCTCGCTGAAGTGGCGTACCAGGCCGACGCTGGCTCGGCGCGGGCTCTCGTGGCGCTTGCCAATGCATCGCTCGGCGAGCGTGATCGCACCGCCGCTTCGATGCTCGAGCGCGTGGCGACCGCAGTCCACGCCACACGCCGGCACTGTGAGGCGCTGGCAGACATGCTCGAGGCGCTCGGCGAGCGGGATTATTCCGTTGCGTGGACGCAGCGCCTCGTCGCGCTTCGGCCCGGTGATGTCGCGGTGATCGCGCGGCTCATCGCGCGCATCGCTCAGCTCGCTGACGCGGCACGGCTCATGGACGCCGTCATGTGGCTCCTTCCGCAGCCGCTACCCACCGCGACACTCGCGCCTCTCGTCGCGAGCGCAATCGAGGCTCTGACGACGGCCGATGCCGCGCGGGCCGCGCCCGTCGCTCGTCGCGCCCTCGATGCGCTCGGCCCACGTAACGAGGCGCTGGCCACGGCCATCTCCCATGCCGCGGAGTGGTCGGGAGACCGAACGTTGGCTGCCGCGCTGCTCTCGAGACGGATCGCCACGGTTGCGGCTGCGCAAGAGCGCGTTCTTCTTCTGCTCGAGCTCGCGGAGCTCCACATGCACGATGACCCTGACGGGGCACTTCGCGCGTTGTGCCAGGCCGTCACGCTGGGCGCCGATGCGACGCGCGTCGCGGCGGCGGCGGAGGGTGCCCACGCTGCCACGTCAGCGGACGCCGAGATCTGGCGTGCACAGATCCGTGCGACTGCGCTCGAGGCGGAGGCTTCGTCGCCGACCTCTCGACGCGGTGTCAATAGTCGCGCGTCGCGGCGCGCGCTCGATGCTTCCGCCGAGCATGCTGCGCGTGCCCTCCGCACGCTCGGCGCGCTGCAATGGGACATGGCTGGCGACGCGCGACGCGCCCTCGACACGTGGCTCCGTGCGGCGCGCATGGCGCCGGCTGGAGGTTATGCCGCGCTCGGCGTCGACCTCGCGCGCTTCGCTGGCGCGCAACCGGCGCTCGAGCGACTGCAGAGCCTCGTCGCCGGCGAGAAGGACCCCATTCGCGCTGGCGCGATCGCCGCCGAAGCCGCCCGCGCGTCTCTCGCCATCGGGGCTCCAGTGCAAGCCCTCGAGCTCGCCGAGACTGCGCTCGCAAAGAACCCGCTCACGGCCGAGGCCATCGAGCTTGCCGAGCGCGGGGCGGTCGCGGCAGGTTGCGTTCGTGATCTCTCGCGCGTCTACGACACGCTTGGGTCACGCGCTCGAGGGCGCTTTGGTCGTCGCGCAGCGCATTATCGTGGCGCGCGGTTCTTCGACCACCGCGGCGAAGCCGATCTGGCGCTCAAGCACGCTGCGCAGGCGTTTGCTGCAGTGCCGTCCGAGGGTGGGACGTTCTTCCAGCTCGCCCGGATTGCCGAGCGTGCAGGGGATGTGAGCTACGCCGTTCGCACGATCGAGGAGGTCGCTGACGCCTCGCCGCGCGCGGGCGTGCGGGCGGGATGGCTGCTGCGGGCGGCCCAAGTCGCGGGAGCTGGCGACGAGGGCGTGCAGATGCGCGTCGACATGCTCCTCAAGGCCGCCTTCGTCCAACCCATGCCGACCACGCTCGCGCTCCTCGGTGATGCCGCGCGTGAGCTGCTCGTGCGTGCCCCCGAAGAGCGGCCGGTCCTCTACGTGCGCTTCTCGAAGGCCAGCCATGCGCTCGCGCGCAAGCTCGTCGGTCCCGATGGCGCGCGCGTCGCGATCGCGTTCACCCTGCTCGCGCTCGAGCTCTTCGATGACGCCGACGGAGCGCTCGGCTCGCTTGCTCGGGCACTCGAGTCGGACGCCGATCTCGAGGAGTACGTCCTCCTCGTGCCGCACGCCGCGGCTCTCGTGAAGGGTCCGTCCCCGCAGAGCGCCAGAGGAGGACCCGGCGCAGCGGCGGTCGTTGCACAAGGGATTGCGCTGCTCGAGAGGCCTTTTAGCAACGTGGGTGTGCCGGCGCTCCGTCTGCTCGGGGCGCTCGCCGACGCAGCGGGCGATGCCGAGTCGGCCGGTCGGATGCGGATGGCTGCGGCCGAGCGCGAGAGCGACGATGACGAGCTCGTGCGCGCGGCGGACCTTGCCTCGCGCAGCACCACGGGACCGTGGCGTGAGCGATTCGAAACGAAGGTGAGCGTGAAGCGGCGGATAGCCGCGCACCAAGCGTTCGCGGATGCCGAGCGTGAGGCGGGGCGGTTCGAGAACGCGCTCGGTGCCCTCGAGCGCATTGCACAGCTCTCGCCCGAGCCGCTGCCCGAGGTGGACGCTCAGGTGCGCGCGACGTACGAGCTCGCCGGGCGCACGAAGGAGCTCGAGCACCGCTCGGTGTCCGTGGCGCAAGACGAGCAAGCCGAGATTGACGCGCGAGTGGAGGCTTGGCTCCATGTCGCGCAGCTTCGCGAGCGTCGCGGGGACGTCACGGGTGCAGCCGAATCGTTGCGTCACGCGGCGCGCCTCGACCCTGCCCCGCTCGAGCGCTGGAGCCAGCTCGAGCGCGTGGCTGCACTCGCAGGCAACGCAACCGTGCGTGCCGAGGCGCTCAACGAGATCGAGTCTCGCGTGGAGCGCGATGCACGCCCGGCGGTCCTTCGACGTCTCGCTCATGCGTACGAGGAAGCGGGCGACCTCGCGGCCGTCGAGGCCACGTGGCAGCGTGTCCTCGATCTTCGCCCTGATGACGAAGAGGCCGACTTCGCCATCGAAGAGCTCTTGGCGCGGAAGAACGAGCACGCGCGGCTCGCCGAGCACCTCGAGAAACGCGCCGAGCGTCTCGCGCGCTTCCCGGACCGTCGCGAGATGCTGCGTGTCGTTCGGTTGCGGCGGGCCGCGATCCTCGGTTTGCTGCAGCAAGCATCCGCCGAGCTCGAGCGCGTCGTCGGCGAGTGGCCAAACAACGAGAGCGCCTGGCGATACCTTGGCGACTTGCTCGAGCGTCAGGGCGAGTGGGCGCGCGCGGTCCCTGTCTATCAGGCGCTCGCGGCGCTCACGTCCGACGAGACGGCCAGGTGCGACTATCTCCTGCGCGCCGCCAGTGGGGCGCAGCGTGCAGGCAGTCGAGATCTTGCCGACGAGATCGCGCGCGCGGTCGTCGCGCGCAATGCCGGGTACGCACCCGCTCTGCTCTTGCTCGGTGAGATCGCACGGGAGCGTGAGGATCACGCGACGCTCGCCCAGACGCTCATCGCGCTCGCGGCGTCGCCGACGGAGAGCTCCGAACGGCGCAGCGATTGGCTCATCGAGGCGGCTCAGGTCGCCGCCCGAGGTGGGGACGTTCGTGCGGCGGTGGACCACGCGCAGAAGGCAGCAGCGCTCGCCCCAAATCGTGCAGCGACGCAGCTCTTCGCGCGCGGGCTCGAGTATCGCGTGCGGCGTGCGGGTACGCCCGATCAGGCACGAGAGACGCTCGCTCAGCTCGACCTCGTGACGGAAGTGCTGTCCGCGGACGACGCGGCCCTTGCGATATTTCTCCGCGCCGAGGCGCTCGACGTCGCGCAGGGCGGGGACGCGGGGCTGCGCTACCTCGAGCGGTGCGGGACCGACGGGCACGTCGGTGCGGCGCACGCGCTCGTTCGTGTGGCGATTGCGGAGCGGCTCGCGGAGCAGTGGCGTTTCGCGGACGCCCTCCCGCATTACGAAGCTGCGTTGGCAGGCAACACGCTCGGCCTGCGTGGGCCAGCCGAGATTGCGATGGCCGCGTCCGAAGCTGCGGTGCGAGCCGAGCAGATCGATCGGGCCGTCGCGATTCTCGAGAAGGCCGCCGAAGACCCTGCCGCGCGTGAGGGTGCGCTCAAGCGCCTCGCCCACGTCGCTGCATCGGCGGGTAATCTCCCACGTGCACGCGGTGCGCTCGAAGAGGTGCTGCGTGGCGACCCGAGCGATCGAGCGGCGGTGCTCGCGTCGCTGGGGCGCCTCTTGTTCGCGCAGGGTGGCGAGCGCGACAAGGCCTCGGAGATCTTTCGCGAGGCCATCGCGGCGGCGCCGGAAGACACGATGCTCCATGCGCAGCTCCAAGCGGAGCTCTCGGCGCTCGCGATGCGTGGATCGATCCCCGACGACGGCGATCACCGCAACACGCCGGCCGAAGGCGCAGCGGAGCCGTCCGAGCCGAAGACGGTGGTCGGGGAGCCCACGCCGCTCGGCCAGCTCGCGAGCACGGTAGCGGAAGCGCCTGCAGGACGGGAGCGCACGAGCGCGCGAGCCGCGCTGGCACGCGCCCACCTCGCGCGGGGGCATGTGGCGCTCGGCGAGTCGCTCCTTCTCGAGTGTCTGGCCGAGGGTGACGTCGAGGCTGGTGATCAGCTCGCGAAGCTCCTCGAGCCCGACGCCGCGCGGGTGTCGGACCTCGTGCGCGTGCGTCGTCTGCAGGTGGAGCACGCCCCGGGGGATACGCGGCTCCTCGCCGGCCTCCGCGACGCGGCGCTCCAGGATCACAACGCGACGCACGCCCGCGCGATCGAGCATGTGCTTCGTGCGTTCGACGTCGCCGCGGGCCCGCTGCCGCCACCGCCGCTGTCGGCCCAGGTCGATCAGCCGGGGATGATGCAGCTCCTCGCGCGGCCGGCGCTCGACGCGATCGGCGAGGCCTTCGCGCTCGTCTGGGACGGCGCTTCGTCGATCCTCGCGCGGGACGCCCAAAGCTACGCGCTCACCGGGGTCGAGCGCATCGCGCCAGGACCGCACTCGGCGCTGGCGCGCCTCTACGAGCTCGCGTCGCGTTTGCTCTCCGCGCCGAACGTGCCGCTGTATGCGCGGCGCCAGAGCTCGACGTCGAACCCGCCCGGTCGGCGTCCCGATCCGAGCGGAGCCGAGAGCGCGAGGCCTCGGCTGACCGGCGGTGTCGCGCTCCTTCCGACCCTTTCGGCCATGGTGCTGGGCGACGTGCGTGACGACACCGCCGCGCTACGTCATGCGCTCGGTCAGGCGTTCGCAGCGGCGCTTCCGCAGAGCGCGCTGCTGGTAGGGCTGCCCGAGGTAGAGGCTCGCGTGCTGTGGCACGCGATGCTGGCGGCGTTCGGCCCTCCGGAATTTGGCAAGCTCGGTGACCCTGCTGCCACACGCCTCGTACAGGCGTTCTGGAACACGATTCCCCCGCGCTCGCAGCGGCGACTTCAAGAGCTCCTCGCCAAAGCGCCAGCCGACTTCGACGCGGCGCTCGAGCGCTCGAGGCAAAGTGGCCGTCGCATCGCGCTCTTCTTGAGCGGCGACATCGGGTATGTGCTGCGCGTCGTGGCCGCCGACCTCGCTCTCCCGGAGGCGCTGCTGTCCGTCGACCACTTCGACGAGCTCGTCGCGAGCTCTCCCATCATCGCCGATCTCGTCCGCCTGGCCGTGAGCGCAGAGTACGCCGACGCACGCTTTCACCCCATGCCGGAGGGCGGTCCGCGTGCAACACTGTCGAGTGGGCGGTTCAAGGTTCTATGAGGACGGGTAGGACAGTCGGCTCGGTCATCGTCATCACGGCGGTGCTTGGGGCGGCCATAGCTTGTGTGCTGGCGGATCCTCCGCCGATTGATCCACTTCCACCGGCGACGCGGCCGACAATCCTCACGGACATCGTGGCGCCACGACCGGATCAGAGGCTCACATCGGAGCCCGTGACCTTCACCATCCCCGTCGCCGTCGATCCGAATCAAACGATCGAGTGGCGCATGTTTATGGATCTCGACCCTGTGAACAATACAGTGCAAGCGATGGACGTGACGGACGATGGGGGCGTGACCGATCTCGCCGATGCGGGAAACGCCGTTCGTGTCATCACCATCAGTCAACCGTTCACCGGGCTCGACTTCAGCGCGTGCCACACGTTCACGTACGTTGTGGCGTTCCATTTTGACGGCACGACGTTTTCAAAGCCGGAAGACGTGCCCGGCTGTGTTTCGTGTGGGACTAGCGTGACGTGGTTCTACGAACCCGTTTCGGACTGCACGTACGATGATGCGGCCCCGCCGACCTACATGGCGGAAGCGGGTGACGGAGCGGCGGAGTGAGACGCGCTGGCTTCGGCAGCGTCGCTTTCGGAGTGCTCGCGTGCGGGGTCATCCAGCTCACGCCGCCAGCACTGGCGCCGGTGAACGCATGCACCGACAACGCGACGTGCGTGAGTGAGTTCGGAGATGCGAGCGTCGACGGCGGCTCTGCGGTGTGCATTGGCGGTGCATGCAGCGGTGCCGGCTTCGTTCCTATTTTGGTCGTTACCGTTCCGCTCGAGACACCAATCATTGGCGGGAACACGTTCGCCATCCCCACCAGTCGCTTGCAGGAGATCGACCCGACGCAAACACGACCGGGTGGTGCATGCCAGACTGCCGGAGCCAACTGCGTCTTTCTTCCACCACTCACCACGAGCCCTTCGGACGGATTTTATCAGGTCACGCACGGGCTCGCCGTGAGTCTGTGGCCGCCGGCGGGACTACGACCCAACGAGGGCGACTTGGGCGTTACGACCTTGCCCGTCGGCATTCCACCGACGGCGCGCGGCGTCACGTTTCATCCTATGTGGCTCGACCCCGCATCGGGGACGCCGAGGTCCGCAGCGAAGCTCGGCCTCCCGTTGCCGGACGTGACCGGTTCCGGAACCCTGAACTTTGCGGCTGGCTACGGCCCAACGAGCGCGGACGCCGGGGGGACATCCGGGTTCCTCTTCGAGGCCTTCGTGCCGCAGCCGTACGCCCCGACCGATTACCTCACTGCCACGATCCCCGATCCGGCTCAGTTCTACACATTCGATATCGTGCCCGACGATCCGTTCTCGGTCTTCCCGCCACTGCTTGGACCGCCGGCGACTTGCGGGGCGTGTAACTCCGCATGTCAGTTCTGTTCGAAAGCCACGTGCTCGCTCAGTGTCGCAGCTCTGCAATACACGCTCAGCTCGAACGCGAGTCTCGACCTGCATGACCAGAACTGCCTGCTCGTGCCGCTGCTCGATCAGCCAATCGTAAGCCCAGTGGTACAACAGCATGCCTGGATCGTGACTGACACCGGCACGCCGAGTCTTGCCGGATGGCACGCCTACGTCGTGAGGGCGCTCGACCCTGGAATCTCCCCAAGCTCACCAGTTCTCAATGCCGATGTTCGTCGGGTGTCGGGGACGGTCACGCTTCCGGGTGGGCCCAACCAACCACTCCTCATCGACGAGGCGACCGGCACGTTGGATCAAACGGGGGAGACCCTCTTCATCGACCCTCCTCCCGGAGTCGACCTGCCACGATACTTCCAGAAGGCCATCGGCAACATCATTCAAGGCCCGAGCTTCGACTATCCCGCGCTACCGTCGGCGGTAGCGATCACCGGCTTCGTTCAGCGGCCAGACGGAACCCCGACGACGGGGCAGATCATGTTCACTGCGGACGGTGTCAACGGCGTCCTCGTCGGAACGGATGGAACGACACCCGAGACGGCGCTCCTCTACTCGAAGACGATCCCGACGACTGCGATGGGCGAGTATGAAGCTCAGAACATGCCGCCTGGTTCCTTTCGCGCGTATGTGATGCCCGACGCGAGCGACCTTGCGTTGACGATTATCGACAGCGTGCAGGTCTTGACGACGCCCTCGCTTCAACCCGGCAAAGGTCTCTCCGTGAACCTACGTACCCACGTGAAAGGTCAGGTCACACTGCCCAATGGCATGCCGGTTTACGCGGCGGACGTCGTGATCGATTCTTCGGCTGACGCTCCACTCAGCCCCAGCGTGGATCTGCTCGCCCTTCCACGCGAAGTGCGAGGCACGACCGACGTCGATGGCACTTTCGATGTCCTCTCCGATCCCGGTGCGGTGGACATCTCGATAAGGCCCCACGACGGCACCAACTATCCTTGGGTCGTCCTGACCAACTTCACGGTTCCACCGTCCGGCGCAAACGATGCGGGTGTTTCGAGCGCGTCCACGGTGACGCTGCCCACGGTCATGATTCCGCTGCCGTCGCTCTACCAACAAGGAGCGCCCTCGCAGGTTCTCACGGACTCCTTCGGCAACGCACTACCGCTCGCGGTCGTGAGCGCCTACGCCTTTCCCGCACTCGTCTCGCAGGCCGACGGTGGCGCACCGCTCTCTCGGGCCGCCCGGCTTCTCGGCGTCACCACCACGGACGCAAACGGCGCCTTTCAGCTCTTCGTTGCCCCTCCACAATAGTGGCGCGTTCATCAATCATTTCGACGATGTACGAGCGCAGTTTCACGCTGCAATCCCGAATCGTCACTCGGGGAGCCGGTATCGTCACGATGGGACTCGGTATCGTCACGATGCAACGCGGTCATTTCACGCAGACGACCGCAAATCGGCGGGTGCGAAGCGGTAACGTCACGATGCGACGTTGAAACGTGTGCGTGTCACGTGGAGTCGTCCGATTTCAATTTGAAATCGTGCGTGTATGGCGGCGTAGCGTGACGATGTGGTCTTGCATCGTGAAGACGTCGCGTTGCACCATGAAAGTGCCGCGTCGCATCGTGAAGATGTCACGCCGTGGCTTCACGTTACCGCGTTGCATCGTCACGCAACCGCGTCGCATCGTGCGTGTACGACGAGTCATCGTCGAGATTGCAGGTGAAAAACGGCAAGCGCGAGGTCGTCCAGGCACGGTTCGAAGTGAAATCGTCACGCTGCCACGTCACCCACGCACGTTACCGAAACCCATCTTCACGATACCGAGAACCGTCGTCACGTTACCGAAACCCATCTTCACGATACCGAGAACCGTCGTCACGTTTCAGCATCATCGAAAAACGATGCGTGAAGTCACTCTCGCGCGACGAGACGGCGCACGCGTGGTGCGATCGGGCGTCTCGCCGATGCGAGGGGACGCAGCAAACGCGCAAGGCCGTTTCTACGGGTTCCGAGGCATCGAATGACGACGCTTCGCCAACGGACGAGGCACGTGTATGGTAGACGCCCGATGGAAACGGACGACCGCATCAACCTTCTCGCGCGCGTCGCGCGCTCCCCCGGAGCCGCGAAGACGACGGGGGGTCACGCGTCGATCCTGACGCTCGCCGCGCAATCCTACGGCGCGAAGGTCAGCGACGAATCGACCGTACCGACCGGCTTCGATCCGAGCGCTGCGCGCCTGTTCGAGGCGATCGTCGAAGGTGCCTACCTCGTCGCCAGCGCGGATGGCGTCATCGACGAGAACGAGCGCCAGACGTTCGAGAAGGTCGTGGCGACGGCGTGCGGTGGCGTGGTCACGGAAGAACAAGTGACGGCGCTCGTCGCCGATCTCACCGATGAGCTCAAAGAGGACGGGCTCGACGCCCGCGTGCGGGCGGTCGCCGAGCGCGCCCCGAAGAGGCCGCAGGGCGAAGAGGTGCTGCGCATCGCGGCGCTATTGGCGCAGTCGAGCGAGGATGTCAGCGCCGTCGAGCGGGACGTGCTCGTGAAGCTCGCCGCCGCGTGCAACCTCACGCCGGCCGATGTGGACATCGCCCTCGACGACGTACGCAAGTCCTTGTCCGGCTAAGGCTCGATCACGCCGCCCATTTGGAGGATGGCGTCTCGAAAGAGCTGCGCCTCGTTGTCACGGCCGTGTGCGCGCGCGTCGTACTCGAGCCGCGCGAGGACGGCCATTTGGGCCTTGGCCAAGAGCTCCCGCCGCTCGGGGGAGGCCTCTTCGTAGCGCGCCGCGAGGAGCGCGAGCAGCTCGTGGCTTCGACCGAGGCGCGTCAGGACGGTCGCGAGCTCGTCCACGACGCGATCGTCATCGGGAGCGCCGCGATATCGGTTGAGCAGCTCCTCAGCGCGCGCTTCGTCGTTGTCGCCCTCGCGGACCTCATCAACAGCACCAGCAGGACCGGGCGCTCGTGTCGTGCGCGGCGCGCTGGAGGCGGATCCGTCGAGCGACGGAGATGAGAGGGCGTCACCGACGTCGCGGTACGCCTCGGTGATCGCGGTGTCGCGCGGAAAGAGACGGAGCGCCACCCCGAGGTGGGCCTGCGCGGCCGCGAGATCGCCGCGCGTCTTGCGCTCGAACAGCGCGGCCTCGATCAAGAGGGTCCGCGCGTCGTCCGTCGTCGCCGGCCCCGAAGGCCCGGCCGCCGCGAGATCGCGCATGCGGGCGTAGGCCAGTGATGCACCGGCATTGTCGCCGAGCGCTGCGCGCCATCTGCCCTCGAGGCCGCGGGCCGTGACTCCCTCGCGGTCGGCGTTGCCCACCGTGCGGGCCCGCGCGATGGCCGCAGGGCGGTCCCCGAGGTGGTCGGCCAGCGCACGTGCCAGCGCGAGCGTGTACGGCGACGTCTCCGATGAGGGGAGGTGCGCCCGCTCGGCGTGTTGCAGCGCGCGAGACAGGAGCGCAACGCCGCGTGCGACCTTGCCCTGACTGATCATCGCCGTGCCGAGACCGGCGAGGGCTTCCGGATCATCCGGCATGAATCGGAGCGCGCGTTCGAAGAGCGCGCGAGCCTCGCTCGGGTGACCCGCTGTAGCTACGAGGGTCGCCGCTCGACGCCAGACAGCGTGCTTGCCGGAGGCCCCCCGCGTCATTGCTTCGATCTCCTCCACGTCGGCTATGGCGTCACGCATGCGTCCGAGCGAGAGACGTGCCGCAGCCCGCGTCCAGTGCAGGCGCACGAGCGTCCGGGCCCGCGCGATGGCGCGGTCGAGCCATTCGAGAGCTTCGATCGGATCGGGCGCCGCGCTGGCACCGCGTTCGAGGGCGAGAGCCGCCAGCGCAGGAACAATCTCGTCGTCGTCGGCGCGCACGAGCGCCGATGCTGCACCGCTCGTGTCCCTTGCCTCGAGCGCGAGCTCGCCTGCGAGCGCGAACGAGTACGTCATGTCGCTGGAGTCGGCGAGCACGGCGCGCGCGGCTTCGGCCCGGCCGCCCATCAAGCGATCGACGTCCGCGATGCGGGCACAGATCTCGGGGTGGCGCGGGGCACGTTCGAGACAATAGAGATCGAGCGCGCGCGCCCGCTCGTAGTCGCCTTCGATGCGTGCATCGTCCGCTTCGTGAAGGAGCGCCGCGCACTCGCGTGCCCGAACGGCCTCCTCCAGCGGGGTTGCGGCGACGCCGGACGACATGTGAAGAATCCAGGCGCCTTTGGCGCACGTGATGGCCGTGAAGCGTACGTCACGACAATCGGGGGCGCGCGCTCCCGCATCGGGCATGACGGCCCGTGTGATGAGCGCGGCGACGTTGTCGATCGTGAAGCGCACACCTTCGCGACGCGCCACCGGTGCGAGCGCGCTCGCCATGGCCCGCGCCGCGAGCGTCACGGCCGGCGCGTGAAGGTTGAGGCCGCGTGCGCCAAAGAGCACGAGGCAGAGCTCGTCGCCCTCCGTATCGATCGCGACTTCGAACGCGACCGCGCGACCGACTTCGTCGTCGATCACGGCGGCGGTCGCACCCCACGGGCGCACCGCTATCCAGACTTGAGGGCTCTTTTCGCCGAGCAGGCCCCGGAGCTTTGGCGCCATCTCGCGGGCGAGCGCGTCGCTCGAGAGCTCGAGCGTGAGGCGCTGGAGCACGCCGCGCCGATGACGAAAGCGCTGCACGCCGCCCGACACGTCGACGGGAAATCGAACCGAAGGCAGCGTGACGGCGAGCTCGGTAAGCTCGAAGCAGCCGAGCCGGGCAGGGCCACCGAGCTCGATGCCCAGACCGTCGCGCCCGATGGCGAGGCGGAGCTCGATGCTCGTTCGCGGTTTGCGCCGTCCCGCCTGCGGCGGATCCGTGTTTCCGTCGCTCCGAAGGCGCGAGGCCTTCGGCAGCTTGGCAGGTGGAGCACGCGACGGCACGCCGGGATCGTACCAAGCGCGCTTCCTCCACGCGACTTTTGGCCTTTCCGCGCGCTATACCCCGCCGGTGACTCTGCGTGTGCGCGACGTTCTCGGCCGAGGGTCGCCCCTCGAGTCCATTTTGCCGGGCTATCAGCACCGTGCGGGGCAGCTGGCGATGGCTGAGGCGGTGGAGGCTGCACTCGGTGGCGAGCACCCGCTGCTCGTCGAAGCAGGGACCGGGACCGGAAAGACGCTCGCGTACCTCGTTCCGGCAGTCCTCAGTGGCCGCAAGGTCGTGGTCTCGACGGCCACGCGCGCATTGCAGGAGCAAATCTACTTCAAGGATCTGCCCATCGTGGCGGAGCTCCTCGCGACGTTCGGCGTGCGGTTTCGTGCTGCGCTCATGAAGGGCTTATCGAACTACCTCTGTAAACGCCGGATGAACGAGGCGCTCGCCTCGGGCGACTCCACGGCCTTCCGTCTCAAGCAGTGGGCCGCCGAGACCGAAGCGGGAGACCGCAGCGAGCTCGCTGACCTCGCGGAGGACGATCCGGCGTGGGGTGCCGTGCAATCGTCGACGGAGACGCGCATCGGCTCCGAGTGCAGGTACTTCGACGAGTGCTTCGTCACACGGATGAAGCGGGACGCGGAGGAGGCGGACATCGTCGTCGTCAATCACCACCTCTTCTGCGCCGATCTCGTCTTGCGTCGGGCGCAACGCGAACGTGCGAGCGCCATTCCCGCGTACGACGCCGTGATCTTCGACGAGGCACACCAGCTCGAGGACGTAGCCACGACCTTCTTCGGGACCACGGTCTCGACGGCCAGAGTGGATGCGCTCGCACGGGACGCACGCCGCGCGCTGCAACCACGGGACGAAGACGCGAGCTTCATGGCGCGTCCGGTCGCTGACCAGCTCGTCGAGGTATCGCGGGCGTTCTTCTCGGAGATGTCGCGCGCGCTCCGCACGCCGTCGGAGGACGCACCACCGAGCTCGAGATTTGGTGGCGCTGGCGCACGGCGCGCGCTCTCGCCGCAGGACTGGGGAACGGATCTCGTCGCCGCTCGCCTGCGCCTCGAATCGGCGCTCTCCGCGTTAGCGCACGATGCTCAAACACGCGCAGGAGCCCCGGCCGAGCAGATCGCGCGGCGCGCGCTCGACCTCGCGGCAGTCGTATCGGGGGACGGTGGTGAAGGCCTCGCGCCTTCGGAGCGATGGAAAGGCGAGATCGCCTGGGTCGAGACGCGGGGCAGCGGGAACGTCGTCATGGGTCGCAGCCCCGTGTTCGTGGGCGACATGCTCGCCGAGTCGCTGTTCGACCGCGTGCGCTCCATCGTGTGCACGAGCGCGACGCTCT
>Ga0302324_100010017_pt1 | contig 19698 bp, 13 predicted proteins | sample Palsa_T0_1_FD_201949 | JGI IMG/M metagenome (GOLD analysis project Ga0302324, IMG submission 201949) | Peat permafrost microbial communities from Stordalen Mire near Abisko, Sweden - Palsa_T0_1 | ecosystem: Environmental > Terrestrial > Soil > Palsa > Peat permafrost | place: Sweden: Abisko...
CGAATTACCCACGAGCGGATTAACGGGCAAAGAACGGGTCTCGGGTTAAAATGATTGTCTCAGCGAATTTGCACGCTTGACGGGGGATTCTTTTTTGCGGGGATGAGGCTGTGGCGACCCAGGTAGAGACTTTTGCGGCGGCTGGCGAGAAGACTGCGTTCAAGGTGCTGGCGACGATCAGTTTGTGCCACCTTATGAACGACATGCTTTCGTCCGTGCTGCCGGCGACTTACCCGCTGTTCAAGGCTTGGTTTCATCTGAATTTCACGCAGATCGGGCTGATCACGCTGACGTATCAGTTCACGGCTTCGCTTCTTCAACCCTTGATCGGAATGCTGACCGACCGGCGGCCGCGGCCGTATTCGTTGAGCGTGGGGATGGCGCTCTCGCTCGCGGGGGTGCTGATGCTGGCGGCGGCTCATGCGTTCACGATATTGGTGGCCGGCGCGGCGATCCTGGGCGTGGGCTCGGCGGTATTTCATCCGGAGTCGTCGCGCGTGGCGCGGATGGCGTCGGGGGGGCAGCATGGCACGGCCCAGGCGCTGTTTCAGGTGGGAGGAAACGCTGGGCTCGCTTTCGGTCCGCTGCTGGTGGCGCTGATTGTGATGCCGAGGGGGCAGGCGAGTATCGCGTGGTTCGGGCTGGCGGCGCTGATCGGAATCGTGCTGCTGGTGGGCGTGGGCGGGTGGGCCAAGAGGCAGGCTGCGAAGATTCGCAAGCTCCGGGCGTCAGACGGGGAACATCATGCTGCGCTTCCGACGAAGCGGGTGGTGCTCTCTATCGGGGTGCTGATGGCGCTGCTTTTTTCCAAGTATTTTTATCTGGCTAGTTTGACGAGCTATTACACCTTTTATTTGATCAGCAAATTTCATTTGTCCGTGCGGACGTCGCAGATTTATTTGTTCGTTTTCCTGGGCGCTGTGGCGATGGGGACGATCATCGGAGGGCCCATTGGAGACCGGATCGGACGCAAGTACGTGATCTGGTGCTCGATTCTTGGAGTGCTGCCCTTTACGCTGATTTTGCCTTACGCCAATTTATTCTGGACGGGTATTCTGAGCGTGGTGATCGGCTTGGTGCTGGCGTCGGCGTTTTCGGCGATTGTAGTGTACGCGCAGGAACTGGTGCCGGGGCGGGTGGGAATGATTTCGGGGCTGTGCTACGGATTTGCTTTTGGAGTTGCAGGGCTGGGCGCGGCCATGCTGGGTGAACTGGCGGACGCTACGAGCATCAGCCATGTGTATCACGTGTGCTCGTTCCTGCCCGCTATTGGAATCCTGGCGGGATTTCTGCCGAATATCGAAGGCGTGAAGCGCCGGCCCGCGGCGGAAGCGGCTGCTTGAAACTACTGCTTGAAAACACTGCCGTGCGATTTACAGGTGCCATGCGCCGAGGCTGTAAAGAAGAAGTGCGAGCACGATTAGAGTGATTACCACGTAGGTCCAATCCCGCTCGTGCGCAAATGCGAAGACGGTGAAAATCACGCGGGCTACGGGTGTGGCGATTAGTAGCAGGATGCCCAGCTGGATCATGCCTCGCGGATGAAGCTCGAGGGCGCCGCGGAGAATCGCCAGGACGTGGCTTAGATCGCCGGGCTCGCCGAGAAAGATTCCGTAATGCGCGGGTGACGAACCATAGCGCGCGAGGTAGAACACTCCTCCGATCAAAACCACCGCGGCCGCGAGGATGACGCCTGTCCGCAAAAGAGTGCCGATGATTTCTTCCACGCGCTTGTCTTCCGCGCGCAAATCCCTTCCCTGAAGATTTGGGGCGGCGCTATCAGGGACGCTCAATGCGAGAACCTCCCGCTCAAGCCATTCACGATCATCTCTACGGCGAGGGCCGCGATCACGAAACTGAACACCGTTCGCAGCATCGGGACTCGGGCCTTGGCGAGAACGAAGGTGCCGGCGAGCGATCCCAGCAGAACACCCAGCATTACCGGCATGGCCAGGCCGGGATCGATGTAGCCGCGGTTCAGGTAGACGCCTGCGCTGGCGGCCGCGGTGACGCCAATCATGAAATTGCTCGTGGTGGTGGAGACTTTGAAGGGGAGGTGCATGGCGCGGTCCATCGCGAGGACTTTTACGGCGCCGGAGCCTATTCCCAGGATGCCGGAGAGTACGCCCGCGATGTACATGATCCCGAATCCGAGCGGCACTCCTTGCACGTGATAATCCTTGAAGCCGTCCGCTGTGGGATAGGAGCTGTCCATTCGGAGGAGGGCTGCATAACGGCCGGTTTTTTCGGCGTGGAGTTCTTCCGTGGGCGGGCGATAGGAGATGTAGGCCGAGTAGAGGAGCACGAGGCCGAAGATGATCGCGATCACGCGCAGCGGCAGGTGGACCGCGACGAGCGCGCCGGTGATCGCGCCGATGGTGGTGGCGATTTCCAGGAACATGCCCACGCGAATGTTGGAGTATCCCTCGCGCACGTAGGCGGCGGCAGCGCCGGAGGAGGTGGCGATGACCGACACGAGCGATGCGCCGATGGCGTAGCGGATGTCGACATGAAAGGCGAGGGTGAGCAGCGGCACGATCACTACCCCGCCACCCAACCCCGTGAGCGAGCCGAGAAAGCCGGCGGCGATGGATCCGAGGAAGACCAAGAGCGTGAGTTCGATCGTGTTCACGTTAGCTTCAGGGTGTTGAACGTACGTGGTACTTGTTGTTTTCGCGCCGCGAGCCTTGCTACAAGCGCGCCAAGCAGCATCATGCGCTATTCCGGCGCGGTGTAGCGCTTGTTGATGGCCTCGATTACCTGGGCGCGGGATTCTTCCGCGGAGGCAGCCGGTTGGTTTTCGAGCTCCGCTACTTCCGCTACGAGGTCTTTGTCTTTGATATTTTCGCGCATCCAGTCTGAGTAATCATGCTGGCGGAGGTGATGCAGCCATGTGTCGTCATCGACGCCTTCGGCGAGCTGAATGAAGGTGTTCAGATTCTGGGCGCGCAGGTTCAATTTGCCTTCCGGGCCTTTGAAATAGAAGCTGCGCTCCGGCGGGAGTTCGCCGCCCGCGTATTTGCGCTTGTGGCGGCGGGTTTCGTCGCTCGGCGGCGCGATCTGCACGGGAACGGGGCCGCCAGCTTCGTCGGTTCGCCAGAGAAAGACCTGTCCTTTTTCATGCGGGAGAGCTGCCCGAACCGGAGATGGGACTCCAATTGACTCACTGAATTGCAGGATGGTTGTTTCGGGCGACGGGCCCACGGCGATGATGCCGCTCATCGATTTCAGCGCTGCCGGAAGAACGGAATCGACCTGAACGGTGACCAGAATCGTTTCGGATAGCTTTTCGGGCAGGCTCCCAGCCGCCGGGTCCCAGGTTTTGGGGATGAGGTGATGCGCTTCGTCGATGACGATCCAGTGCGGGCGGCCGGCGCGGGAGCGCAGTTCCTGAAGCTTGGGGAACAGGCTGCTGAAGTAAACGGGACGATCCGCGAGCGAGATGCCGAGAAGGTTCACGCTGACGTTGCTTTTGGGGTTCTCGAGAATTTGAAAGATCTCGGAGATTTCAGGGGCGTGGCTCGGGCTTCCGAGGGTAACGAATTTATCAAGCTGGTCGTAGTCGCCTTCCGGATCGACCAAGGAAACCTGGTAATCGTTCTCCACAAGGCGTTCGATCAGGCTGCGAACAACGGTGGTTTTACCGCTGCCCGAGGGACCGGCGATCACCAGGCTTGCTCCGTAGGATTCTATGGAGACATCGCCGTCGCTGCCGGAGCGCTTTCCGAGAACGATTTGCCGGTGCTCGCGGCGAGGCTGGAAGTCCGCCAGATCGTTCAGGAGAAGCATGTCGATCAATTCCTCGACGCCCCGGCTGGACGGGCGCGTGGTTGTGAAATCGGCGCGTTCTCTCAGGGTGGGAATTGCGTCGTAAACGGCGACGCCGAGCTCGCAGAAAGCCAACAAGGCGTGATCGTTCTCGCCGTCGCCGACGCCGACCGTGTTGTGCTCGGAAAGAGATAATTCCGCGAGGGCGGCGGCCAAGCCGGTGCTTTTGTTCAGGCCGGAGGGCAAAATCATCACCGAACCTTTGTTGTAGATCACTTGCAGCTCGAGGCCCATCTCCTTGATGAGTTCATGGACGGGCACATCGTACGGCTCGAAGGTACCGACAATTACCTGGCCAACGCTGAACGGCACACCGCGGAGGGTGAGGGCTTCGAGGAAAGCGGGAGGGGGAGGCTCCCCGAGAATCTTCGTGTCGCGGCTCGCGGGCGAATACAGGACGGCGCCGTTGTCGGCTACGATGCGATCGAAAACCGCGTGGCCTGGAAATACACGCATCAAATCGTCAAGCTGGCGGCCGGTAACGAGAATTGGTTTGCGGCCGGAGGCCTTGAGACGCTGCAGGGCGGCCAGCGTGGTGGGTGAAACGACTCCTGCGTCAGCCAGCGTGCCGTCGTAGTCGCAAGCGAGGGCGAAGTAACGCATGGCGGTCGAAGGCTCCTGGGCGGCGGAAGTTGGGCGCGCCGAATTCATAGCTTAGTTGGTTTTGCGCCGCGGAGAAATCCCCAATGGCCTGTATTTTCCGGCGTGCGCAAGTTTCGCGGTGGTGAGGTCAGAGTCCGCGACTGAGAATGCCGACGATGGCTCCTCCGAGGACGAGCCACGCGGAGTTCACGCGAAAGCGGAGGAGCGCGATCAGGGAGACGGCTGCGAGCACGGCTGTCTCGCTGTTGATGACGGAAGCGCGGGCGAGCTGCCAGGATACGACCGCCATCAGGGCGAGGGACGCCACATTCACGCCGTCGAGAAAGGCTCCCGCGATTTTTGATTTGCGGATTCCGAAAACGAGAGGGCCGCTGATGGCTACCAGCACGAAGGCTGGAAGAAAGATGCCGACCGTGGCTACCGTGGCGCCTTTCATTCCACCGAGCAGGTAGCCGATAAAAGTGGCGGTGGTGAACACCGGACCGGGCGTTACCTGGCCGACGGCGACGGCGTCGATCAGCTGACTGTCGGTGAGCCAGCCTCGATGGATCACTAAATCTGCGCGAAGGAAGGCCAGGAGCACGTAGCCGCTGCCAAAGACCACGGCGCCGATCTTCAGAAAAACAAGGAACAGGGAGCTTAAGGTGACGGGTGTGGCGATTGATGCGGCCGCAGCCGCTAGCCAAGCGCGAGGCGCTTGCAGGAACTTGCCGAGAGACAGAGAGGGAGCGAGGCTCGTCATGCCGGCGCGATGGGAATCTACTTTTGTAAGCGCCATGACGAGGCCCGCGACGAGCAGCAACAGCAGAGGATGCAAACCCACATAGGCTAGAACTGTCGCGATCAAACCTACCGCTGCGAGCAGTTTTGTTTTTACGGCGGTGCGGCTGAGTCCCCAAAGCGCCTGGAGGATTACGGCTATGACGACCGGCTTTACGCCATAGAGCAGGGCCGAGATTGTTGGCAAGTGTCCGAAGTGGACGTACGCCCACGCAAACGCGGAGACCATGGCGAAGGCGGGAAGGATGAAGCAGGTGCCGGCGACGAGCAGTCCCGCGAAACCGGCGCGCTGGTAGCCGATGTGGATGGCGAGTTCGCTGGAGCTGGGGCCGGGGATCAGATTGCTTGCGCCCAGCAGGTCGAGGAATTTCTCGCGGGAGAGCCAGCCGCGGCGCCGCACCAGTTCGTCTTCCATGATGGCGATATGAGCGGCAGGGCCGCCGAAGGCGGTGAGGCCGAGCCGCAGGAAAAAAGCGGCGAGTTCACGGAGCGAACCGTTTCCTGCGGATTGGGCACCCGACGGGATCGATGGGGCTGCGGAGGCGTCAGACACCGGCACTTTTTCCTCCTCGTATTTGTCGGGGTCGGGCGCGGGAATTATAACCGGCTCAGGGCGCGAATTTCTGATCGCTGAACTGAGCGTCGGTGGGAACCTGGATTTGAACGAAGGGATGATTGGCCGCTTTGTGGCAATTCGAGCAGGAGGAAGAAAGCCCCTTATAGGCGTCCACGAATGCTTTCTTGTCTTTCTTGCCGATGGCGTCCTGAACTTTTTGGAGGCTTCCCTTGGTTAGCGCCGGAACGAGGCTCGCGACAGGGGCGCCCTTGAAAGTCGGATTGAACTTTACGGCGTCTTCGAGACCTTCCTGGATTTCGCCCAGCTCGTAATCGGCCAGGGGCCAGTTCGATTTGCTTCCGGCGTAATAAAGCTTCGCGTGGTGCTGCTGGATGACACCCATGGTTTCGCCGAGTCCCGGCTTGAGGTCGTCAATGGCCGCTTTGAGCTGGGCAATCTGGGCCTCGAGAGCCGCGGTGGAGTTGGCTTCCGAGGTTGGTTGTTGCGCGCAGCCTGCCAGAAAAATTAGTGCGATTCCCAGGATGATTTTATTCATGAGGGCTCCTTCCGTGGCGCGTTCCGCCGGCGAAGGCGGAGTATACACCATGATTTTCGGGGCGGGGAAATTGGCTTAATGGAAATCATGGGAGGAGGCGGCGGCGCGGGTTAGGGTTAGCGGCTGGATGCGGTGGGCTTTTACGGAGATGACGTTGTCCTGATTTTGCAGCGTGCCGTCGATGAGAAGAAATTGCTGGTTGACGACCACCACGCGGTTCCGGATGAAAAGCTGCGGGGTGATGATGGCGTTGGCGATGCCGGTTTCGTCTTCGATGCTGAGGAACACGAAGCCTTTGGCGGTGCCGGGGCGCTGGCGGGCGATCACGCTGCCGGCGATGCGGACGGGGGCGCCGTCGGGAAGGGCGCGGAGTTCGATAGCGGAGCGGACGCCCTGGCGTTTGAGTGTGGCGCGATGATGAGCCATGGGATGAAGGCCGACGGTTAGCCCGGTGCCGCGAAAATCGGCGAGGAGGCGTTCTTCGGGGGTCATGGGGAGAAGAGGAGAAGGCGCAGAAGCCAATGCAGATCGTTCGCTGCGCTCAGGATGACAGGGGGATGGGGTGGGCTCGTTGATTCGATGGTGATGCTCGGATTCAAGTAAGGGGCCAGCAGGCCGGGCGGCGCGCTCTACTTGCCAGAGGGCGCTGCGGCGATGGCCGGGCCGACCGGAGACGGAGTTCAGCGCTCCGATTTCCGCCAGGGCTGTGAGCTCCGATTTCTGGATGGCGGGGAGGCGGAATTTCAGGTCGTCGATGGAAGCGAAGGGGCGGGCGGCGCGTTCGCGGATTATTTCGGAGGCGATTTCGGCGCGCAGGCCTTTTACGAAGTTCAGGCCGAGCCGCAGGGAGAAGTTGCTATGGAGCTTCAGGGGCTGAAGCCCTTCGGTGAAGGCGAGATTAGTGCCGCGGTGGAGGAAAGGCAAATGCAGATCCCTCACTCCGTTCGGGATGACACCCGGGAATTGGGAGGCGACCTCTGAAATGACCGATGCCGGGGAAGGATCGAAATTGCGCTGGGGGTCCGTCGCTTCGATGCGTTCCAGGGTGCATTTCCAGTTTGAGGTGGCTATGTCGATGGGCTTCACTTTGAGGCCGTGGCGCTGCGCGTCTTTTACCAGGGTGGCGGGGTTGTAGAAGCCCATGGGCTGATTGTTGAGGATGGCGGCGGTGAAGGCGGGCAGGTAATGGCATTTTAAATAGGCGCTGGCGTAGGCGATCAGGGCAAAACTGGCGGCGTGCGATTCGGGGAAGCCGTAGAGCGCGAAGGAGGTGATGGAGAGGACGATTTTGTCCTGAATGGCGGGGGCTATGCCCTGCTTGTTCATGCCGGCGCGGAGCTTTTTTTCTATGTCTTTCATACGCGCTTCGGAGCGCTTGAAACCGAAGGCGCGACGCAATTCCTCGGCTTCGCCTCCCGTGAATCCGGCGGCGATCATGGCCATGCGCAGCAACTGCTCCTGAAATAGCGGGACGCCCAGGGTACGCGCGAGCACCGGATCGAGCGACGGGTGAAGGCTATCCGGGGCTTCGCGGCCCTGGCGGCGCTTTAAATAAGGATGGACCATTTTGCCGACTATCGGGCCGGGGCGGATGATGCCGACCTGCACCACAATGTCGTAGAAGCAGGTGGGGTGCATGCGCGGGAGAAAAGCCATCTGGGCGCGGCTCTCGATTTGAAACATGCCGACCGTGTCGGCTTTTTGCAGCGTTTCGTAGACAAGGGGATCGCCGGCGGGGAGGCGTCCAAGGTCGATCCCTTCGCCGTAGTCGTCGCGAATGATCTGCAGGGAATCTTCCAGCACGGCCATCATGCCGAGGCCGAGCAGGTCCACTTTTACGATGCCCATGTCGGCGCAGTCTTCTTTGTCCCATTGCACGACGACGCGGCCGGGCATGGTGGCGGGTTCTAGCGGGACTACGGAATCCAGCTGCCCCTGGCAAATCACCATGCCTCCGGAGTGCTGCCCGAGGTGGCGCGGGAGGTCCTGAACGGCCAGGCAGAGCTCGAGGAATTTGCGGATTTGCAGATGCTGGAAGTCGAGGCCGGCGTCGCGGAACTGGCGCGCGAGCGTGTCGCTCGCGTCCTTATATTCCCAGGCGCCGACCAGGCTGGTGAGGCGATTCAGGGTTTCGGGATCGAACGAGAGCGCTTTGCCGACTTCGCGCGCGGCCGAGCGCCCGCGATAGGTGATGACGTTGGCGGTCATGGCCGCACCCAGCTGGCCGTAGCGCTGGTAGACATATTGGATGGCGCGCTCGCGCTGGTCGCCGCTGGGGAGATCGAGATCGATGTCGGGCCACTCGCCGCGTTCCTCGGAGAGAAAGCGCTCGAAGAGGAGGTCCATGCCTACGGGGTCGACGGCGGTGATGCCGAGCGCATAACAGACGGCGCTATTGGCAGCGGAGCCGCGTCCCTGAACGAGGATGTTCTGCTCGCGGCAGAAGCGGACGATGTCCCAGACGATCAGAAAATAGCCGGCAAGATCGAGGCGCTCGATCATGGCGAGTTCGCGCTCGATCTGGAGGCGGGCGCGCTCGTTTTCGGGGCCGTAGCGCCAGAGCATGCCGCCGTGCGTTCGCTCGCGCAGGAAGTGGATCTGCGATTCGCCCCGGGGCGTGGGATATTTCGGGAACTGGTAGCCAAGATCGTTCAAGGTGAATTTCAAGCGTGAGGAGAGAAGCTGGGTGTTGGCGATGGCTTCGGGGAGATCGGAGAAGAGCCGGGCCATTTCGGCGGGGGATTTCAAGTGGCGTTCGGAATTGCGCGCGAGAAGTTTGCCGGCGGTGGCGAGAGTGTGGTGGTGACGGATGCAGGTGAACACATCGAGGATTTCGCGCTGCGGGGGTTGCGCGTAGCAAACGCCGTTGGTCGCGAGTAGTGGCAAATGCAGTTGGCGCGCGATTTCTAGTGCGGCCTGGTTGCGGGCTTCTTCTTCGCGGCAAAAGTGGCGCTGCAATTCGACGTAGACATTGCCGCGGCCGAAGTGCTCGCAGAGTTGGCTGACGGCTGCGGTGGCGGCTGCGATTCCGCCGTGCGCGAGGGCATGCGCGAGCGGACCTTCGTCGCCGCCGGTGAGGCAGATGAGGCCTGGCGAGCTGGCGGCGATTTCTTCGGGCGAGACGTGGCCCTCTCCTTTTTTTGCTCGCAATTTCATGCGCGTGATCAGGCGGCACAAGTTCTGGTAACCCGCCTGCGATTCGACGAGCAAGGGATAGCGCCAGCCTTCCAGGGAGGTGACTTCGGCGCCGATATGGGCCCGGAGAGGAAGCTTTTTGGCGGCGAGATGGAAGCGGGGAGAGCCGTAGACGCCGTCGCGGTCAAGAAGCGCCATAGCGCCCATGCCGCCGGCGGCGCAAGCGGCGGCTAGCTCCTCGGGCGTTGCAGAGCCTTCGAGAAAACTGAAAGCGGAGCGGGCGTGGAGTTCGGTGTACATCAATCGTAGATTCCCCGGACGAACCAGCCCTGGCGGAGCGAGTCGAAATAGATGCAATAGACGCCCCCATCGGAACTTTGTTGGGGGCTTTTGGCGAGGCTTGCACTGCGATTGCGATGCGGATTGTGGGCGGGCTCGAAGCGGAGTTCGAGGTCCCATTCGTCGTGCTGCCAGGTGTCTTCGCGCCACCAATCGCCGGAAGTGCGCCACGGGCCGGAGGCGGCGATTACGTCGCCGCGCAGGGCGTTGAAGGAGACGCACGCGGGGCGCGCGTCGCGCAGGTCCACTTTTGCCGGTAACGGCGGGCGAAAAATGCGGAAGGCGGTCGAGGGGCGATGATTTGCGCGGAGAAAATCTTCCCGCTGAGGCAGGAATCGGCTGAGGCGGAATTCGCCGGGGCGATGCGTGTCGATAAGTTCGGGCGAGCCGATATTGGAATCGCCGACTAGATTGGCTAGGCGGGCTACGGTGAGCTCCAATTTTTCCGGGTCGGGAGAGATGGGCTGAAAGAGTCCGGCTTGCGCGGGGCGCGGACGAGCGGGCGCGGCGGACAGCACAACTTTCAGGATCGGGCAGGCGGGCGGGTCGGACTGCAAATGCAAGCGGAGGAGCTTCAGGAGCATTTTGGAATCGCGCATGGGCACGGGGAGATTCAGGGATTTTTCGTAGGTCTTCGCGGCGGCGGGTTTTTTATTGGGAGCAGTGCGCGGCTTTTTTTTCTGGCATTCGATGCTGTCGCCGAAGGCGGGATCTAGTTCAAAGCGGACGTGGATGGAATTCGCGGCCAGGGAGCGGGCATGGAGGCGGGCGCAGAGCTGGTCGAGCAGGCGGCCGAGGATGAAAGAGAGCGGCTCAAGCTCCTCGACGGAATCTTCGAGCTCCATTTCCTCTTCGAACGAGAGGCTTGTTTGAGCGAGCATCAGCGAACGGATGTTTGCGCCGCGGGCGAGTTCGTGGAGGCGAACGCCTTCCTGACCGAGGCGCTCCGATAAATCGAGCAGAGGCAATGCGGTGAGCGCCGCGCAGGTGCGGATGCCCCAGCGGTCGAGGGTTGCGAGAGTTTCCGCGGATGCCGGGAGCACGTCCACGGGAAGCGGGCCCAGGCGCTGCGATTCTTCGCCCGGTGGAATCAGGGTGATGCCGGAGAAGCCGCGCGAGGCCAGGAGAGCGGCTTCGATATGGGAGGCTACGGCGACGTTCGCGGTGAGGCCGAGGAGAGCCGCGCGGGCGGAAAATTCAGCGGCGATATTTTCGGCAGAGCCAAACAAGGAAGCGAGGCCGGCAATGTCGGCAAGGATGGTATCGGGCGCGGTGTCTTCGATGCGCGGGGACATCGACCATCCCAGGTCGAGCAAAGCGGCGTACGCGGTTTTCTCCTGGGGGCGAGAGCGGTGGCGGATTTCGAGGGCGCAGAATTGCGCGGCCTGCGATTTCGCCATGCCCAGCTGAATCCCGGCCTGCAAGGCGGGTTCGTTGGCGGCAATTACGGTCCAGAGCGGGGGAACGCCATCGACGAGCGCGATCGCGCGGTTGCGGAGAGCGGGCTCGGCGCGCACTGCCGATTGAATCAGGAAGCCGGGAATATGAATGGATGCAAAAGCCATAAAAATTCGCGTTCGGTGTCAGCCTTCGTTCGAAGGAAATTGTTGTGTTCATCATTTATTTAAATGGGTATTTCAACGGGGGCTTCAACATGGACGGCGGCCCGCCTGCAGGACTCCAGATGGCTTTGGTTTTAAAAAACTGTTCGAGAGCGTTAGGAGCGAAATTGTCAGCGGAGCCTCCCACCCTTCTCACTGCGAAGGGTGGGGCACCCGGAAAAACTTTTGTGGCTTCCGCGGATATGAAATGTTCCGCGAATGTTCCGGTTTTGCCCAAATCGAGATGAGATTCGCTTGCTTGCAGGGGGGAGCGGAGGACCTCGGCGTGGACTTCCAGGCTGTCGAGCAGGCAGGCCGGCGGATGAAGCGGAAAATTTGCTTCGTGAGGTTCCACGGTGGCCGACCATTGCGCGGGCCCGGCGCCGAGACGCAGAACGAGGGAGGCGCATGTTTTGGCGTTGGATTCCTGATCGAGGACGACGAGGATGGTCGGCGTATCTTCGACCGCGCGCCGGAAGCGAAACCAGGCATGGAGCGGGACGTGGCGTACGGTCTCGGGCGGAATATCGCTTAAGTCGAGGGCGATGAGGCCAAAGCCGCCTCCCTGGATGAGCAGATCGGTGGCGCGAAGCGATTGATCGATATTCCGGCAGCGGACCCACAGGAGCTGCTTGAGGGAGACGCCCGCCGCTTCGGCGGAATGGGGATCGAAGGCGTCTCGCCCGTCGACGAGCGCGCAAACTTCCTCCTTTGCGGTTCTTTCGGCCAAGGCGGAAACCAGCAGGCTCGTGCGTCCGGAGGAGGGAGGGCCGCAAATTTCGGTGAGCCCGCCGCGAGGCAGACCTCCGGTGAGGGAATCGATTTCCGGGATACCGGCGGAAACGGTTTCCATAATTTTGCGGTCGCGATAGGAGAAGGGCGCGGAGACGCGTCCGGCCAATGCCGATTCCACCTGGGAGCGCAAAATAGCGAGATTCCGGGCCATGGTATCGCTGAAGGGTGAGGCAAAAAGCGCGGGCTTCGTTTTCGCTTTTTGTTCGCCTTTACGGGAGGATTCTGTACCAAGAAGCGGGGATTGTCAATGCCCGGTTTCTTGAAGAATCTGTATGAAGAAAAGGCGCTTTTCTTCCATGCCGAAGACACGTACAGGCTCTGAAAAGACATTGCTCCCTTGCATGCGAGCCTCGAGGAACTGGCGAAAGAGCCTAGGAAAATCGCGAAAATTCTTTGACGATCACTTGGGAAGTACTTCTATGCCGAAATGAGGCTGAGAGTAAGTGCCGGTCATTTCCACCGGAACGACGGCCCCATGATGCTTGCGTTTAAAGAGCGGATCGAGCGGCTTGAGTAATGCGGATTTGATTCCATGGGTTTCTTTCGACAGCTCTGCATCTGTCTTCAGAGTGCCGTGAAAATCGACCTTTTTGCTGGAGATGTCAAACGTTCCCTTCATTTGCGCGGAGGCGCCGGGAATATTGAAAAAGAGGCTCGAAAATTTTGCGACTCCTTCCGACAGATTTACATGACCTATCAGGTTCGACTCCACCATGGGCGGATCGCCGTTATTCTCCTTAATTCCGCGGGAATTTTCGCTTAACTGATTGACGTTCTGCTGCGTTTCGGACGTGGTAAATCGGCCGTGATCGATGGAGAATTCACCCGACAGGCTCACCCTCTTCAAGAAGGGACGGTCTCCCGGAGCGAGGACTACGTGGGCGCGAAAGTTCATGGGGCCCGCCATGGGAGGAACGGAAGCCTTGACGAAGGGCCGCAAGACGTTCTGAACACTCCCTCGATCCGCAATCAGATCAAGAGACGTGGTCTTACCGGGTGCCGGGGGCTTCCCGATAATCCCGCCCTGGACTTCAATCGGCGTGTCTTGGAGCAGAACGCTCACACGCGTTAACTTCACGTCACCGTTTGTGCCGTCAACCTGGGCCTGAAAGCTGGATTTCAATGGAAATGGATGACCGCTTATCTTGACTTCGAAAGCGGGGGTGTCGGTGTTGCCTTTTACCTCGATTTGACCCAACCTTCCGTCGAACTTTCCGGTGGAAGAGAGAGTGCCGCCGATTCCGGAAAAAACTCCTAAGTCCGCTTGATCGAATTTGTAACTGCCCGAAACGGGAATCTGGCCGGGATCGTGGGCGTTCCACGGACCGATTTTGCCCGTGGATCGAATTTCTCCGGGCGGGAGCGCATTCCGCAACTGCACGCGGTAGGACATTACCTTGTCGACGCCGGCTGAATGGAGCTGGATGCCATGGATTTCAAACCTTAGCGGCGAGTCATCCCGCCTTCCTACTTCCAGCAGTGCGTCGTCCGCGCTGATCTCGCCCACGACAGTTTGCCGGGAGCTTGTATCAGCCGGCGACGATGAACTTTGAGAGGCAATGCTCGATCCACGAGGCGGCACCTGGATGTGCAAGCCGCCGATGACAGTTCGCGAAACGTAGCCCGGCCGGAGAAAAAGATCGGCATACTGGGCTTGAATGAGCAATTTCTGAACGGTGACCAAAGGAGGTGACCCGGACGGGCTAGCCTCGCGGATGAACACCACTCCTTCGGCGATACATCCGGGATGCAGGAAGTAAGTGCTGTGAAATCGAGCGACTGTGACCTTGGTGCCGGGAACCGTCTCCTGCAGGGTTTCGACGATATCCGCCTGATTGAACGGCCAGTACCGAATCAAGAGGGCCGCGCCGATTCCGACCGCCAGAAGGATGACGCAGCACGAGATGAGCAGGATCCATCGCGATTTTGAGAGAGGGCGGCGCATTCCTGAAAGGTCACGAGTCGTTTGCATGGAAAGCCTCCGTCGCGAGCAAGCCTTTTGATCATCCAGTCCACTCGGCCCCGGAGCGCTCGGTATCCGCTCGGGCGCACGCTTTGCCATTATTATCGAAATGCACGGAAACTTAAGGCCCTCGAGGCGCTGACGTAGAGTTCTTGCGATCCATGCAGACGACAATCGACAAAATCCGTTGCCAGGTCCATCAGGGCAACCATTCGGCCGTGTCGGCGCAGACTAGGGCGACCGTACGCCTGGAGCAGTTCGATGAACGAGGGCAATTAGAAGGCATCCAGGAGGATTGGGGATTCCGCCAAACCAAGGAATCCAGCAATCATAGTAGAGCGAGGTGGAAATTCCCGTACTCTGTGCCTGGCCCTCCGCTCCGCCCTTCGGGCTCCGCAGGGCTGCGCTCCAGGCCAAGCCAACGACAAGAAACTACAAAAACTCAAAAGGGAACATTTCTAACGAGGTGTGACCCAGCAGTCCGCAAACTTGACACGGAAGACTCCGATGCGATAAGAGCTAACCGCGTTCGGCCGCATTCGATTGAATTTCTGAAGCCGCTCCACACGAAGCATAGAAAGCAAAGGATCCTCATGAATCGACGAACTCTTCGCTTGGGTTGTTACCGGACGTTTTTGTGCGCGATGGCAGTGGCCTGCTTGCTGCTGTGCGGATTCGGCGCAGGGCAAATTTCCAGGGCGGCGGATGGCGCGCCTGCGTTCCAGGTGGATGCGTCGTGGCCGCAGCCGCTTCCGAACAAGTGGGCTCTCGGGCAGGTCGCGGGCATTGCGATGGGGCCGCAGGACCATGTGTGGATTCTTCACCGGCCCTCCACACTCGCCAAGGACGAGATTTTTGCGGCGGAGAATCCTCCTTCCGCCGAGTGCTGCATTCCCGCGCCGCCGGTGATCGAATTCGATGCGGCGGGCAAGGTGGTGCGCGCGTGGGGCGGACCCGGCCAGGGATATGACTGGCCGCTCCTCGAGCACGGCTTGTTCGTCGACTACAAGGGTAACGTCTGGATCAGTGGCAATGCCGGGAAAGGGTGGGGCCGGATTTTGAAGTTCACTCCCGACGGCAAGTTCATTATGTCGATCGGCGAGCCGCTGGCGGCGGGCGAGGAACCGAGCAACAACAGCACAACACACCTGGGCAATCAGCCCGCGGACATGTTCGTCGATCCGAAAACCAACGATCTCTATCTCGCCGACGGCGACGGCGGAGACCGGCGCGTGATCGTGTTTGACGCCGAAACGGGCCCTTTCCGCAGAATCTGGGGCGGCTATGGCGAGAAGCCGGCCGAGGGCCGAGCCGCGAAATACGATCCCAGCCTGCCGCCTTCGCGATCGTTTTCCGCGGGGGTTCACTGCGTGCTGGTCGGGAATGACGGGCTCGTCTACGTCTGCGACAGAAACGCGGACCGCATCCAGATTTTTCATCCGGACGGAACTTTCGTGAAGGAAGCCTTTGTTTCGCCTAAGACGTTCGGCAACGGAACGGTCTTCGATCTGGCGTTCAGCCCAACCGAAAAATTTATGTACGTCGCCGACGGCGCCAACCAGAAGATCTGGATCATGCAGCGGGACACGCTCGAGATCGTGGGGTCGTTCGGGCAGCTCGGGCACAGCGCCGGCGAATTCCGCAACCTGCACGAGCTAACGGTCGATTCGAAGGGCAACATCTATACGGCGGAAGTCAGCGAAGGGAAGCGCGTTCAGAAGTTCGTCTTGAAGGGGGCTGGAACCAAGGTCTCAGGCCGCAAGGTCGCAGCCAGCCAGTAGCCAGGGTGCCGCGGTACGCCCGTTGGTGAGGGCGTTTTAGCCCAACATCAGGGCCGGGTGCGGAGCTGGTTCCACCGCCCGCTGGGGAGGCCGAATCTGCACGAAGCGCGCGGTCGAGCGGTCAAGGCTCTCCTGCAGGTTCATCAGGGTCAGCAGCGTGGTCAGGACGCGCTTCTTCATGTCGTCGGACAGCCGGGCGCTGCCCGTGGCGACGTCGGAAAGCTTCAGGGCCGTCGTCTTGATATAGCTCTCAATCTCGCGCCTTCGGGCGATATTCGCGCCTTCCATGGCAGCTTCGCGCCGCATAACGCTGCATTCGTTCTCGATCCCCAGAATGTAGTGCTGGACGCAGATCTGCTCGGTCGCGAGCTCGCGCGGAATCGATGCTTTGCATCCCAGAAGGCAGCTCCGAGTGGAATTGGTTGAAGTCATCGCCTAGGTCCCTCTGCCACCCTTGGAAGCACGCGATGTACCAAAAAAGCCTTAGCCCATTTGTGGCAGTCGATGCCCGCGCCGACCCTTTCTGTCTCCCCGATTTGCTAAGTCGAAGGCAGGCAAAGAGCCGCAGAAGTGGCTACCAGCAACTGAGCCGGGGACTTCTCGGGGCCAGGGGCAAACCTCCCTTGAGGGTCCGCATTTCTACTAACTTTCTCGGTTTCTGCTGCTTGGGAGGTGCGGGCGGTCGTGACTTTCCCCGTCTTGTGGAAGAGCCGGATGTTCCGGGTTGCGATCCTGGACTTCGCCGCCGCCCGCTCTTCGCCTGCTGGCGTCCGAAGCGCCGGAGGAGGCTGGGGATAGCCTGTCCCCACAGGGAGCCCCCTTCGCCCATCTGTGGAAATCTTTTGCATACATAGGAAAACTTTTTGCGTCACCTCTAAGTTACTAAAAACACGGAATTAGTAGCGACTTTGCAAACATCCCGTGTTTCGCGGCTCCCCCGAGACGGCCCACCTGTCCAGTCGGCGGAGTGCGATTCTTGTGGCGGAATTGGAAACAGACGCGGCTGTGAGGCCGCTTGTCACTAGACCGGAATGTTATGATTGAACGATTCCTCACCCTTTCAATCTCAGATTCGGGGCATAACACGAGATGCGTATAGAAGACTTTAGCGAGCGCCTGAAGCAGGGAATTCTGGTGTGCGATGGCGCCATGGGCTCGCTGCTGTATGACGCCGTGGGCCAGCAGCGTTCGGTTGACGAGCTGAATTCGTCGCATTCGGAGGCGGTCTTTCGAATTCACCAGGCGTACATTGAGGCAGGCGCGCAGCTGATTGAAACGAATACCTTTGGGGCGAACCGCCACAAGCTTGCCAGCCTGGGCTTGGAAGAGCGCGTAGCGGAGCTCAACCATCGGGGAGTGAAAATCGCGCGTGAAGCCCGGGAGGCGGCCAAGCACGAGGTGCTGATCGCCGGCTCTATTGGCCCGGTAGGGATGGTGCGCCAGTTGGAGGAGCTGCCGGCAGACCAGGTTTTGGATATCTTCCGGGAGCAGGCCGGGGCGCTCGAGGAGCGCGGCGTTGATTTATTCATCCTGGAGACCTTCAGCGATGTGGAAGAACTCGTGATCGCCATCGATGCGATCCGGTCCTTCTCGCGGTTGCCGGTGGTCGCGCAGATTACCTATTCCGGCGAAGGGACGACGTTCTCGGGGAAGCGGCCGCAGGAAGCCTGGGAGCAGTTGAAGGAAAAGAACATCCAGGCGGTGGGGACCAATTGCACAGTCGGACCGCAATTGCTGCTCCCGGTCGTGCGCGAACTGGCAGCTTGCTCCTCGCTTCCACTCTCGGCCATGCCGAACGCGGGTTTCCCGCAGCGCATCGGTGACCGGACGGTCTATCCAAAATCTTCTCCGGAATACTTTGCGCTTTTTGCAGCGGAAGCGGCCGAATTGGGCGCGCGCATCCTGGGAGGCTGCTGCGGGACAACTCCTGAACACATTCACGCCATGGCCGAGGCGGTGAAGAAACTGCAGCCGGCAAAGTCTGGCGGCGCGAAGGCGGCCGGGAGCACGGTAACAGTGATTGACCGGGAGGAGCGGGTCCGTCGCGTGGCCGCGCGTGAGCCCGAGAGCCGCCTGTGGGGGAATATCCAGGCCGAAAAATTTGTGGTCTCCGTGGAGATTGACCCGCCGAAGGGCGTCACCATCGATCGCATTGTCGAGCAGGTGGGCCGGGTGATGGCATCGGGGCAGGTGGACTCGATCGATATCAATAGCGGAACCCTCGCGCGGGTGGGCATGGACGCGCTGGTGCTTGCGGGGGCGCTCGAGGCGCACGGATTCGAGACCGTGCCGCACCTCACTACACGCGACGCCAATCTGATCGGGCTGCAGGCGATGCTTTTGGGTGCGTGGGCGGTGGGCGGAGTGCGCAACGTGCTGGCGATTACGGGCGATCCGCCTTCCATTGGCGATTACCCGGAGACTAGCGGCGTTTACGAGCTGGATTCGATCGGGCTGGTGAAAGTGCTGGCGCGGCTGAACCAGGGAACTGACTGGGCCGGGAAGAATCTGGGCGGGGCCACCAATTTTACCATCGGGGTCGCGGTGAATCCCGTGGCGGACGATCCGGACGAAGAACTCCGACGCTTCGAGGCGAAGATCGAGGCCGGCGCGCACTTTGCGATGACGCAGCCGATCTTCGATCCCGAGCACTGGCACGCGTTCCTGCAGAAGCTGGGAGGGAAGTGTCCCATTCCGGTGATCGTAGGCCTGTGGCCGCTGACCAGTTACAAGCAGGCGCTGCGCCTGAACAATGAAGTGCCGGGCATCGTGATTCCCAAGCCGGTGCTGGTGGAAATGGAAAAAGCCGGTGAACGGGCGCGCGAGTGCGGCTTCAAGCTCGCTCGAAATATGCTCGATTGGGCGCGCACCGCCCGAAGCTACGGAATCGCCGGGGGCTATCTGATTCCGCCCTTCAAGCGCTATGAAGAGATTCTAGAAATCTTCCAGTAGAAATCTTCGAATAGAAGTTGGCAGTCATTCTGAGCGCGAAGAAGAATCTCTACTGCTTTAGGACGACCGGAGCAATCAGAAAAACCAGAAGCGCTTTTTCCTCTTCGTCCAGGACGCGGCATTCGTGGCCGTGGCCTCGTCGGATATTTCAGGCACATGGGGCAGCGGATTTCCCTCAAAAACAGCCAGCGGATTATCGACCAGAAGGGCCTGGGCTACCTCTTCGCCGCGCGTTTTGGCGAGTTCATCGAACGCTTCCTTTAGGCGCAAAGGCCGCGAGGTGACGTTGTGTGCGTCGCTGGCAAGAAAATGAACGGCTCCGGCATCCAGCCAGTCGTGAGTTACCGCTTGGGCGGCCTTTCCGAATCTGCCGAGCAGCGACTGCGCCGTCACCTGCACGTAGCAGCCCTGCTGCAGCCACTTGAACAGGCGCTCGGGTTGGGCGCGGATCAGCGGGTTGCGCTCGGGATGGGTGATGATGGGGTTAATGCCCGCCAGCTGAAGTTCGTGCAGCGATTGATCGAGCGCGGGCGGAATCGAGAAATCCGCGAATTCCACCAGCAGGTAGTTTTTCTGGTTGAGCGTAAAGCGCTCCGGATTCAGGCGGATTTCCTGCAGATTTTCAAAGCTGAGGTGAAAGTCGCAGCCGGTACCGAAGATCAGCCGGCCTTCGAACCGGGCCTGCATTTCATCGCAGCGCTGCCGCACTAAGTTGGGAATGAAAGGGTGATTCTGCGTGGCGTGCGGCGTCGCGATGATGTGTGTGACGCCTTCGGCAATCGCCGCCTCCGCCATCTCGCAGGACATTT